>JAABUP010001035.1_pt1 | contig 59514 bp, 81 predicted proteins | sample 5559201 | NCBI WGS metagenome assembly JAABUP01 (sample SAMN10711887, study PRJNA513373) | rock metagenome | isolation source: Antarctica rocks | place: Antarctica | reverse complement strand
GCCTGTGCTCATCAGGCTGAGAAGTGGTGATGTCTGCATGAAGGCTTTCACCAGTACCTCAGGTGCCACCACTCTGGCCAACTTGCGGATTGGTGTATCGTCGCCTTCAAGCATATTTTGGATATGAATGACCCCATCAGGCATACTGAAGACACCTTGAGGTCATGGCCATGGGCTTCCAGTACAGCTTGCTTGGGACTCTTGCAGCTGTACTGGAAGCCTATGACTTGTACAGGGTGTCTTCAGTATGCCTGATGGGGTCATACTTATCCAGACATATGCTTGATGACAACAAGCAAGGAAGAGATTCTTTGCTCCTTTGCCAGCAGCTTGTCGACTCCAACTGGCAGTCTGACAAAGTCACAACAGCATTTGTTGCTGGCCTTTGTGTATGTCTTGATGCAATGAGAGCTATAGTCCTGCAGGATGACTGGAGCTTGCATCTGCAGTCAGTGTGCATAGTATGTATAAAGGAAACAGTATAAACACAGAAGACGGCCACAAGCAAATGTGTTAACTTCTCTATCAGCTCCAGAATGTGTCTGTTCGTTGAAAACTCATCACTGACTTGCCAGTGCGCCCTCCGTTTGGGAACACTGTGCCACCAGCACTGCTTTGGTTAAACCTCTGTTTTGAGCGGTTGCAATCCTGGCTCTGTTTGTGTTCCGAGCTGAGGTCCCTCACTGAATAATGTAGCGAATGCTTCTCGTAATACTTCGGATCCAAGGGAACTTGACTGCAAGTCAGGCCGGAGGTCCGTCAATACACTGATGATTACACACCAGACTTTTTTTTGCTGTAACAGCGCATGTATACTCCACCGGTACCGTGCAGTCCTCTGCATAATCGTTTGACATGTTGACCAAACATGCGCTGTGCGCAGCAGATCCGACCCGCTTGTTTTGGGACAAGTTCAAAACTGCCACAGAAAACCGATGTTGGCGTTACACTCAAGCTCCGTTGGCGTTACATCTGTCGATCGGTCCGAGCTTTCAAGCTTTTCAAGATTACTGCGGCATTGTCCGCAACATGACGGTGCAGGCATACTTTCACATGAAGCTGTGGCTGTCTCATCAAGACGACACAGCTCAAAAGCCGAGTGCGAGCTTCGTGTGTGCTGCGTCAATTGTTGCAACTTTACAGAGATTCTTTGCTCAGCAGCGTAACCGCTCAGGCGTACCTACCAAGATATCGGTGCCATTCAGCATTAATACAAAAATCACACTCGGTGCAAGAGCGGCTGCCAAAACAAGGGCACAAGGCCTCCCGAAATGCAAGACCTCTTCGGGCTAGATCAACGCAAAAGTACGGCTAAGCTTGCAACCGCTGCAGACGTATGAACCGAGAGCATTGTTTGCATGGTCATTCTAACTGCCAATTCGAGCGCGGTAAGTTTCTTTGTAGGTGCTGCCAGATGGCAGGCTGGTGCCTTCCAACTTGGAGTTGTCATGTCAGCAGCTGGCGGGCTGGTCATGCTGCTGACGGCTCTGAAATCATTTGGCGCCGCAGAGCTGCTTGGTCAGGTCAATCGGCACACAACACTCTTTCTTTTCCTTTTCTGTAGGCCTCTGAATGTCGTCATGACTCTGCTTCGTCATGCCAATCAGGCATGCTTGATTTTTTATTTGACTTGCATCTGCTCTGTACATGTTCGAAGCAACGTAGCAAACGGTCAGAAGCAGGGATGCTAAAGGAAGCATTACTGACACACACATCACGGACGCACCACTGACGTTGGGCGCAGGTGCTGGGGTTGCTGCTGTTAGGGTCAGGGGTGTTAGCTGCAGCAGGATCTAGGAAGCGCAGCACCCATCTCATGACTGCCAGCCTGACCATATCTTGTCTGGGAATGCTGCTGGCTTTTGAATTCACTGCTGAGGTGAGCCATGCATTGTCGTGTACCTGTGCTGCCACAAATTGCACACTCTCTAGTCTCAAACAGACTGCACAGGCACCAGCAGCATTGTCTAAAATTGCCTGGCAGCAAACAGCACATGCGCAGCATCTCTGAGGACTGCTGTGTATTTTTCCAAGCAGTAACATGAGCAAGGGCTGAGTGGCTAGTTGTGGCGCTCAGGTAAACAGGGAGGCAAGAGTTGACTGTGCTCTGGCAGAGCTATACACCAGGAGCTTGGCTGTAGAGAGCTCGCTGCAAGGGCAGAAGCATGCAGAAGTCATGACCAAGCTGTATGTGCGCATGAATGAGGTGGGCTGTTCAAAATCACAGAACCAATTTGCTGAGGCATTGCCCTGGCTGTTGGGAAACAATCTTCAGTTGGGCGAGCCCATGCTGTCACTTGTGCAGGGTGTCTTGCATGCACCAGGGCATCAGCATATATGCCCTTCATCACACTAAGCAGCCACTGTGTGCTGAGTGCGTGTCTGCTGCTAGTTGTGCGTCGTAGGCGGACCAGATCGTCCCATCACCCCAGTCAAGTAGCCTAGTTGTACACCACATGGTCAGCGTGTAAGGTATGTGTAAGGTATTGAATGCTGAGCTGGCACATGCTGACGGTGGTCCGGGTGTAGATGGAAGACATGCTGACAGGGGTGCAGACCGGAGCAATCAAAAGCATACAGCTCAGCCAAGCCCAAGACCGTCTCAAGAGCAGTGATCATGGCTACATTCAGGTGGCTTGCTACAAACCATAAATGCAGCTTGCTGCGCAAAGCCAAGTCATGATTGTAAACATCACAACATGCACAGCATGATGAACTTGTGCGAATACATTCCGCTTGCTAGGACACTTGTATTACAAGGCATCTTCTGAGACTGCAATGACAGGCAGGTTGCAAACAGTAGATGGGGAAGTTGGTTTTGCCCTTGCAAATGCACACAACTATTGGTTTGCGTGTAGAAAGATTCGTCCTAAGTGTGTTGAGAATTGACCTTGATGCATGCTGCTGCAGGCCCAGATGAGACTCCTGAAACAGCACGCTGATGATTTGCTTGATAGCATCCTGAATCATCCCAATCTGACAGAGCCTCAGATCCACCAGATGGACACAAGACAGAAAGAGGAGCTGCGCCTCAGAGTCAAGGCTGCAGATGATGTAAGTCAACCTGCTCATGTCACAGAATGCACTCTGTATGTTGATACACGAAGTGAAGTAATGCAAACACTGCAGTATGCTTGTGCCATGCAAAGCTGAGGTTGATCCTGCTTTGTGCACACAGCCAGGCTTGCTGACCGCGTCCCCTGTAGTAAAAAGGGCTCAGAGGCATGTTTACTATCTGCACAGTTGGTACTATTTATACCATATTGCTGTGGTATGCATGCCAGCGGCTGTTTCCAGCAGATCACGTGATAAGTCCAAGATGTTGGCAGTGTACAAAGTGTGTATGCATCACATGCGCAGGTGATAGATGGTGTGATACACAAGTATGAAGAAGGCTTTGATGGGGCTGCAGTCTTTGAGGAGTATGAGACAGGGCTGCAAGCGCTGTTAAGCGCATACACCGCATCATCTCCTGGAGAACACTTCCAGTTACCGCAGCAAGACAGCAGCAAGCTCATGCAGGTATGCCAAGCTGAGCTTTCAGTGCTGCTTGAGTGCTGCCACTACATTCTCGTGACTTGGTGCTTGCTGTCCTGCACAATTGTGAATCTTGCTCCGCCATGCTATGCTACATTGCTTCCATTTCACATTTTGGGGTGTCTTAGAACTGCCCCCTGCAAACAAGAAACTGCAGGGTGGATTTGGATTGATACTTAGCTTGTACCTGCATGCAGGCGGCAGGCGAGCTGCAGCACATGCAAGCAGCCCTGACTCGAGCTACAGCAGACACGTATCATAAGCTGGACCCTCTGGGACATGGCGCGGTGCTGATGGACTTGCAAGACCAGCGAGCACGCAAGCGGGAAGACTTCAGCAATCAGTTTCTATCGCTGCTGCACCAGCATGAGATGTTCAAGCACAGCAGCACCTTCCTTGCGGTACGCCCCCTTTCTGCAAAACACGAGAGCCCCTAGGTAGTGCAGCCTTTACACAGCAGCATGTGAAAGTTGGCAACTCGGTCTGCCAGTCCCAACCTGGGACACAATTCAACGTTTCTGACTGTACGCAGGATCTGCCAGAGCATTGTGTAGTGGAGAACAGGAATGAGAGGATGATGGTGTCCCTGGGCCTCACTGCAATGCTGCTGGAGCTGGCTGCCATATATTGCACCTTGTCATTCGTGCTTCATGTGCCACGCAAGCGAGAGTGACTCTACTGGCATGCTGCTGCATCGTTTTTTTGCTAATCATCAATCATTGCTTGTACTCAGGATGTCACTGCCAGCATGCTGTATCTTCATTAGTGCAAGGACACTTGGCGATTTTATAGAGCATTCAGCCGGCTATGCTTACGTATCCAGCAACTGTGGTTGCATAGGGTCATCATTGAGCATAAATGACTTTGCTTGCTGTTTCCGTACCACATGTGGACTGAACGTCCGTGCAAAGAGTGTACATTTTATGCTTCTTCAATGAAGTTCCTGTAACACTGCACACACGCACCATGGCAACACCTGTAACCCTCAAGACAGTCAATGCCTAACTACAACTTTCCACAGCCAAACACTCTATGACTGTGCTAAAGATGGTACGGAGAGTTGAATCTGCTTACAAGTAAATACCCACAGTGACTGTTGGATGTACATGACAAAATTAGCTATAGCTTCTTCATGAGTTGCCACCAAGATATCATATGCTACACCGCATCTGTCACCGCTTCATTGCATTCATGTACAGCCCCCCCCCAGGATGGCCATACCCCTACTGACTGTACCCCTGCTGTCCGTAACCCTGCAGTGAGCCACCTTTGACAGTGCCGGTCCCAGAGCCAGTCCCAGCTGCTGTACCACTTCCAGAGGCATAACCAGCACCACCGGCAAAGTTACCAGGGTTGTAACTGGTACTACCAGCAACAGTGCCTGCACCAGTGCCCATGCCAGATGCGTTTGCATCAGCTGCTGACACATTGCTGCTGCCCTGTGACCTGCTGCTGCCTGCGTCATTGGATGCACCCTGTGTTGCTGCAGCCGCGGCTGTGCTTGATGTTCCCTTGCCCTGCATCAACATGCATACAGTTCAGGTTGACCTGTTGCAGGGGTTGTCTTGGGTTTACAGTGCAGTGTTTTTTACTGCAATTGGCATCTCAATTTGGGCACATGATGGGCTCAACTGCAGTGATCAGCAAGTGCACTTGCATGTTTACTATGAAAGAAGGCTCTGCCTGATGGCCCATATTGTGTCACACCATGACATCACACTAGCTCAACTCAGTTATGTAAGGCCACATTGAGCAGTGTGTGAGGAGGATGACTGAAGTTCAGTCAACACATGGCTGACCTGCTTGTTGGCTTCAACTTGGCCAGCGGCCTTGTTGCCAAACATCTCCTCCATGAGGTTGAACTTCTCCACCAGGTGGCGCATGTCGGGGTCCTGAATGAGCCGGGGGTCGGGGGTCTGACCCCTCATCTGGTTCTGGTTGATGGCTTTCACTGTTGCTGGCAGCAATGGATGGAACAGCAACTGCATGCAAACAAGCGAAATGATTTCATGATAGCAACTCTGTATTTCCCAGTAAGAAGGAGTGTTGGCAACAGTATAGATTTGCTATTCATTAGAAGGTGAAAGGGTACAATTTGCGGCAGCAATACATTTCAGGGGCCAGAGACATTGCTGGCTACAGCTGACAGCATGAAAGCTGTATGAGCAAGGGTACTGGAAGCATGGCTAAGAAAAATGAAAGGATAGCTTGTAACGTTATAAAGTGTGCAGTCTGATCAAGGCATTCTCAATCAAAGATGCAAACAGCAAGCAATGCAGGGCCAGCGAAGGAGTGCAACCATGCCACACTCACCTCAAGGCAAACATCTTCAGCATCAATGGTGTGCACAATCTCACCTGGATGTGGGCCCTGCAGCCCTCTACATCCTTCTGCTGGTTGCCCTTAGCCCCAACAAAGAAGCCCAGGATCTTGTCCCTCTTGCGCTCTGACCCCTTCTTCTCACTGCCAGTCTTCTTGGGCACCCCAATGTCCACCCACAGATCAGTCAGCTCCCCAGGACTCAAGTTGCCCAGGTTGAAGTGACCCCTGCAGATGGCAAATGCTGTATTGGATTGGCGACAGTGCTGCTGTTCCTGGTTGCTGTCTGTACTGGGATTTCATTTTCAGCTCGTCTGGAGTGGCAGATGTTGAAACACCCACGCAGTGTGAAAGTATAGCCAGTGCTTGTGGCAGCGGGATAGTCAATGGGGTTGCAGCTGGGGTTGCCTTTGACTACACTGCCTGTCAAACTTCACCGTGGCATGGCAGACAGCAGCAGCTTTATCCAGGAAGCTTGACTAGACAGTTGCATCCCTTCTGATTGTGCTAGACGCTGTGCTGCAGGTCAAATCAGTCAGTAACTGTCAGTCACTTGTCAGTGACTGTCAGTAACTTGTGAGTAACTGTCATTAACTGTCAGTAACTTGTCAACAACTCAGCCAATCAGCCATTACAGAGCCCAGCAAACAGAGGCTGTTATTGACATCGTTCCTATTCATGTCGTAGCAGGGCTGCAGACCCACCAAGGCAAATGCAGACACAAAACATGTGCAAGACCTCCTGTGGAAAGAGAAGTACCTGCCAATCTCGTCATCTCCATTGCTGTCATGGTCCAGCAGTGCGACTGTGAGCACTTGATGGACACGTGTGTGCACAGGCATGGCATAGTGAGCCTCCTCGCGCTCCCACTTGGGGTTGCTCCCCTTCTTAGTGGGGGTGTGCTTCAGGGATCTGGGCCTCAGCCACATCCTGCACCATTCACCGACCTTGCCTTTCGGTCATGCCCATACCTTTGCTGGCCTTTAGAAGCATACGGTCAAGTCCAACAGCACAAGGTGGTAAACCTGGTGTTGCTCCTTTTCATGCTGCTTTTTTGAGTACTGAAGAAACTGGACCTGAAGGTAAGGTTGTGAGGCCTTTGTACAATGCCAAATTCATATTTGACTTAGCAAAAGGGGAAAGGCAAGTGCTAGCAGGTACGAACTTACTTTCCAAAAGGCTGGCCAGATCCAAAGAAGTCCATCTTGGGCACATTCTCAGCTTCGATCATCCATACCTCCATGACGCCCTCAGGTGTCAGAATGTCTTCTGATTTCTGCAGCAACAGGCGATAGTCAGTGGCAGTTAGCACGAAAAAATGCTGTACAGGGTGTGGTGAGAATTGATGTGTTCTCACACTAGATGAACCACAGCATGGAGCAGAAGTTGTTTTTGAGCATGCATTCCAAGATTGTTGCCGGGGCAAGCAGACTTAGTGTTTCGAAGCAGATCTTCAACAGGGTCCAAAGAAGGTCCACACAAACAATTCTTTTATGCCTACAAAGCTTGAGCTGCCAGCCATCACCAATACACCTGCCTATGCAACATTGAGCACATGCGCATCTTGGTCATCATTGAGCAGTGTTGCTTGGGCATCAATAACAGACTGTCACTTTGCCTTGCGCTGTACTAGCTCTGCAGCAACAGATCGTACTTACCCCATCAAGTTGAGAGAAGTAGTGATCTGGCAGTACATACTGCGACAGAACTTTGTCACAGATGAAGGCATCAGCCCAGTTGGAGACATAGTCCAGCAGCCCACTGCCGTGGGAGTCTGAGGGCAGCCTCAAGTCAAAGTCCAGCTTTGGGGGGTCCACAAAGGCCACCTGCACACCATCAGGATTACAGCCAGAAGCACATGCTGACAGGGCTTGCAGCCAAACGAGGCTGCAACTCGTTCATTGCAGAAGAGCTGTCCACCTCAGAAGCAGCTGCAATGCCATCAGGTAGCTCAAACCCAGCAGCAGTCGTCAAGCATCCATGCCAGAATTGCTTGCTTGTGCAATGAGTTTTAGAGATCACAACATGCAGTGGGGCGGGAGTGTTACATGCATGACAATGCTTGCCATAGATTGGTGGAGTGATGCGCTGAACTGCAACAAAACATGCATGGAATCAGTCCAGTGCACGATTGAATCACTCTGCAGCAGAACATACATTTGCTAAGCCAAGCGCAGCACTGGATCACTCTGTGCCAAGCAATGTTGTGCACGTCACACAAACATCTTGCATTCATGGCAGCAACTTACTTGGACAGCTCCAATGACTGGCATCTGAAACAGAAGAGGGATAAGTGTTGTGCGCAGTCGCCCCTTCAGTGAGATGTCAGAAACTCCAACCTGTACACAGACTACATCAGCAGAGGGTGGCAGAACGAGAACAAGGTAGCAAGCTCAGATGCAGTGTGCACTTGCAGCGCCCTGCAGAAACCTTTGGGCTTGATCCAAGCAGGCATCATTCAATTGGCCGTTTTGTCTCAATTTCAAAGGCTTCTGCAGGGTGCTGCAAGTGTACACAGCATCTCAGCTTGCTGCCTTGTTCTCACTTGAAAGATGCGGTACCTTTCAGGGCAGATCAGCTGCGCTCCCATTCCTTGAGGCTGTCAGGAGTTGATTGATAACATGCAACATGACTTCACGCATCACTGAACCTTCATAGCCCTAGCACCAAGCAGCCTTGTTCATGGCATTGCTGTGGCATCCAGTCTGGACGCACAATACAAGATCAAAAACATGATGATTACGCAGAATTAATGCAGAATCAATGTCAGTGCTCAGGCTCCCACCGTCCAAGTGAAGATCTTGTTGACAACAGTAGATAGACCGGGCACAGACTGCAAGAATTTGGGAGTTGGATTCAGCAGCAGGGCAATTTGCTGGTCGCCCCTCCATACAAAGTCAAACTCCAAGAAAATGTCCTCAGCTCCAGGGTCGGTTCCTGGGAACACCCTGACATCTTCCACGGTGGGCGGTGTGTTGCCCAGCTCAAACCTACAAGCAACTCATTTGTGTACAACTAGATAGTCAGTTGCAGCTGCATGCAGCTACCCTGGCTCCTGTGCTTTTTGAATCTTTCGTTATGTAGGTTATGCTCACCCTTGTAAGGCATGTCCAAAGACATGATGAATCAGTTGTAGTTTCACAAATGAGCAGCCTGCATACATTGCATTTTCTGCGACCTGTTGGACCAGGCGCTCATGTACAAGCAGCTAAAAGTCTTGCATGGAAGCTGCTCCCAAAGATGCCTGCAATCCCACTTGTTGATGAAAATGTTGCACCACATTTTGCACTGATGTGCAAACACACACCCCCAATGTCTCTGTGCGGCCCCCTCTTATGCTTCTGTGTCACACATGTCAAGCACAGACAAGCACAAAACGGGCTAGGGCAGCGCACTTTCAGCAACAGCACTCCATTGTTCGCACTTGGTGACTTACTTGTGCAGTTTGAGAGTGGTCATCCATGTGGGTTTATTTTCTTCCAGCATTTCTGGTAGCATTTCTTTTGCCTGCTTCTCTGCTGCTGCTGTGATGTAGGGCCACATGCGGGCTGCACAACATGCCAGGGTTGCACACCAGGTTTTGAAATTGTCACTGCCACGTATTGCAAAGCTTTGATGCCTTGACAATGACACATCAGCATGTCATATTCCACAATCATGGGCCAGAAAAGAGGCGAAGCACATGCCACCAGGTTACCAAGGACCGTATGCAGTGCTGGTCGATGCCTTTGAGCAAGTGAATTCACATGCTAAACAGAACAATGGCTGTAGGCTTACCAATGAGCTGAGTTAGCCAAGAGCCTTTGATACTAGCATCGGCATTGCCAGTCAAGCCAGTAGTTCCCTGATCCTCCCTGTTGGCTTTCCCAGGTCCTGTGTCTGTGGCCCCAAAGCCCTCGTGGTCATCGTCTTTGTCAGGGTCTGTCTTGTTGGTTGGTCCTTTTGCTACAGCGTCTAGCGCTGCCTGTGCCTTCTCAGATGTGGCAGATGCTGGGCCTTCTTTGGTGTGATCATATCCTGCCCACTTCTGCTGGTCTTTGTTAAGCGGTTGGCCTGAGCCTGACTGACCCTGTGTTGGGTTTGGCTGAGAGTTTGAAGACTGCTGATATGACTGCTGAGACTGCTGCTGCTGGAACGTTGGCAATAGCTGGGAGCTTCCTCCAGAGGAAGCAGGTGTGCCTATGAATAGGATTTTTTTGGGGGCCTTGCCGATTTGCTGTTGTGAAGACAAGAGGCGTTTTCAACCGAAACGTACCTGGACTTGCCTGTGTAGCTTGTTGCGGTGGTCTGTAGGGGCCCTGCTGGGTTTGAACTGGTCCTGATGACCAATCACCCGAGAGTGGCTGACTAGACATCTGCTGACCGGCCAGCGCGCGAGGGTCCATAGTGGAAGTCTCCTGGACAGATAGCACATCTCATTTGTCAACGAAAGGATGCCTATTTGATCGTTGCTGCTATACACCAAGCGCATGTCCTCGAGGCACAATTGTTGCAACACGACGGACCCAACATTTTCAACTATAACAAACACTTGCGTCAAGGCAACACCCCGTTCTGATGCATTGCAGCGACTGCCCCATTCGTAGGAGAAGTTGGCCGAGACATAAGAAAGCACATGCAGTTTCGTATCGTAAGAAGCTAAGCCCACCAGTAAAATGAACAATCAGAATCGTCACCCCTGAGGCCTGTCGCCTCTCCTCTGGAGCCGGTTGCCCTTGATCAGAACCCTGCTGTCAGCGCACAGCGTCGATCGCGGTCGCAAAAACGACTGATCTCGTTTGATCAATGTAACGCCTGATCACGTGCTCGTCAATTTTAATTGTTTACTCAACCTGCACACGAACAAGCGGGCAAGCGTTTCACAGTCGGTTAGCATCTATTTCGAACAAGCTTTCACGACAGATCACGCTCGCGATCTGTGTCTTGATTCTAGATCGCAGTGAAAGCCTGGCAACATTGAGTTTCCAACGCTCACCTTGATGATTAATTTAATTTGAGCTGCTCAATCGTCCACAACAAAGTCGGGAAAATGCATGAAACGCTCAACGCGTCCGGCTCTGATGGTTTGGTGGCAGCTGAAATGTCCACCACCCCTGTTACAGCACCTGCCCGTGTCAAACATATATGGAGGCAAGCTAGACGAAGTCTAACACTTGGGCTGCTAGTTGCTTCTGGTTTTGCATTCTGCTTTTGGGCATTGGCCACGCAGATGCCAAGACTTCCGGTGCGCTTCAGTCTATCATCAATTTCAACTTTTCCACGCAGCTCGGCATTTGATGCACATTTTCTCAGTGCAGGCAGCAGACCTTAGTGCTCTGAAGGCATTCCCGCCACGCACTCTGCCAGACATCATAGCCTTGAGGAATTTGGTGAAGCAATATGCTGCAAGCTTCCCAGTAAGGTTGGGCTCATTTGCTAATGCAGTATGCATTTTCCACCATTACGCCTGTAACCCAACGCAACCCTACAGGTGCAGGTGACCATTGGATATTGCATGGTATACATCTTCATGCAGACATTTGCTGTGCCAGGCACACTCAGTCTGAGCCTCTTGTCAGGCGCCCTATATGGCACACTTCCAGGGCTGCTGTTGGTCTCAGGTGAATGTTGCACTGTTGCAATCCTGTCTCTACATGCACACACATGCCAGCTCATGTTGTCTGATCTCATCAGCCAAAAAGCCAGATGATCATTAACAACATTGACAAAGCTGTGACAACAACTATTGACTATTCTTCAGATACGCTGTAATTTTGTTGCAGTGATTAGCACATTGGGCGCAACAGCATGCTATGGAATGTCATGGGCTTGTGGTAAAGCTCTGGTCTATGCTTTATGGCCTGAAAAATTGGGTCACTTTGGAGCTAAAGTAAGGAGACGGCAGGGCAATCTGATAAGCTACATGATACTCCTGAGGGCCACCCCAGTGCTGCCCAACACATTCATCAATGTGGCATCACCCATGGTAGACTTACCATTGAGACCATTCATGCTTGGTACGTGACCCATGATTGTCAAAGACAGTGCTGCAGCAGCGTCATTTACATGTCTTCAAGTAGTGCTGTACGGCCTGCCTAGGTATGCAGCACTACTAGACAGAACTGCATGAGACAGCTATTGTAGCCTGTATGTGCCTAGGGAGGCCCGTCAGAAGACAAACCTCAACAAGGAGTACATCTACAGCAGACTCACTCAAGGATCATCTTGAGTGCCCGCACGTTGTTCCTGCGTGCTCGGCTTGAAGTTGGCCCACTCAACAACAATTTTGAACCTTCATCACCTGTTTGCAGATATGAGATTGCAATCTAGTTCGTCACCTTTTGACTTTGGTTGTTTGAGCCTTCTTCAGGAGCCACAGGAGTCTCAACTGCCATCTTTTGTGCGTGCAGGCACCTTCATAGGTTGTCTGCCCAATAACTTTGTGGCTGTGAGTGCTGGAAGCCGATTAGGCGAGCTTGTGTCCTTGAGGGATCTATATGATCGCCGGCTTCTATTGCTAGGTACGAGCGTTCATTGATTCCTCTGAAAGTTCTGTTTTAGATCACAAAAGAGTTCATGCTTGTGCCCGCACTTCTATGCTCAGTCACATGGAGAAGAGTGGCATTTCAAATGCAAACTTGTGCTCAAGTTTGCAGCCCTGACAGCTGCATACCCCTTGCACAAATGCTTAATTGATGACTTGTAGCGTTTCAGGTTTGGCTGTGAGCTGCATGGCGCTTCTTCCTATTGTGCTGAAGAACTTCAGTGCCCTGCCCCAGACAGCAGAAGCAGAGGCAAAGGCGCTACAGAGGAAGCGGCAATGATCTCAAAGCCAATGCCATGTACCCATGACATGCCTTTGTTTGTGGCGTCATGTGTGAAAGGCTGGTAGCAATCATCAAAATCTGGTCTGCTTGCATACTTTGCAGCTAGAGAGTTGCTTCTAATCTTGCTGATATAGGTACAAAGACATTCATGACGACATTCAAGACTGAACCCTGCTTCCTGCTGCATGGTGCTCATGGCTGGCAGACCCATCAACCAGTATGTCTGCCAGCCACGAGCACCAGCTACAGTCGCGCCAGATACAGCTCGCAAGACTCACATATACTGACATGCGCTGCATTGTACCTTCAAGCAGATCCTCTGTTTCCTTGAGACCAACAGAAAAAGATATACAAGTACATGAGATGAGGCAAATCTTGTAATAGTGCTCCAAGAGAAGAGATTCACTTTGGTAAACGAAGTCTGCATGTATTCAGCTAGTATATACTATAGTCTGACAGTAAGTCTACAAAAGGGTGACTAACAGAGATCTGTTGGCAATTGCAATGACTGTGCTCCTATGTGGAAGCCACTAGGTCACTTCAATCAACGCACACACGATTCACCATACAATGGTCAAGCTGTCAGACCGTGATGCATGATACGAGTAACAAACAAAAGTTAATGCTTGTCAGGATTGACCGGAGGAGATCCCCTGATGCTCGCATCTGGCAGGCAAGCAGTCAAGCAGGGCTGAGCGTCCCAAGATCAGCAGAATGCTCATGCAGATGCTGAGCACAACTTGATGCATGGCCAAGAGGTTGTGTGGCACAGCCTATTGTTGGGTTGTAGCTGCACCCCAATGCAGTTGTTCACAGCCAATGCACAGTGCTCCATAGCTTGCAGCCAACTTGCTGCAGTTCTCCAAGTACACAAGCGATTGATCTGGAAGTGTGCATGCCAATGTGAGTGACTGCCCCCATGTGGTGGCAGGCAAAGCTCTGAAAGATACAGTTACAAACATGGTGTTGCCTCATAGCTCTTTTCAATCCCGAAACGTCTTTTAATTCAGAAACGACAATCAACAGCATATTTGACACGCTGTATCATCACTGTGGATTTGTAGTAGCTGAGGCATTCATCAACAGAAAACCGAGAAAACCGAGAAAACCGAGAAAACCAACAAATGGTCAGGCTGTCAGGAGTTGTCTTACCACTACTGCTGCCTGCTGCATCTGAGCTGGGGGTCCCTGCAATTCCACCCCTCCTGGGGTCAGCCTCCTCCCCAGCGGCATCATCAGTGACAGGGGCAGGGCCCTCCTGGGACTCTGCAGACAAGCACATCCTGCTAAAGCGTAACATTGGTCATTTGCAACAGCCGGCTTTGCTGCTGATCAGGCAATGCTGAGAATATCGGGAATTTTGCATTTTTATTTTTGGGTTACAGAGCAATGTTGTGATCACTGCATTTCTGAAGGTACAGCTAGCTCATCTCCTCTGCAGCAGGTTGATGGCACACCCATCAGTGTAGTGTCCAGGTACCAGCTGATTGTGAATTTATTGCTACAATCAGGTGTAAGCAAGTGTGGTGATGGTGGTGTAAGCAGGTTCGGTGATGGTGGAAATCATGTGACCTGTCATTGTGTCACAACTGTTGTACATATCATGCTGTGTACATATTATGCTGCCTAGACAACAGTGTTAATGGCAATGACAATGACAATGACGACGACAATGGCACTTTCCACTGTACCCTGCCACCTCCTTTGCACACCTACATGCAGTGCAAAGCAAGGTCTTACCCACTGTAGTGTCTGCCCTTGTTGGACTGGCATTTCTTGCACTTTCAGCCCTGATGGAGGAAGCCTCTTTCCTGGCAGCATCAGAAGGCAGCTCTGCACTGGTCCCTCCCCTCAATGGTGCGGTGCTGGTTGTGTGCTGGCCACTAGCGTGCAGTGCTTGGGGCTCTGGGTTGGCCTCTGTCATGTGGCTGCTGCTGGCGGTTTGCACTGACGGGCTTGTCACCAGAGGAAGTGGGCTCCAGAGGTACTGCACACACCCTGGACAAGAGGCAAACCTGACAGAGTGTCAACAGTGTGTCAACAGTGTGCCTTCAAGCACATCTAGCGCAATGCAACATTGGCAATTGGTGGCACCCCACAACAATGCTTAGCCTGTAAGTGTATTCATTGGGATAACAATCGACAACAAACCTGTCAAATGCAACGTTGCCAATTTTTACAAACTGGAGAGGTAAAGTGTCAGTCAGCCTGATCAGGGCAGCGCACGGCTGTAAAACGCCTCCACTTACAAAGGCTATCAGTCCCGTCTCTTTGCAATGTGGCCTACCTTTTCTGACGGAGGACTCCACCATATGATTCACTATGGGCGTGAGGCCGGTTGCCTCCTTTGCTTCCTCTTCTGCAGCGCTACCAGCCACAAGGCAGGCTGGCTCAGCTGCCCCATCAGCAGTCAGCTCAGCCCCAGGAAGAGCTGGGTCAGCAATGCTTGGGTAAGAGGGCTCAGCAACCACGACAGGAGCTGGCTCAGCGGATATGGAGGGAACTGGCTCTGTAGCCACAATAGGGCCTGGCTCAACAGTCACAAAGGAAGCTGCCTCAACAACCACAGAAGGGGCCGAAGCGGTAGCCACAGCAGAAGCTGATTCATGTGCTGCGGCAGCCACATTGGCTGAGCCACAGGTATGAGCTAGCTGGCTCAGGGCAGCAGGGTGCTGGCCTTGGCTACTGCTCTGCAGGGCTGCTTGTGAGGGCGCTGCCCCCTGCATGTCAATGCTGTTGTGAATACAAGGCACAAGGCAAGCTCTTGACACTAATACCCAGATCCTTAGCCAAGTTGTCCTGTCAGCAAGTAATGAGGACAGCAGATGAGGCTCCAAGCAAGGGTTTGATAAGTGATAATGCCAAAAAGAGTGCCTGACAAATGCACACACAGGCGGCCTTCAACACCAGCAGTATAAATCTCTTGGTACCAGTTAATTCTAACAAACCTACCTCTGTGATAGGGGCTGCATTGCCACCTCTCTTCTTGAGCTTGGCCCCCTTGTTCTGGTCTTTCCTCCTCCCCTGAGCCTTGTTCCGGACAGTGCCCTCCGTGAAGCTGAAACCCCCTGCGCCAAGTCACAGCATGCTAGGCATGTATGCAAACTCATGGAATGCATGAAACTCACTGCAGGAACATCCTCCTGAGTGTAGCCAACTTCTTTTGCATCTTTGCCTGACTAGCACTTGCTGCAACACACCCAATGCCTTGCACAGTATGGCATCTCAAGGAGCTGTTGTTATGTAAAGCCTGGCTCAGCCTGTGCTGTGAGAGAAGGACAAAGGTTGTTTTGATGCACTCTGGCAAGAAAATGCAAGTTGGTCAAATTACACGCGCCCACGCTTAGAGTCAGCCAGGTAGCCCGTGCCAACAAACCCACAGCAAATGAATTCAGCATGGGGCAGGGTGTTACCTGCTGGCATGCTGCCCCACGGCAGGGCTGGTGCAGCTTGCGCAGCAGCAGGTGCAACCTCACCCTGCTCCCCCATGTGGCCTACTACAGCTTCTTCCCCTTGCTCTTCTTCATCAGCAGCCATCAGCCTTGTGGCATCTCGGCCAGCAAGGGAGTGGCCTTCAGAGCCATCCTGCTGTTCCTTTTGGTCTTCTGCAGCATTGAGCTTGTGCCGCTTGCGCCTTGGCTCACTAGAGGGGGGGGAGGGCAGTGCGCTTGGCATGCCGAGCTGTGTGCTGCTGGCTGTTAGTGTCCACCTCGGCCAGGACTGTGTGAGCAGCAGTCTGGCTGGTTTGCTCAGGCTGCTGAGCTCCAGCTGACTGCTGCAGGACAACAGTGTCTACTCCATCAGTCGCAGCTGCCTGGCTTGCAGTGTGCCCACCGGGTGTGCCCGCTGCATCACTGCGTGTTTCAGCATGCTCTGCTGCCAGCTGGGCTTTGATTGCAGTTGAAGGCAACCGAGCAACTGGAGCTGACTGCTGAGCTGCAGCTGTGTCTACTGTGTGGGCAGATGCGTGGGCAGATGCCTCTGACTGGCCAGGTCCAGCTGTGCTTGGCTGGCTGGCAGTGGGTACTATGGCAGTGACCTCACGCTCAAGAGCTGTATCTACTGTAGGGGTAAATGCAGAAGCAGGCACCTCTGACTGGTCAGGTCCAGCTGTGTGGTGCTGGGGTTGAGCGTCTACCGCAGCAGGCGGCTCATCAGCGCCAGATGCGCACTGGTCAGTTGTAAGACTGACTGCCTTGGGCAGCAGCCCTTCACCTGCAGCTGGGTCAGCTGTATATTGGTGACCAGTGGCGTCCACCACATGTGAAAACGAGCTGGCTGCAGCCACAGGCGAGGGTGCAGATGGGCAGAGGCTTGGCTGCTGCTGCTGGGCAGGCAACATAGTAAGCAGGGGTGGGACTTGCTGGGCAGCATCAGACTGCTGTGCGTCCTGCACACCATGGTCATGGCAATGGGTGCACTGTCAACTGACAGACGGTGTCAACATGCTGAAGCACAGAGAATGCAACCGCCCTGTGAATACAGGCCTGTGTACTGCAACTTCTTGCCATTCGCTGTCAAAGGTTGCCTCTCCAGCACAAGCGATGCTGTGCAACTTGACAAATTTAGCGCTTGCCATTGATGAAAAGAGAGGTTGAAGTCCAGTAACATAATGTGCAGCATAGTGTGTTTGGACTGCGCAGAGAAAGCATGGATGGTAGGCATGCAGACTGCCTTGCAAGCACTCAGAGCATGTGCAAGGCAGGGATACAGCAGAGGAAACTACCTGTGGTGGCGCAGGGCCCCTGCTTGATGATGCTGCATCCACACTCCTGGTTGAGCTGGTGCCCTTGGTGCCTTTCTGCCTGCTGGAGTTACCCTTCCTGTCTGCCTTCTTATGCACCCGCTTGCTGGGCTGACTGACCCCCATAGTGAATGAGTGTGGACCAGCGTGACCTCCTGATTCATGACACAGCTGTTCAGCATTCAGAAGCAAGCACTAGTAAGCAGGAGTCAAAGCAAGATGGCAAATCCACACAACACTTTCAAAGTGGGAAAAAAGCAAACACAGTACAAAGAGCTCATGTTGATTGCAAGTCTGCACAGCAAGTGGAACAACCAGCTGCTGGATGGATTTTCACACAGCGGGAAATAACAATAGGAGGAGACTGTATTTGCATGCTGACCAGCAAGGCTGCCAGCAGGTAAAGTCTGTGGCATGACAACCAGGAGTAGAACAAGGGCCAGCACTCTCTTCACCTTCAGTAGACAGGCTTCCCCCTTCCTCTGGGCTCTTCTCCACTGCACCATCCTCTTCATCAGCTTGCTGTGGGACAGATGCACCAGCGCCCCTTTCTGCATCTCCTTCAGCAGTCTGTCTCTGCCTCTTGAGGCGATGCAGCTGAGAGGGAGTGGCATTGGCCTCATTTGCCTGTACACCAAGACACACAGTTGAAGCTTGTGCAGTATGTACTTGTACATAAGGCTTGTTGTTGACAGGATCGGCCTTGACACCAGGGAATGCTGCATTTAGAGTCTTGACCCTAGTTGTGACAACTGCGCAAACAGGATTGTAATGAGGTCAACCTTGCTCCAGCAAACACTCTTGGCCATGTGCAATGCAAGTCATAACAGCAAGTAGCGATAGCACAGAACATGTACCTCCTGAGCAATGGCAGAGGCTGTCCTCTTCAAAGCACCACTGAAGAGCGGCAAAGCTGCAACTGCCCCATGCCCAGCTGCAGCAGAAGCTGGCACGAGGCTCACAGACGACCCAGCAGCTGCAGGTGAAGCTGCTATAGCACCAGCAGATGTCTGAGCAATACACGCCTCAGCAGCTGCTGTGCAGGCAGCAGATGATTCAGCAGCTGCAACGACAGTCACTGTGGGGCCAGAAGGTGAGTCAGCAGATGCAGTCGCTGCTGGTGCGTTGAAGGCCACGTCACCTGCACCAATGGCGCATTGTGTGATCAAGACATGTGCAAAAGTCAGCACATCGGTACAAAATATGCAAAAAGTGTACCATGGCTCAGCTTGGTGTTGTTGCAATGCTACACAACATTGCCCAACATGTTGCTTGCATGCAGCAAGGTAAGTGTCCACAAGAGAATGCATACATAAGGCAGTGCTGTACGTGCACAACCACAATGAGCTGTGTGGTCTGCCCAGGTGAAGCAGACTGCCTGCAAGCGCAAGATTTGGGGGTTGATGATGGTTTATGCATGAGCATGTTTGGCTGTGAATGCAGTGCTCACCCTTAGGTGTGCCAGCTGGGCGGGACTGCTGTGCCACACCATCAGCCACAGACAAGGCCATCAAGCCCTGGTCCTGGCAACTGCTACTGACCTGACAATCCTGCTCAACTTGCATGTTGCCCTACAACACACAATACACACTGTAAACATGGGGGCACTTGTATGTGTGTGCACAGACAGCATGTCAGTGCCTAAGCGCCAAAAAGAGCTCTGCCTTTCATGCACTTCTGCTCATGGCTGAAACTTGGTTCCACAGCTGGATGTCCATTGCACCCATACACTTGTAAACTATAGACAGCATTATAGTACACTTGCATAGTGGACTTTAGAGGTGCACAAAGCAGGGACAGGCTGCTACCTCTGGCTCACAAAATTTGATGTCATGCAACACTGCCAGAAAGTCTGGCGTGTTTTGGGGAGTGTGGCTGCTCCCCGGGGACCCAACACCCAAATGAGCTGAGCTCTGCACTGCTGAAGGTGTGACTCCCAAGTACTTGTCAGGAGCACCTGAAAGCCAGGCATGAGTGAGTAAGTCTCACTTGTGCGCTGAGATCAGCCGGCATGCTTGCTGCTCAATCATCTTACAGGCATTACCAGCCAGGAGACGGCGCTCAACAACACCGAGACTTGTGGCAGCATGCATTGCAATCAAAGCAGGCATGTTTTGCACTTTGCAAGGATGAGAGAGCTCATCGACCATGGACTTTCCAGGCAAATCGTGGCCAATACAATTTCAAGCCAGAAAACCAGTGCCCACTGCAACAAGCAGAAGTGTTGACACCACTAGGCACCTGAGGTCATGTTGGGTTGGTTTACAGGTTGGTTGACAACCGAGTCAGCGAGGTGGCTGCTCCCAGCTGACCCTTCTACCTCTCCAGGAGCCATTGCAGCTGTTGCAACCACTCTTTGGACAGGCTGTGCCCTTCTGGCTGCTTGAGCCTGTGCAAGCACATCAGGTGTGTGGCATTTGGGGCCAGACAGAGCATGACGATTGAGCAGCATCTTGCACTTGTAAGCATGTGGGTGGGCAGGCCGTAAACTTGTGGGATCTGTCAAGCAAGCGGTGTTAGTTCCAGTGCTGTCCACTTTGCATGCTGCAAAAAGGCTGGTGCTCAGATCAATGACGGCAGCTGGTAATACGACGACACCTTCAAGTGAAACAAGCCATACCAGATAGGCACGGTCGCTGCTGCCTGCACTGTCAAAGGACATCCATTGCCCTGAGGGTGGAGTCTTGTAGTCCCCCTCTTCCATTCCTCTGGCGTAAATGGGGCTCACAAAGCCCTCACCTGGCTGGGGCCGATTCCCAAGCTTGATGGTGATTGCGCGCAGAGCAGGGCGAGCGTGAGCTGCCTTGACCTGTGTAGGTGCGCCTGCAGGCAGCCAACCACTCTGAGATGCAAAGACCATCAAGTCACGGGAATGGCAAGTAGCTGTCAGAAACACACACATCTGCTGACATGACGCACAACTGACACTGACATGGATTCTTCAAAATAATGTGCATCATTGGGACGTCGTACACTACTTTAGCAGGCATGCACTGAACAGCATCACCAAGCTGCGCAGCAACAAGGGGGGGAAAATGGTTGTCATCACCGAAAGTTCTGGACCTTTGTGCGGCATAGCAATGGGCCGAGCCAGCCTTGCACATGAAAGCCTGAAACAGGCCTGGATTTACAAAAAAAACAAACAGAAGGGCGGGCTTGGGCGTCACCTGCACTGCTGACTGGCATTGCAGAGTCACCAGGCCCAGCTGGGGCCAGTGAGTGCAAGCTGGCACTTGGCTCTTCTGGCGTGGTGGTCTGAGGAACTGCCGGCTCTGCTCTCTCATTGCCATACACAGCGGCAGCTGGCATAGCAGCGGTGGTGGCTGAGCAGCCAGGGGTGGCAGTGCTGCTGCTTGCACAGGTGGTGGCAGTGATCACGCCCAGGTCGGCACCACTGTTGGCCACAGCTGTAGTAGGTGCAGGACTGGCGACTGGACTGCCAAAAGGGGCAGGAGAATCAGCCAGCCCAGCAGTGGCCGCTACTCCACTCATCACAGACACTGCACTGGGTGGCACTGCGCTGTCGAACGCAGGCTCACCACTGACAGGAGCGTCATCAGGTGTCAGTGATGGAGAAGGAGCGACAGCAATTGGCACGACAAGACCGCCACCACCTCTGACAGCAGCTGGAGTGTCAGTAGCAAGAGGGGCGGGGGCGTGAGGGGGTTGTGCAGCAGCTTGAGGGCCAGAAGCAGCAGTTGAAAGGACACCAGGAGCAGCTTCCAAGTCATGGCCAGTGGTGGCTGCAGCTATGAGGGGTGGCCTCCTGGCAATAGGACTGCCAAAGCCAGCCAGAGCTACAGCTGGGCTGGCAGTACCAGTGGACATAGCAGCAGCTGTGGGGCTGCTGTTGCGTCCACCACCAAAGGCAGAAGCCATGATACCAAAGGGGCTGCTGCCAGATAAGGCAAAGCCCCTCTTGTTGCCAGTGCTGCTGCTGCTGTTGCGGCTGTGTGCTTGTGTGGGAGACCCTTCATGGCTCATGGCTATCGCCGGGAGTACAGTGTGTGAGCATGTAGATGGTGGCACACATACAGCAGATGGTGGCACCAAGGTTGGGGCCCCAGCCTGTTGCCTCATCTCAGCCAGCTGGTCACGCAAAGCTTGCAGGTCATGCTTCAGGCCTGCAACTGCAAAGAAGCACAGGGAACAGTCAACAAAGCTGGAAGGCAAGTATGGATCTTTCAACAGCAATATTGGATGGCAAGTCTGCAGATTACTGCCAAAATAGTGCACATTGCCAATACCAATGCTGTGCATGTAGACAGTCAAGCTGTGTAAGGTGAGCATGCAAAGTTCAGCGCACCTTCAAGGAAGTGACAGAAGGGATAAGGCAGCACAACAGTGTCAACAGCATTTACAGGAAACTGCGTCCTTGCCAAGGGCCACTCACTCTCAAGGCAGTGCTGGTGGGCATCTGCCTCTGCACGCTGTGCCCTCTCCTCAGCATCACGCTGTGCCTGCTGTGCCTGCTTGGCATCCACCTCCAGCTGTAAGAGCTTGTGCCTCTCCTCAGTTGACAGCTTCTTGACCTGCTGCACTTGAGCTGTGACCATACCCCTGGCCTCATCCTCCACTTGCTTGATCTTGGCCTGGGTCTTGGCAGCTGCAGCACATTATATCAAGAATGTGGCCAACAGTCTGCGTGTAGATTCGATCTACAAAAGCTACATAGCTGCTGAAGCGCATGTGAGGTCACTGGTTTTGTACAGGAACAAGCTAGCATGACACTGCAAGACCTTTCAGTGCCAAGGATAATAAAACAAGAGGCGCCAAAAGTCTTGCTTGGCAAATTGGCACATGCCTGACATGATCCAGTACAGAAGTTGACATCAGCACAACAGCTGCTTTGCAATTGCAGAGACCAAGGAAGCAGCGCATTGGCTGTGGCACTCATTGCACACAACAAGGATGTGCAGTCAGAGTCAGTGATATGAATGCAAAAGGGCCAGTATGTGTGCACACTATCTGATCACTTGCTGCAGAGACCCTGCAGTCCACTCTGTGATATTGGCAGCTGATGGTGAATGGAGATTAGTGGTGCCCCTGAAACAAGTTTGGGAATGTCCAGCAAGAAACTGATCTCATATTGCCTGGGATGATCATGGAGGGGAATTAGCAATACAAGGGGCTTCGACAGGAGTGATTACCAGTGACAATGGCCTCCCTGTGAGCAACATCCAGATCCACTCTGACACCTTCCAAGGCCTGCTTGAGGCCCTTGATCTGCGCAGTTGCAGAGTCAAGGTCTGCTCTGCACCTGGAGTAACTCTCATTAGCACCGGTGAGCTCAGCCTTGGCAGACTGGTAGTTCTCTAGGTAGCGGTGCTCCCATAGCGCAGCTGCGCTGTCACTAATGCATGCCTCTTCTTTGGCCTTCTTCAACTCATCCTCCTTGGCAGTGGCATGCTGCAGCACCTCAGCCAGCTGCTGCTCCCTAGCATGGCCTACATACACGCAGTCAAGTGAGGACGGTTCAGCAGTGGCATCAGTCATGAGCCTGATTTCAGAGAAGTCCATGTTCACACTGTAATTGACCTGCGGGAAGCAGCAGCAACACATGTGGACAGGGACCAGAGTCATGTCCTGCAACTGTGTCAAAGTTTACAAACAAGAACCTGTGTAGTCAGGCACTGAAGGCTGCAGGAAGCTTTGTGTGTATAAAAGTCTGTGGTCACACTTCAATTGCCAAGGATCTGAGGCTGGTCAAAGACAATTGCTGCTGCAAAAGGCCCGTGCGTGTACTATGTGCTGTGATCAAGTGTGACAAAGTCTGCGCCACAGTCCCTGAGCTACACAGCTTGACAATATTGGTTGCATATCATGACACATTCCTCCCAGGCACACAACAAGGCACCAGAAAGAGTACTTGACAGACAGCCCCATACTAATGCTCTAAACTTATAGAGTGTTGCCAGTCAACCGTCCTTGCAGTCATACATACGTGGGCATGCAAGGTGATTTGACAAGCATGTCACCCATCAGCAATTCTGGAAACATTGCAGTCCTCTTGAGCGCATACAAGGGTGGCTGTTCGCAAGTCAATGCTCGCAGGCATGGCTCACAGGCAAGGATGAATGAGCGCGTGAGTGACAAAGTCCATGGTCATCATGAAATCATGACCTTGTGGATGGTGTCAAGTTTGTCATTCAGGCGCTCATTCTTGCCCTTCCAAAAAGCATAAAGTTGAGTGCCACAGTCTGGATAAGCTGATTGTGCAGCACAGCCTTTGGTGTGTGCTGCTGCAGGGATGACAAAAGCTGCCCATTGACACAGAAAACGCAGGCTTACTTGCAGCTTGCGCGGTCGAAGCACTCATGCGCGCCTCCCTTAAAGCTGCCTCTTTTGCAGCAAAACCCTCAGTGACTTTGGCGTGAACAGCTGTCAAAACAATATGACAGGTGTCATTGTGCCTCATCAGTTCTTGTTGCATCACTGCTCCCAATCCTTCCTCCACAGGTTTGTCCTGGATCTCAAGCAGAGCCCTACGAAGAGCTCTGTTGCTGCACCTTGTCTCTGCAGAGAGACACCTGCTTTATTTAGTTACGTTCAGTGCTTAGTCAGACCTATACAGCCAAAATCGTGGCCACGAGCATGTGATTGCGCCACCTCTTGACCACTTACCTCTGTCCTTTGCACCGGTTGTTCGCTTGGACATCGTTGCTGCCTGCAGCTACCAAGCACTTCAAGTCAACGGGTAGCACACGGTGAGCCATCTGACGGCCGTGGTGAACAGCTGTGAAGGGGTGTGATCTCGTCGTCGCAAAATGTGTAGAAGGATAAGCAGAAAGCGAGCCTTACATGTCCGTTCACCATTTGCAGTGTGACACCTGACAGTATCACCCCAGGTATGACGCTTGACGCAGGTTCCTGCTGTGGCACATTGTGAAACGGAGGATTTCGAGAATGCAGACAGTGATCCTGAGGTGGCACCCTCATTGACCATTTCCATTCAAGGCAGAAGACAGAAAGTTACTGCTGAGGAAATTCTTACTATGCCTGCAGAGCAGTATGCTTTGCTATGGACGGTAAGTTCACAGCTGCACATTCTGTGCAATTCCCGCTCATTGTTTTGCATGGGGCTGATTTATCTAACTGTATACCTGATTGATTGTTTCAGCTGGTTGTCAGGTAGCCGCTTGTGTACAGCTACAATGCATGAATGTGTCAGCTGGTTGTGATTGCAGGCCTACACCACTGAGCTAAAGTCATGCTTACAGCTGTGCGCAAATCCAGGAATTCCTGCTGACGGAAGCAGATTAAATCAGCTAACCTTTGAAGCTATCATGCTGAGGGACAACTGGCTGAAGACAGATGTGAACTCAGCCAGATTCATGAGTAGTGAGCCAGCATCCTTCTTTGCCCAGTTGCTGGTGAGGCCACTTGGAATCCACAAGAACGCTTTCAGAGCAGTATGCATGCTGCTGTTGCTGCTGCTGCACCTGCTGCATTGCATCATGTCAGAGCAGCAACTTGTCCTTCAGCATGCGTTTGCTTACATTGATGTGTCTGTACGCCCTAAAGGTATCAAAACATATTGAGCAGAGTTTGGTCTGCACTGTGCCAGCAATGCTCAAACAGGGTCTGGACTAATGCAGCAGAGGCATGGGTTTTCCGCACACATGATTCTGCTTGCTGAGATGCGAGATGCTTTGTGTCACTTGCCATCTCATCTTTGTTGGGCAACTGCAGACTTTGCTGAGCTTGTCAGAAGACCAGGTCCAGGACCTGATGTTGCTGCGCCGCTTGTTCATTGTGAAGCGGTGTCTTCTGGGATCACAGCGAGCAAGGCTAGTAGCCAGAATGCAGAAGCCAAGCCCAGATCTTATCTCTGATGCTTTGAAGGCATCTTCTGTTGCTACTCAACTGGGCAACAATGCTGCTCAGGATCGGCAGCTTTTTCATAGGTTCACATGGGGTGTATACTGCGGGGTGAGTCATGAGCTCAATGCAGGCCTTTGCGAGTCACAGGCTGCGTCCGTCCGTCCGTCCATCTGCATGCTGCCAGCCATGGGAAAAGGCCCCTGCACTGTTGAGGCTTGTTTTCCAATATCATGTGCTGCACATTTGGCACACTTTTTGAGCGCATTTGCATGAAGGTGCTCTCGGCAGTCACGTCGGCAATGACATTGCAAGCTGCATGCCTATTGCTGACATGACTGTCAGTACGCCACAGCTCTACACCTGTCAATCCCGACTGGTGATAGCCACACAACTCTATTCAATTTGCCTGTCTGCAGATCCTGAGTGCAAAGCAAAGCGCTGAGGTAATTGTGCATGCTGGCCCACAGCAGTGCATTATACCAAGCCTGCTCACATATATAGCGCGTCAGAAAGGCTTTCCCAGCATTCAGCACATCAAAGACACAGCTGATGGCATTGCAATTGCGGATGAGTGGGCTCATGTTTGGCATTACACGGAAGCAGTCAATCCATACGTGACTCAACATGTGGATTATGTACCAATACACCAGCACAAGCAAGCTGCAGCTTTACTGTATTAGTCTGTCCAATAAGGCTGCACAGCCCAGAGTTGATGGTGCCTCAAGACACAGTCACATGTGCCGGCGTGATGACCTTGCATGGCTGCCCACGAGTCAAATGGACATGGTTTTGGCTGTAGCACAGACTTGCAGCTATTGCAGCATTATATGTTGCGGCGTAGCAGCTGTTGTAGGAGATTATACGCGCCACTCGTCGTCATATGTGTGCCATGCTACTAGTTCTGGTGCAGCTGCCTGTAGTTTATTTGTGTGTTACCGGCAGCACATGGGGCAATGCATGATATGTGTTGCCGACTGCACAGGCATTTCCGCCTTAGGGGCAGTGACACTTTTGGATGTGGAAAAGTTGTTGTTGCGCTAGCATGGCCATGCCTTGTCATATTTGCTGCAGCAGACTTCTGTACGTGTTTAGTTTGCTGTACTGACAATTGCTGATTGCTTCATTTCGTGTTGTTGTTGATGGTGCTGTGGTGCTGTGAGTTGGCATTGTGCTCCTTTTGTATGTTGCTTGCATCTGCGCAAGAGTGGCCAAGACCTGGACAACAGCCCATTGCAGTTGTAGTGCCTCATTGAGCCTGACAATGACAACATTATGGTCTCATTAAAGCCCTGGTTAGAGCACACAAGGGTGCATTGGATTGGCATGGTTCAGTAGAGGATTGGTTTGAATGATGAAGGGGCCGTGAGACTGCTTGTCCAGTAAATATTGCAAATGTTGAGCCACACGTGTAGTGCTCTTATGTATATCGTACACTTCTGTTGACGGCACTGTATTGATATATGCTGAGCTTGAAAAATCTGAACTTGCTGAAAGATCTATCTGCGGACAACTGCAGTTGCAAACCACTATTGTATCATGTTGGCGCAGTCCATTAATGTTATAAATAAAGAAATATTTCAGAACAGTGTGCAAGAAGAGACATACTGGTTGAAACCTCTGCTGTGCAACACGTAGGGTGATTACTTAGGGGCTTATGATCACATGGGGACTGTGCAAATCAAAGGTCACAATATGACCTCCACATGTGAAGAGATGGGTGCCCTGCAAATGGGACATGTTCTGGGTCTAGACAAGCGGCGAAAACAGTTGTTGCACACGTGATGATGACACCCAAAAGCAGCCATCCTTACATTACTGGAGTAGGCAGACAAGCACACAGGGCAGGCAACACCTTCCTCAGATGCCACACTACCGCTGACCACAGCTCTGCCGTTCATGCCTTCACGCACAACATCCTCATCTTCTTCTGTGTCATGGTAAAACTGTTCCTCATCAGCATCACTAGCTTCATCATCTCCATATATGTAGATTGACCTAGCCATGATGCCTTGACCAATCTTCAATTGCAAGCCGCCTTCTATTGTATGTAGGCGCACCTGAAGCTCTGACAGAGTGTCAATGACCTCAGGCTCTAAATATTCGCTGGCATCTGCCAAGGAGGACACAAGTTGAGTTGCTGCCATCCATGCTGCTTCTTGCAAACTAGGGTTGAGTGTGTCATCACCAACAATAAAGGCCTGAACTGCAGCAATCTGCTCTTCATCTGTCATACCGTGTGACTGTTGCTGAGGATTTCTTTCGTTAGATTCACTGTCACTGCCAGCCTCAGAGTCCACATCAGCAAAGTGATCTGACTCTTGACCATCGTCAGTCTGATCATCTTCAGATGCGTTGACATCCAGACGGTCAAGTGCACGTCTTAGGTTGACTTGAGGGGAGATTGTTTGTGTGGCCTGATCTGCTGTGGTGTCGACTCCAGGAGGGGCTGTCTCCATGTCCTCAGCCTGAGGACTCCAGCCAACGAGACCATTGGCAAACAAATGTAGCTGCAGCCGCTGAAGACCTTCAGGAAGCTGAATGGCAATCTGGCGAATGCTGTTCATGCTGCCTGCTGCGGGCATCAGCCTCCGTCAGTACTACAGGAAGCAAGCTGAAGCCACCACACGTCAAGACTGCATGCAGCGCATGGTCTCACGAAAATCGTGAGCAGCAACTCCGCATACAGTGCATAGTAGCACCCACCAGGGCAGTAAAGGTACCACACTGACCAAAAGGAGTATGAGAGCTGTTTCATGAGCCTTTGTGAGGTACCGGACGTTGTCCAGTCATAGTGTGTACCTGGAATTAATTGCAGCAGTGGCTTGAGGTTTGTAGCATCCGGCTCACGGCCGTACCGTCAGCAAGCGCTTGCTCCTGCCACCTGGCACAATGCGCTCAGCCGTGTTGCCTCTAGGCTAGAAGGGGGAACTCTGGTAAGCATATAGGAAGTGTCGTGCACGTGTATACAGACATCACTCGACAAGCAAACTTGACGCGTAGTCTGATCTACCTGGGTCGTTGTGACGTAGCCGAACGATCTGTCACTGAGGACTACAATTTTAACGCAGTACGCCGGGCTCAAACTGCGAGGCGCAACTATATGAAACGTTGTGCCAACAACACTGCGTATTAATTCGCACCCCGTAGGAGTATCATTCGTTGTGCGTATGCGGCCAGGGTTGCCTTCACAACAGTCACATCAAAAATATCGGTCTGCTGTCAGCTTACCTCCTGACCACTGTAAATTGACTGTCATGCTGTGGAGGATCTCCGCCTTTCCGTGCTGTCAGGGCTCTGGTGCAGTTACATAATTCCATCTGATACCACCCAGAGAAAGTCTGTAGCGCTTCCAAACAAACACTGTTCGGGAAGGCAGCTTTCCTACAAGCTGTTTTTGAGCATAGAATACTATCACATTGTCAGCGACACTCTGCAATGAGCAGTCCAGTCACTGCTGCTAGCACTTTCAATGCTTTGGCAGTGTAGACAAAGCAGCGGTCACCTGCTGACCTGATTTGTTGGCAAGGCACGGCTGCCCTGAGCTTGCTGCAACTCCTGCTCTAGCTGTTGCTTTTGTATCCTCAGCTCTTGCAATTCAGTCAAGGTGCTGGCAAGATGGTTTTCCACAATACTTGTTCTGGCCTGCGTCAGCAACAGTGCCTTGCAGGGTTTCCGATCTAGTTGGCACGTGCAAGCAAGCAGCTGTCCGTCGTACTACAAGGTCTAGCACATCAGCTGCCATGTCAAAATGGCCAAGTACCTTCTGCCGCTGCCGAAAGCGTTTCTGGTGCTCACGATTTTGCTGCTGCTTCTTGCTGTAGGGCTCTATCGATACCACTGGACCAGGCTGCTGGTGCTGGACATCTCGACCCGCAGCACAGGACACGTGGAGTAGGTTTGGTGTATCCCACGGCCTCGGAAGCAAGTTCTGGTCAGACACAACGGGTCTGACAAGACCACTATCCTGAGTTAAGGTGCCGCTTTGATCGGAGGTACTCTCCACTCCTGACGGAGGGCCGTCAATTTCGTGTGGTGCGGGGCTTGCTCTTGCACGGCTAAAAACTTCGTTGTCCACGTCGGGCAGCAGTCCCGCCTGCTCAAATTCTGACACAGAAAACTGCAGGTCCGACAGCGAAGACTCCATCTAAGGCTTAGCTTGCAAGCTGGGCGCCCGGATGTGCGGAAGCACTAATTGCCCAGTGACTGTTTCTCATGCACTCATTGGCCACGCAATCAAAGCTTTGGACTTGCAAGCCTCAGCCTTATGGCGCTGCGCAGTGCTTCTCTGCACTGCTACTCGGCTTACTTGATAGTTGAGAAGTCGGTGACTAAGCAAGCCTCGGTGGCTCCAACGACCTTTACTCCGTCGCGGATTTAAAATGGGGCATTTCCAAGTGACCCATTTTAAATCCGCGACGGAGTAAAATCTAATGAATGAATGAATGAATGGTAATGGTTCTAAACAAGCTGCTCTACAGTACTCGCCGTGACCCCTGAATCTCTGGATCTCTGCAAAAGTGCTGTAGCTAATGTGCTATTCTCCCTCTAGCAAGGCAGCAGGAACAGTACAGCAACTGTGTGACGTCATGGGGAGCATGCATGCCCAGCGCCACTATACTGTTGTGCTTGGTGGGTGCGTCATGTTGGAAAAATTCTACGATTGTACCGACACTCAATGAGTGTGCTTGGCTCGGGAGCAGATCTGCTTGACTAGCTAGCACTACAAATATATAGTACTACAGTCCGTACTGGCACACCATATCATAAAAGCTGCAAACTTACCGCCCAGGATGTTTGGCATCACCTTACCATGCTGATGTAAATGTAAGCTGTGTGGGACCAAACACACACACATATGACCGACAGTTACCTTGCTCTGAAGGTCTTTCACAGATTTACACGGCTAGACTCAGAGTGTGTACGACTGCACGCCAGCAAATCTGTACAAGTCTGCATCTTGAAGACATCCTTGCTGACATTGGACGGTATTCATTACAAGATTCAGCGAGTGCACAGTGTGAGACAATCCGTGCTTGATCGTTTCCAAGGCCTTCTGTTCTATGGCCAGTTCTGTGGCTCTGTGCCTTCTGTGCCTTGTGTGCCTGAATTGTTGGGGGCCAATTTAGCACCGTTACCTGCAGACAAATCCGATTGGCACATTCATCAGTTTGTCAGGGTTCACATACCCTGGCACATCCATCAGACTTGAGGCTGGGCAAAGGATGTAAAACACTTCTCTCTGGCTCCAGATGCAGGAAATGTGAAGAAGAGCAGAATAATCAATGTTACCCATTTAAGTCCGAACAGCGTTGACGACAGCTATGACCGCGCACGCAAACTGTGAGCGCGATTGTTGGCACCGGTCGGCGCAACCAGCACTGCAGTCCAGCCAATGCGTGTAGCCATGCAGTGATGTCGCCGTCTGGGTGGAACGTGTGCGCCTCAATGTCACAGCAGGTCACTGATGCGGAACTTGCCATCTTGGAGTATGGCCAAATAGATCTGCAGGCAAGAATGAAAGCAAAGACTTTGCAGACGTCTGTAAAGAAATTGCAAATGATTTCCCGCGAGTGATCTTGAACTGCAGGACCTACTGGGTGATGCTCTGACTGAAGTGCAACACCGCAAAGAACTGCAGTTTATAGACAGCAGAAGCGCTGTATTGCTGCGAGAACAGGCTCATTGCGCTGCAGCACATGCTGACTACGTTTATACAGACCTGACACAATCCAGTACTCAGGTACAGGACTGTCAGACATACCAATTTGCTTTTACTGCTGGTGTTTTTGGCAGCACAGGTAACAAATGAGCTGTGCACTTACAGACCGCCAAAGACCTGCAGCGCGATCTAGCTGGAAAGTCATGTGAGCTATCAGCTGCGCACCTGGACTTGCACCGCTGGAAGAGAAAAGCAGCGCTTCAGCAACTCAGGCTTGTCAGCGTTCAGGAGGATTGTGGTCATCAGAAGCTGCACATAGAAGCACTGACTGCTGAGTGCAGCAGGCGTCAGGAACAGTGCAACAGCCTGCAAGGAGAGATACTGGCAGCACGTGCTCAGACTGCACAGCTGGAGACAAGGTTGACTGACAGTGCTGCCAGCTCTGCAGGCTTGCAGGTGAAGTCTGTCGTGTCCTATGCATGCTGCTGTGTGCCGAGTATTTGACAACTGTCTTCTCTGGACAACACCTTCATTGTAACTTCTGTTTTGCCTTGCAGAACCAGCAGGTAGAGCTGCTGGCTTCCTTGCAAGACAAAGAGACCTTGCTGCATGATTTGCAGACAAAGCTGCAAGAGTCTGAGGCCAAGCTGTTAGCTGCTGAAAAGTCAGCATTTGAGGCACTCCATGCTGCGGAGCAGCGGTACATTGCTGTTGAGGAGAGAACCAGACTATCTGAGCAGGTATGTCTGTGAACCCATTCCAGTCTATGTACAAGTCTTCAGCCTGCACTGACTCCCTACATACCAATGCAACAAGAGAGTCTGCATTTTTACACAGACAGGCTTCCACTTGCACCTCCTACGTCGAAACGTGACAACAACAAAGCACAATGCCAGTGTCATGGTCCTAGTGTGCTATTTTGAGATGCAGGTTGCTGCAGCTGCCAGGGAGCGTGCTGAGATTGCTGAGCAGCGGTTAGCTCAAAGGGCTGAGTTGGCACAGGAGCGACTGCAGCATGCAACAGATCTGACACAGGTGAACAGCACCCTGCTTGGCATCATCCTGTCTTCTCTCCCTGACCCTTCCTGCTGATCCATCTTGCTGCCACTTGGGTCAGCTGCAGCAGTTTTGCTGGTCCATGTGTTTTTGCACCTGCAATACAGAACCCGGCAGCAGACAATGCTGCAGTGAGTCACTGTGTTGCAAGCATACCAGTCAGAAGTGCAACTGCTGCATAAGGCAAAGAAAACAAAATAAAATATATTAAAAAATGGTATGACAGGAGCGCCACATGGCAGCAGCTCAGAAGGCGGCTGTCACAGAGCAGGGCCTCAGAAGTGAGATTGTGAGCCTCCAGGAAGCCTTGCAGAGAGCTCATGCTGCAAGGTACCAGGCACCACTGATATACCTCTGACACTGATGTCATTTGCCAAGCCTACTGCACAAAAACAATTCATGGATGCATCATCATGCCAGCATGCCTCTTGCCTGCTGCACCTGTGACACATATAAAGGACAGCTGTCAAAACAGGTCCAGCTGCTTTGCAAACTTTGCATTGTGGAGGAGGTGTTGCAGAATGTGAAGCTATCTTTTTCTCTCTACAGGTTCACGGAGAGAGATGCTGTCAGCCAGGAGTTGCACGAGAAGCTGCAAACTGCTCAGACAGACTTGAGGACTGCTCATCATCAGGTGATGTACACATGGACTACATGCATCCAAGTTGCAACAGCATGCAAGTATGCATCTGCAGCCGTTCCTGCTGTACATGTAGTGTCTGTATTGCACACAAGACACATTGCGCACCCTTCTGGGTGTTGTTGATGCTATGTCACATCTGCCTTGATACTGCTGGTTTGAGTCTGGGTTTTGCAATGTTGCAGGTGGCTCAGAGGGACGCACGCATTGCTGCTCTGGAGGAGATCTGCCGCCACCGTGACTCTTCAGCCACCCCTGCCAAACAGGTGCACCTTTCTCCTCATCCAGAATCTGCTCCCACAGCATTGCTGCTGCAAGCAGCTGCAGTACACACACATTGTGTTGCAGGCCTGCACATGCATCACACAATGCCAATGTTACTCACAATGCCGACATTACGTTATGCAGAACACTGATGGTTTGGAACACCGCTGTGCGCTGTGCTCAATGAATTGGTTGACCAATGGGTTGTCTGGCTGATGTGCGCCATTTAGCCTGCAGCAGGCAGTTGACACAGGTCACATGATCGCTCTGAATCATTCCAGCCAGCTACATGCAATGTCGCTCAACTGCAATAACATTACCGTAATAGCGCATTTGGCAATGACCTGCCTTCTGACAGCAGGCTGTAGAAGCAATGGAGGCAGTTGGTGTACTGGTGGCTCAACTAGATGTGACAGATACAGCAGCAGAGGCAGCAGACCAGGCTCCCCATGCCCCTGCACCAGTGCCTGCAGCAGCAGCTGTTAAGGCTGATGCCGCTAAAACCGCAGCTGCCAAGGACAGCAAGCAGGCTGCTGTCAAGGGTGCAAGGGCAGCTGGCAAGAGCACCAAGCGACAGGCTGCAGTGTACAGCAGACAAGGCAAGCAGCCTGCAGAACAGGCAGATCACAATGCCAAAGCAAAGGCAGGCTCAGGGAGGCCACCAGCTGTTGCTGCAAGAGGTGAGGCAGCTGCAGGTGAAGCTGCTGAGGTGACTGATGGGCCATCACCCACCAACAGCAGGCCTTCCCGCCCGCGCACCAAGTCACAGCCCTACTGGATGAGTGGGGCTACAGGCAGCAGCCCCTCAGCCAAGCCAGGGCAGGAGCCGCCATTAGTCCCTGCAGCTTCTGATGCAGTGCTGGCTTCAGATGGGCATGACTCAGTGCTATATCAGCAGTCGCATGGTGGTGTTGCCAAATCAGACAAGGTTGGTGCCAAGGACAAGAATCCTGCTATGACTAAGAGGCAGGCCAGAAGCTCTCCACAGAAAGAGCAGCAGAAACCGACCAAGAAGTCTCGTGCAGACCACAAGCAGCAGCCAGAGGAGAAACTGGAAGCCCACCTTGAAGCTGATGCGGCAGCTGAGCAGGAAGCTCAGGCAGGTGCCGGCAGGGTGGCTAAGCAGCAGAGCAAGGCTAGGGATGATGGCACCGTCAGGCAAGCTGCACAGCATGAGGCAGAGGAGCAGTCTGAGATGGCAGATGATGCTGTTGCGTTTGACACTGCAGATGCAACAGTGGAGATGGCAAGTCTGAAGGAGGTAGAGCAGCAGCATGATGTACACATGGACATAGAGGTGATATACATTGTGCTGTGACTGGTTGTCTCCACAGCTAGAATGAATGCAACATGAGACAGAAGTCTGTTGCAGCATGACATGCATTTGCCATGTGCATACATGCTACCCTCCTGGTTCATGGAATCCAAAGTACATGGATGCCGATGCCACACACTATGTGTTCCTAGGCTACCACAACTGAGCAAATTTCATGCGATGCCACACACTATGTGTTCCTAGGCTACCACAAATGAGCAGATTTCATGCGATGCCACACACTATGTGTTCCTAGGCTACCACACCTGAGCTAATTTCACAGCGGTACACTGCTTGCATTGGCACAATTTAGACAACACATTTGGCTTGCCTGGCTGACCACAGCAGGCTTGCCATAACAGAATTGTCTTGATGCAGGGTGAGCAGGGAGGGTCTAAGGCAAATATTGCTAACCCTCCAGCTGCAGCAGCAGCAGCAGGCAAGGACCCCATTGCAGGAGCTTTGCAGAGGTTTGGGCTGAAACACCCCTCCCGCCCTGTGGGGGTGGCCAAGATCGACCTGGCCAGCTCCTTCACTGACGCCTCCTCACCTGCTCACGCACTCTCCGCTGCCACCTCCAAGCCAGCAACAGCTGGTGAGCACGCCTGCCTCTGTAGCTTGATGCATTCTGTGGTGCTGTTTGCTGTGCTGGACAACATCCATGTGATCAGCAGCAGGTGATTTCTGCCTTTGGGCCGTACTGCCACAATCAGAATGTGCTTTAAGACAACCTGTGAGCCAGCAGCAGCTATTCACCATCCTGATGCTGTCACCGTTCAACTCTGTTGCAGATGTTCATTCTGAGTCAAAAGCAGATGCATTATGCGGCTAGATCCCCTGGGGTGCAGTGTGATCCCTGGGATGCAACATAATCCCTGGGGTCTGCACCTGGCACACCTAATGTTGCTTCAGCAGCTTGACCTGCAGTAGGTCTTCAGCCAGATGGAGGCTGGATCAGACAAACATGCAATGGCTTTGTACCTACCTGCCTGATGCGTGTTCCACATTCTCCCAAGCAGCATCACAACAGGAATCAGCATTTGCTCTCATCACTGATAGCGTGTAACAGACTAATGAACAACTGAGTTGGTACTAAGAGTGATGCTATGCAGGTGGTGTTGGGGCTGGTAAGTCCGCTGGTCACACTTTGCCTTCTGGAGCAGGAGCCAACAAGGAGAATGAGGGCCAGGCTGCAGGCTTGGCCTGCAAGGCACACCCTGCCCTGCAGAAGCCCATGCCCAACCCCCCCACCGCCCTCAACCCAAGGTCGGCATCCACACTCACCTCTGGTGTGCAGGGCTTCAGCCTGCAATGCTCCATCATAAAGCATGATGGATACATGCAGATGCATTTCGACAACCATGTCACAACACCTACAAATGCAGCGTCATGTTTTGTAGGATTTGTGAGAGTATGGGTCGTAGTACTTGCATGAGCTGAGGATTATCCATTCTGATTACAATTGCCACCTCTGCTTGCTTACACAGCATCAACAGTAGGCTTGAAGCCTGCATGCCATACACGACAGTCTTGCATGACATGTGCCAAACCTCTCAGCCTTGCTCCAAGCCCCTGGGCCCCAGCAACATTACAACAAAAGCAATGCAGTGTTCCAGGCATGTGCAACTGACAGATGCAGCTAGTGTCGAATGACTGAATCGTATGCAGGGTGGTAGCTGCTGCAGCAGCTAGGAAAGGTGACACATCAGGCAAGGCCACAGGCAGCCAGCCCGTTCTGCCAGCCCACAAGGGTTCAAGGTGCGTGCATGAAGGACAGGTTGTCTTGTGCACAACAGTCGTTGACTACTCAATCAGTGTGTTTATGTCACCACAGCTTGATGCTGCCAGCTGCCATTGCTGCTGCTCTGTGATGCTTGTGCTGGTTGTACAGACTGCATGATGACCCTGCTCAAATGCAGCACACAGGCAATGCTGACATACTGCAATATTAAGACCTATGAGCATGCTCCAAAAGAATAGGCACCCTGCAAGTCATAGCTGAAGGTGGATGTGTGATGTGCAGTCAGCCTATAGTGGCTAACAAGAGGAAGATCCTGAAGCCTGTAAATGTTAACTACTTCACTGGTGGCAAGCACCAGGACGTTTTGCCAGCCAACATGCTGTTTGGCGATGCTTTTATGGTCCCTAAACTCAGGAAGTAATGTGTCAAATCCTCATGTACACTAACTCACTCTGTTCTGTTTCACTGCAAACTTTGTCATAGTTGTATTCTGTCTGTCCAATGAAATGTATCAAATGCCCGCATCTCAAGCAAAATGACAGTTTGAGCAACGAGACTTCATCACAATGATGGTCATATTGAGGTGTTGCGGCCTCAGGGAAAACTGTCTGTAACAAATGCTATATGACTCATTCTTCATTTAATTCAAACTTATCCTCAAGCATGACCTTGCCTTGCCCCCCAACACCGTCCATTGCCTTCTTGACCGCTTCTGCAGCCTTGTCAAGGCTGAATTTCACACCTGTACAGGCAAAACTATATTTTGCATCAAGCCAGTGCAACAGAACAGCACACATCCCATGTAATACCTGTGCACATGCCACCTGGGTGCTCCTAGTATCTGCACACAACCCAGCTGGGCAACTAGCAATAGGGTCAAAAGGTGTTGCGTCCAACTTACTGGCATGTGGAGGCTTGATGGTGCCATCTGCAAAAAAGCCCATCACCTTGGCAAACACTTCTTGTCGGGCCTGATCACTGGGCAGGTTCTCCAGCCACTGCAGAAAAGAGCAAAAGTGGGCAGCTCAAGCACTCATACATGCAACAACACTTCCTTGTGATAGTTCAAGCCAGCTGGATACAGACATGCTGCTTACCGCAAAAACCACTCGGCAAGCTAATGCTGCCAGAGACTGAAAAAATGCAGTATTGGGCCAAGAGCTGCTTGCCTGTGTCAGCCAGAAGCCTTGAATCTGGATCTGCCTGAAGTGCAAGTCAAACATCGGCACAATGACCTCTTCCTTGAACAAGCTGAAGACGTGAACCTTTCCACCCTGGCGGGTGCCTGCAAAAGCAATGAAATGTCATCTGCACACACAATTGCGACGTCTGCATACATGCATCACCTGTGTGCAGGATACCAGCAACACCATATCAGATCTGCAGTAATGCTGCAATGGCATAGCAAGCATGCTTGTTGCAGAGGAGTTGTGAAGAATGCAGCTATACAGCTGTTACAGCAATTAACGCAGCACTTACATGAAGGAACATATCGTGAGGCCTTGCCACCAATGGGATTGATGCTGGCCCAGGCTCCTTTGCCGTTGGTGATCTGCATGACTCTAGCAGTCACATCCTCATCTGTTGTCACTATGACCTCCTCTGCCCTGCAGCCAGCGACAGGCAATTAATGCAACAACACTTTTTGTGCGTGAACACTGCTAAAAGTCATCAGCCTGAAAGAACTTTTCAGGCAGATCTGTGCACGGCCCTCTCATACACAATGTTGGCTAAGCTGAGGCTGGCTCAACAATGCCTTGATAATTGAGAGTCTTGTGTAGCTTGACACTTACTTTCAGCGGTCCCACAACTGACGCAAGCATGGAAAACAGTGTACTCACCCGAGTTGCTTCAGCTCATGCACGACCTCATGCCGCCTGACCAGATTGATGGTCTTGGTGCCCTGCTTCTGTGCCATGCTGATCAGCTCCTTCCCTAATACAGAGTTTGCAGCTTGTTGCAGCAAGTACTCTCCCTTGGGGACTTGTATGATCTCCAAAAAGCCATAGGCCGTTACAGGATTGATCTGCACAACAAAGCACTGTGTTCCATGCACACTACACCTTGATTGCATCACACCAAATAAGCTTAACAAGGACATATGGCATCATTTGGGTATGAAGTTTTCAGTCCTGATCTGACAACATGATTGGGATGCGACTGCCCTGCTGAATTGCGCCACAAACACATGGTATGATGTGAATGTACACAAGGCACCATCGTAATTGTATGCATTTGATCAAGCTCATGTCAAAAGCTCCAAGTGAAGTTGATGATGCACCAATGTATTGTCTGAGTTTTCACAGAAGTGCTCACCAGGAACTGAGCAGCCATGTCATCGTCAACATTGCTTGGCACCACAACCTGCAAGACCACGTAAGTGCTGTCAGCAACAGCTGATCACAAGCACAACAGCAATAAGCCATTGTGGCATGCACTACTGGTCACATGCCGGATGTGCTAAAGTTGCAGGGATGCATACTCACCAAATCCTTCTCAGGGACTGCGACATACTGTTGATACGTGCCTTCACCGCCAGCTGTTGGCCATGGCACTGCCACAACACGTTGCCCCTCCTTGACACGACCTCCTGTTTTTGGCCCCAACTTGTTGACCATGCCAAGCCCTGCACTTGCATGCTTGCAATTTTCATGGTCTGACTAGTATGAACTGTGACCGCTCCTGCATACGGTCAATGCAATGATGGATTTTGAAGCTTGACATATGCGACTGTGCGACTTGTGTTCCCACCCATCTGTAGATGTGCAAGCTGACGCAGGTGCGCATGCATGCCTATGTCGGACCTTCTAGTCCGGGAACTGCCGGCAGCTGCTTGGGTGTGAATCCGCCGTACCTGCCGCGCATGCAAAACATGTCTGATGGGTTGATTGGTCGCAGCATCATCCGCACTAGCACCTCGCCTTCTTTGAGCTCAGTGGGCACATCCTTATGTATGACTTGGATGCTTGCAGACGGGTCATCGTCGTTATACTTGCTAATGGCAGCGGCGAGCTGCTTTCCCATGGTGTTGTTGAACTAAGAGCAGTGCGACAAAAACGTGAAGCTCGATGCTTAACGCCTAAGAGTCAAAGTTATGGCAAAGTGAGACAGCTGAATTACGAGAATAGGCACACACACACTCAAGCGTCCATTTTGACTCTGATCCACCAAATGTGCTCACGATGGAACGCGTCCAAATTTGCCTCACCTGGCAAAGTCCGATGAGCTGCTTGAATCTCAGAAATTTCACCGTGCAATATGCCAAATATTGACTTCACTGTTTCAAGAGACGTTCTCTATTTTCAGTCACTGCAATGTTGACACCGCATGCATGAAGCTTCTTTGTTGGCGATGACGCATGTACAAGCGGCAGGGATGACCACCAACCGACAGCGAAGACAATTGAGCACACTTACGCATCACTCGATGTATTTGCATGGCATAACAAGCTGATACATATATGTAGGGCATCAAGCGCTACTCCCAAGTAATCATCTTCAGAAGCGGAACACTGACATTGTACTGTTCATTGCATTGTAAATGACTGTCCCGCTGGTCGGCACAAACTGCTTGGTAATGAGCTTGATGGCTTCTTGCGACGCCATTCCTCCCATGACAGCAGCCACACAGTGCAGTTCACCGGCTCCAAAGCGGCACATTTCTCCCACCAAATCATCCGATATCGATGCCGGACCAGAGCTACTGTCTTGCACAATGGATGTAGCAACGTGTTTCAGGGCAGGTACATCTCCTTCTACTTCCCTGCAGAAGTAGAGACACAAAGTCTGTCACCGCTCTCAGCACAGCAGAGCATTTCTGTTTGCTTTCAATAACATGCTGCATCTCTCTACAGTACATGTATGCAGATGCAGGACGTCATGAGGCAAACACGCTTCACTTGTCTTGCGCAACAACACCTGTCAAGACTGTCAAGAAACATATCACAAAGACGGACTGGGCTGTCTGAGATGGCGCCATCTTAGTCCAACACCAGATCCCATGTGTTTTGACTCCAAATGTTGAGCTTGTGCGATTGTGTGCATGGTGCGCGATGGCTTACTGGTCATACAAGCCAGGGTAGCGGTGGTGCTTGCTGTAGAATTGGTCTACTGCCCGGAGCAGGATGTACAAGCTAGCATTAGTGACGGTGTCCTCTGCAGTGAGAGCCTGACGCAGAGCATCACTCTTACAGCTGGTGCCTGTGAATTCCTCTTCAAGTGCTCTGTACCTCACCACCCTGCACAAATGCAGTCAGCACATCCTTGAACAAGCAGTACGCAGCATGTTTCTGCTGACATATGCATCAACAGGTGTGCACAGAATCATGTTTGGGTGCTGTGCAACATCTTTGGTGGAAAATGAGATGAGCATCTTGAGCTGCGCCTTGTTTGTCTATGTTTGACTTAGCTTGATCTGGTCTAGCGCAATTGTCCCTAGCCAGCTTTAAGGGCTTGAGTCCACGCTGTACAGCTGTGTCTCAGAACGAAAGATGCTGAAAGCTGCATGATCACTACGCATCATGACCAGAGCACAACAGGGTGTCTAGGTCTGTGCATAGACGCCTTGCCACATCAAATGGACGCATACTTTACACATTCATTGCACACAGACAGCACTCTGACAGTCTTGTCCTTTGCTACCTGAGCATAGGCACCTGAGCATTGGAGCAACACATGCACAAGCCCAATGGCATACCTCAGGCAGCGTACATGCTTGCAGAACACGCGTATCTCACTGGCTGATATGGACCCAGGGTCTCTGCTGATTGATGACAGGACATTCTGCACATGCTTTGTGACTGCTGCGATGTCTCTATCTGCCTGCTCTCGGTAGATGCGCTGCAAATCTAGGTACAGCGCTGTGGTTGCTGTCATGTCTGGCAGAGATCCCTGCAATCATCCTCCACAGCATCATTACAGGCTGCACATCCAACTTGTTTGGTCATAACTTTCAGTACCAGCTTTTGCATCCAACAACATGACCTCATGCACAAGCTGTACGACTGAGTTACATGACAGCAATGTGCCTGTCATTGGACACTCTGTGATCAAATCAGTATGTCTGGTGTGCTAATTTGCTAGTATGCAGACAGATTCACAGTGTCAAGTAGCTTTTGATTGCCTATCAGAAGCAGCACACCTCTCAGGGTGAAGCATATCATGACAAGTACTTCAATTGTCACCACAAAGAGGTGGCTGCGACACAACAAATGTGTATACCTCAATTGGTAGCTGCCCATTGCCCTCATTGGCAAGATACCTTTTCAGGGCTGCAGCCAGCACCCAGTAGTTGTCTGACTCCTTGTTGACACTTGCGGCTTCATCTTCTACTATTGCTTTGACCTCTGAAGCTGCATAAAAGCCGATGATGATGTGATCAAGCTTGCACTGTCAGGCAGGTGATACACTACAGTAGCCAAGCAGGTGATACACCACAATAGCCGGGCAGCATGACAGGTGCGCCCTAGTGAGCAGCAGCAATATGTAATGCTGGTATCAGTGCTCAGCAAGTCAGGGTTCTGATGCATGTTGATGAGCTCATGCTGACGGGATTTCCAGGATCATGCTGGCAGCTGGACTTACACATGCGTGGTGGTGCCCATACTTTGCTGGCGTTGCTAAGAGCTTCACTGAAATTCTCCTCCTGCAGCATAAACCGCCTGGTGCCAACGCAGATGTAAGTAAGTCTGATGCAAGTGAAACGTGTCTTTTGCTGCATACTCGTACCCTCTTCCAATTGAGACAAGATGTTGAGTAAGACAGTAGGCTGAGGACAATGCATTGCTGATTGGTTCAAGGGTCGCTTACAGGTGGTGAGTGCTGAGCATGAAAACTTGTCGAGGACAGACGCTGTGCATATGCCCGGAATACAGCATGGACCCATGCAACTTTGGTGTATTGCTTACGCACTGCAATAAAGTCACCTCAATAGGTATGCCATCAATCTGGCGCTGCCAAGACTTGATGATGTTCTTGAACTCAGATCGCTGTGCAGAGCTTGAGGGCAATTTGCCGCTGTGGTGATTCTGCCATTCATGAGCTGCCTTTATGAGCAGAATCGCTGCAGTCACATCATTTTCCTTGATAGACAAGATGCCAGCCAGTGAGCAGAACAGCAGACACGCAGGGCTTCTGCAAGCATTGCATAAAAGTTGCCAAGCACTTGACTCTGCTGCATGACAGAAACAAATTTTGCAGTAGTGTCATTGCAGACCTGCTGACACGAACTGCAAAGCATGCAGCATGAAGGCTTTTTGGTACAGACTTGCTTTGAACATGCTTGTGGGTACATCACAGGCTCACCGTACGGTATGTGCTTGTGCATGATGTCATCAGCTGAGGAAAGATCAATCGAATCAGCAAAGTCCTGTAGCTCTGTCCATGGCTGGTGGAACCGCAAGTCTTCCACTGTGTTATCTGGCTTTGATTCAATGACTTTGTGCTCTGACAAGCTGGCCTGAAGAGACCAAAGCCTATCATTGGTGCATGCACGGAGTGAATCATGTGCTGCTGTATGTACAAAGGGTGAATCAGAGATTAATGGCAACAAGACATGTTGCAAGCGCCCAGTCCTCACCCTTAAGTAACCCACGAGACCGTATGAGCGGGCTAGCAACAGCTTGACTCCAAATCCCCGGCAGACTTTATCTAGCTTGATGCTGAGGGCCTCTCTGAGCTGCAGAAAGCAATGATGCCCTTACAGACTTCTTTGAGACAGCCAATGACAACAGTGTCTATGACTTACAGTGTACGTTTCTGTGGGTTTCTGTGGGATGACTATTATACCTGGGTGGCAATCACCAGGTCAAAGTTGCTGAAGAATGAGGGCTGGTTTTGTATGAGTTCCTGGGGACTTTCTTGCACGTAGCTGCCTGTCACAGATTCGTTGAGCTCTTTCAGAAGCTCGGTCACGTGCTGTGCTTTGCTGTGTCCCAAATGACTGCTTTCCAGAAAGAAATTGTTGCCAAGGTCTGCAGCTTCGACCACACCCTGGTCAACGATGGTAAAAGAAGCGATGCCTCCCAGTACAAGATTCTTGAGGGTTTCCGAGCCAGTTGGAGAACAGTGAAGCAAGCATATACGGGTGCTCTCCAGGGCTGATTGGCCGTGCGCACCCCAGATCCGCAGCTGACGATCATACTTTTTACTTTTGTCAGGTTGTGCCGGATGCTCCATACCTGGCGCGACAGGCCCAATCCCACGATGCACACGGCGTAGTGTTGAGTATTGCTTGTTGCTCTCGCTTGTGCATGTGCACGCTCAGATGCCGCATATGCGTGGATCTAGTCAGTCCGATTAGCAGTACAGCTCAACGGAACTGCCATCTAGTGATGCCAGTCGATCAGGACGACAGTGAACATCCTGGCGATGCAACACAGAGATGGTTGTTCCAGCGCTTCTTCTGACCTATGAGTGCTTGCATGAGGAGGAGGAGGAGGATTTAACATCTTCAGCCAACCAACTAGGTTGTACAGATGTGCCAGGGTTGTCAATAACCTGGTCAAAAACATCAGTACTAAGCGTTTATCATGTCTAAATAGTCTGAAAGAAACTTGTAGACAATTGAAGAGGTTCGGGAATTGAAAAGGGTGTGATACTTGTCTCTGAGTGGCTGGAAATTTGGACACTCAAAGACAAGATGATATTCATCCCCAACGCTAGATAGGGGACAATGTGGGCAAAGTCTAGATGATCTGGGAATGGGTGGTCTGTGATGTCTGCCTGTCTCAAGTGGTAGTGAATGACAGATCAATCTGAAACGTAGGAAACGCTTCATGCGCTTGCCAGAAACAGGTAAAAGAAAATATGGGTTGGAGGTACCACCGGTGTTGAAGGGCGAAACCAATTATGCCATGTACACAGTTTGGCATTACTGGTGGGCGCTGTGCGTGGGTTGGATGACAGGTCGCTCCATGAAAAAGAGGCTTGATGTTCAAGTCCAGCTATGACTGTGTTGACATCTATGACAGGAATACTTTGGACTTGAGTAGGTAAACGGTAGTCAACACTGCGAAGGCAATGAGAGACTGACCAAGGAAAATTGTGAACATCATGAAGAAACGCATCCTGTAAATTATCAATGAAAACAAGTTTATGTAAAAAAGAAGCTGGAGCTGAAGCTAAGGCATTCCAAAGCAATCACAGGGCTGTTACCTGCCGCCCTGCTCACAAATCCAAGAGATAGATGACACCGAAGTGACACTCGAACGCAATCCGAAGACAGACGGACCGCGAAGAGCCACGCAAAAAGCAGATATGAGATGCAGAGAGCGATAGGTAGTTACAAATCTGCAAGTACACAAAAACTGTGAGCTGGGGCTGGAAGATGTCGCTGCGCTGATTGTGCTGAGCTGATGCTGAAGCTACTAAAATCTTGGAAAGCTCCGCCGGTCATGAGCGGGAAAAAGCATCAAACGCTGACACTGTCAGGCAAGTGGCAACTCGGCTCGATATACCTGAAAGAAGTCAAGTCCAACAAGACCAACATCCTCACATGCTTGTGACCATCTGCAACAATAAGTGTCCTTCTCAAGCACCACTTGGCACCTCGGCCTGATGGATACCGATCCGTCGATTGACGCTATCAACAACCTTGTGGAGCAATATGAGTATGAATGCCTACTCAGTTCACGAAACGCAGATGACAAAAGAGCAAAAGCCCCACCTGGTCCAGAGAAGCGTTTGGTATGCTTGAGCTGCCTCAGCATGCTGTCCGTTCGTTAATTCACTGCAGCAAGCCACTCTTGATACCCTGCTTGCCTGTGCAGTCAGTGTGCTTCTCTTCTGACTCAAGCCATGCGGACACATGTGTCCTCCTGGCTGCTAAGACAGCACTTCCCATGCAGCTGTCCACACCAAATTCGAGGAGCTCGACTCCATTGCCTGAGCTTTATTCAGCAAATCACACTGTCTCAAAGCTTACCAAGACCGCCTCTCTCGCTCCAGCTGTGGACTGGGTCAGGGATACGCCTGTGCGAACCAAAAGCTCACTCCTGGCAGGTTGAACGCTGCCCTGCCGCTGTTTGTGTGTTCATGTTGCTAGCTGCACCTGCATGCTGCACATAACACTGCAGTCAGTGCAGCAGCCACTCAGCCAAACATCTATACAGTAACTGGCAATCAGTTGTTGTGCATCAGCAAGTGTATGGAAACACGTCCTTCTGCTTGCAGAATATACAGCTGTGTGCCTCTGACTGCAGGAACAGATGTCTGGGGCAATGATGAGCGCCCCTACAATGGTTCCGAGAGGTCCAGAATACAGAGACTAGGCAGGCCCCCAAGCAGCAAGGGTGCAATTCTGCAAGCCAGCACCTGGTTTGATGATGTAGCAGCGCCTCGTATGCAGCAAATGCACAAGGTGCAGAAGGATGCAGTCAAGGGATATGATCAGGAGCTGGAAGGGAAGGTGCAGCAGCTGACAGAATCCTTGTGCCAGGTCTGTCATCTTTCATGCCATCCTGTGTATATGTGCTACCATCCTGCTGACCTGTGCCAGCGTCACTTTTTTCCTGCTCCATTTGCTGGGTTGCTCCAATTCACACATCCATTCATCACGTTCGTTTATAACAATATCCATGCATGCATTCATTTCAGTATCAATGACCTGCCTTGCTACATACAGAATCAGCCAGCCATCTTTATATGGCCCTGTCGTCTTGAACTCAAGCATAAAGTCAGCACTCACAAGTCAGCTGTCACAGTACATTACAGTTGCCCTGCTGGTTCTAACCAATACCAGCAGGATGCACTCGACTGCATGCAGACAGCAGGTTATGCACTTGGATACCTTGCCTGAAAGCGCAGTGGTGGACTGCAGGACATGCAGTCTCTCAAATCCATAGGCACTGATATCCCAGTCCGGCTTGCTGTAGACCGTGTCAGTCTGTATGTGGCTGAAATCATGCCCATGATCAACGAGTACCGGGCCGAGGTGCTAGATGTGCAGACTCAGTACACTGATGGCCTTGAAGACTTTGTGAAGGCTGTGTTTGTGCGGGGGATTGAGGATGCTATTGCAGCGCGGGATGCGTGGCACCTTGACAAGGTGTGTGTGAGCCCCTGTCTTGTCTGCCTTGTCACTGCATGTCTTTGGTTGGACACTTCAGGCACGCTGTCTCATACTGTCAGCAACTGTCACAGGGCCGTCACAAACGCTGTCACAGAGCTCTTTGCTGAATCTCATCAGTAGCCACAGCCACAGGCAGCTGCAGTTGCTGATGGGCAGCCTCAGAGGGGAGAGTCTACCACCAGGGCAGCCACGAGCCTAGAGCCTGTCAGCAGTGTTGCTGAGAGCTTGGCTGGCACTGAGTATGCCAATATGACCATGACTCACAGCAGCAATGATCAAAACATGCCCATGGAACAAGTCATGCCACCAGAGCCTTTCTTCACAAACACCAGGCAGCAGGTGGCTGTGCAGCATGTTGCTCAGCGCCGTGTTGGTATCAGAGGAGGCACTCCCAGCCCTGTACCTGGTGCTCAGATGACAAATTCTCTCAGCCACACACAGTCCTTCGCACTGGGACAGACAATGACCCGTGGTGCAGCAGCTCGCTCCCCCTCGCCTGTCTTCACTGCTGGCAAGCTGCAAGCCGCATTGCAAAAGACTTTGGGTCAACTGCCAAAAGGATAACGTCTTGTACTGAACAAATCTGAGGTGCAATTGCTATACAACGTAAGTGGACGTCTGCATTGTGAACCATGCTCCATCTTGTAGCGTATGTGGCTTAGGTGCAGTTGTTGTATGCATAGTGTGATGTGGCATGGAAGCCAGTGTCGAGCTGCTGTGTCAATACTATATTTGTAGTGTGTAACAAGGAAGCTACATGAGTGCAAGGGCAGGTGCATGCTCTGTGCATTACACAATCTTGCGTATCATCACCTGTGAGTAGGCCCCTAATGCACGCAATGCTGGTGTCAGCTGCAAGTACATCATTTTGGATTCGAATGTTGGACTCAAAACCTCCAATCCTCATTTGTCCAGACATCTCACATGTTCTGCTTAGGTGAGGGACAGCACTTACAAGGTGCAATGCAGCACAATCTGCAGGCAGATGTGCTCCAACGTCTAGCCATACTCATGCATGAGCTATTGTACAGCTGCAGCTTTAGGTCAGAACAAATACTGGGGCCACTAAGGGTAAAAAGAAAAGCCTTAAATCTTGTGACATATCATGTGATAGAATAGATTTTCTACAAAAAAAATTATCACTTCACAGCAAAGGGGAACAGTAAGGTTGAAGGACAAAGGTCATAGGACTACACAGCTGTCATTTCAGTTCTGCTATGCTGGGCAGCCAAATTGTAAACAGTCTCCACAAAGTGACTGCAGCAACTAAACCGGCCCCCGTACACACTAAAGCTGTAAATGCAATCCTCAAGCTGCCCCATGTGCTGTACATGCAAAATGCTGCTGATTTAAGGCCATCAGCAGGATCAGGCCTCTCTTGTATCCTGCCACGTAGGCAATTTGCAAATGCTTGATCTGATGGTAATCAACAGGGCTATATGTGCTGCGGTGGGGGCCTAGCTTTGATGACATAGGTTGTGCCAAAGTGCCAACGAGAGCACGAATCCACAATAAGGCCAGCCTGTACCAGCATGAGCAGTTTGTTAGCAAAGCAGCAGCTGCGCAAAGATGAATTTGCTTGGGGCAGAACTAACACGAAACTGACAGAAAATAAATCAACTTGCTTGTCAGCCATGCCTTGGTTAACCTTTACCACTTCAAGCATCATGTACTGCACTACGATTTGCATGCACTTTGTGAAACTTCACCTCACGGACAAGCTGCAGAATGTCTCTGTTCCACCAGCAGCCCCACTTGGCAAAGTGCGCTGGTGCCTCATCATCCAGTCTGTGATTCAGCCACCCCCAGGATGCCTTGCCGTGCTGCAGCAGGATGAGCTGCCCACCAGGCTTGCACACTGCGGCCATTTGCTGCAGTTACAAGTCAGTACTTTGACTATGCTTGGCACACACTGCTATGCACTGCAACAACATATTGAGTACATCATGAGTTCGTTTGGGACTGTAAGACAGCACAGGTTGCCAGAAGGTATGTACCTGAGTGCAACAGACTGAAGACCAATGGGTGTAAGTACCTGGAGAGCAGCCTTGGGATCCTCATGTGAGCAGAGTCCAAAGGTATCTATCACAGTGTCAAACTGTGCTGGGCTGAATGTCTCTAGCTTGTCTTGCAATCTGGAAGCATGTTGTGACTGTTCTGACATGCTTGCATCATCACGTTTCCTGTTTGGCTGTGATGCACTAGGATCTGACACCATCCTTTGGGCATCAGCCAGGCAAAACTTCACAGGCAGTGTGGAACTACGCCTGTCATGCTTCTGTCTCGCATGCCAAAGCATGTTCTTGCTGGTATCTGTCATGGTGACTGAGTTGACTTGCTGGTTGTTGTAGTAAGAAAGGTTTCTGCCTGTCCCGGCTGAGACTTCCAAAACATCACCCTGCATGCAAATTCCTCTGATGCATGCATGCACCTTTCAGTGTATTTTGCAGGCACCAGGTGTTGCAGGTACAGCAAGCTGACAATGTTGCTGATGAACATCTTGCTTGGTCCGTACGTCAGTTCTATGACCTTAGCTTGCCTCATGAGCATCCAGCGGAGAAGTGTGATCCCCATGAGCTTCTCGTCCCAGCCAATCTGCTGATCGTAGGTATCTGCCAAAGCGTTGAAGGCCTGGCCATCTGGTTTTTGCGCATGCTCGCAAACTTGGGGACACTGATTTGTCTTGACCCTAATGTATGCGGCGGTTGCTACCCCTGCATACAGCCCTGCCCCTCCCAGCAAATATCGAGTAGGAACGCCCATCAGACGGTCATAGAGCAACAGGCAGGCGCATCTTATTTCGATGCAAGTCTGCAGCAGATTGCAAAAGCTTGCTGTTGGGGTCTAGCCGCTGGACACATATGAAGCTGCATTGCATTGATGCAAACGTGCATCCGTGCTGCGGATGCGTTGACGCGATGCGCACGGACAGGCGCACGGAGCTGCTAGCAAGTACTCAAGCGCTTCCTGCACTCACAAGTATCTCGGGCTAAACTGCTGTTCGAGATAGATCATGTTCGGCTGGGGTCGCAGCAAACAAGAGGGTCAGCCGAGCTCTCCTGCAGTACGAGGCTCTGCTGCACCCAACGCTCGATCTGCATCACAGCCCGCAGCGCCTGGGGTTCCGCTTGAACTCGTACGGTATGACACCGAAACCGGCAAGTTCCACGTCGGCGAACAGGCTCTGAAGGCTTTGCGAGCGACGAAGGATCCTGTCGGGGTAGTTGCTGTATGCGGCAGAGCAAGACAGGGCAAAAGCTTCATCCTCAATCAGTTGTTAGGCAAAAGCACTGGGTTCCAGGTTGCTCCCTCTGTCCGGCCCTGCACCAAGGGCTTGTGGATGTGGTCAGCTCCGATCAAGCGCAGGAATGCTGATGGCAGCCAGTATCAACTGGTATGACTTGATCACTTGCACCTCCTAGCACCACCTTCTAATTTGTTGCAGGACACAAACTCAGCACAGATGCAACCATGCAGGTGCTGCTGGACTCCGAGGGCATAGATGCATGGGACCAGGTGTGCATGTCCATCTGTATGCTCTTGACAACAGCTGGAAAACCTCCTGCTGAGTTTGACTTTTGCCCTGCAGACAGGGCAGTACAGCACACAGATCTTTTCCTTGGCTGTCCTTCTGTCTAGTCTGTTTGTATACAATCAGATGGGAGGTATCGATGAAGCTGCCCTGGACAAGCTGTCTTTAGTCACAGAAATGACCAAACATATCCGTGTGAGATCAGGTAAGTTGCTTGACCATGCCAACGTCACCTAGATATCAAAAGCTGCAAGCTATATGCAAAAGCAGTATGCTTGCAGAAAACAGTAACGAGGCAGATTTAGCATCATTCACACCTTCTTTCCTTTGGCTTCTGCGGGACTTTTACTTGAGCCTTGAGGAAGAAGGCGAGTCGGTATGTGTCCTGACTGCTTCACATCAGGAAGTTGCTCTGATTCACATATGCCTCCACATGACTTAATTTTGCCCTGATACCAGGTGACGGCTCGTCAGTACTTGGAAACAGCCCTGCGCTCTGTGTCAGGCAGCAGCAGCGCTGCCCAAGCCAAGAACCAGGTGATCTTTAGCCACCCACCCGACTGGTTGATGCACCTGGTGCAACCTTTGCAGCATGTGTGGAAACATGCAGCCCACCTTTCACACAGCTGCTGACCATTTGCTGGCATGCAGATTCGTGACTCCATCAAAGCATTGTTTCCTGACAGAGACTGCTTGACTCTGGTGCGGCCTATGGGAGATGAAAGGATGCTAGCAAAGCTAGAGACCCTGGATCCTGCTCAGTTTAGACCAGAGTTCCAAGAGGTGTGTGGCTTGAGCCTTCCTGCACATTTGCACATGCTCAGCGTTCATTGTGCAATTTCATGTCTTATCTATTCCTGTCTACATTCAGCTCTACCTCATCTCCAACCTGAGACCATCATGACTGATTCTGTCTCCTGTTATCGCTTCTGAGGCTGCTGCACAATTGCAGGGGTTGAGTGAGCTGACAAAGGTGATCTTCCACAAAGCCCAGCCCAAGCGCATGAACAACAGCATCATCACTGGTCCCATGCTGGCAGCGCTGACTGAGGCATATGTGGATGCCATCAACAAAGGCGCTGTCCCAACCATTGCTACAGCTTGGCAGGTATAGTTACATAGTAAATCGCATCCACATCTTGTGCATAGTGCAAGCCAATGAATGTATACAAATTTACCACCTGATCTCTGCCAGATCCGTCATGCAGACTTGCCATCAGTGCTGCGTTCAATATTGTCACAACCAGCGCTTAGAGGGTGCACATAGCCTTGCTTCCCTATGCGTATGCATGATAGGCAGTGCCTAGCTCATGTTCTTTGTGTCAGGCATTGCTTTCTGCTTGCCTTTAGCATATTTGCTGCATGTGCATTGCAGCTCGGAAGCTGTCCAAGCTTGCTGTTCTCACTCTGGAGCGTTTGCAGGGTGTGGCTGAAGCAGAGTCTAGACGGGCAGCAGATGCAGCAGAGGCTGCCTACCAAGCTGCCTTCACAACTGATACACCTGCTGATGAAGCTGCACTTGACAGGGAATATGAGAGAGCTCTCAGCATTGGCCAGAGGGCCTTCAGAGAGGTTGCTGTAGGTCGGTCACCATCTGTTTCTCCATGTTCAGCACATGCTAGTGCCTTTGGGCGCACTTCATGCATTGTTTGGTCAGATTGTGGGGGGTCAGGGGTTGTGTAGGGTAGGTTAGGCAAAACCCATACATACTTAGCGATTTCGTTACGTGGACGGTAACAACCCATACAGACGTCGACTGGCACAGTCTGGTTGGACAGAGTAGATCCAATTTTGCATGCTCCAGCATGCATCATGCCTGCGCGGTCAAGTGCTCCTCTTGATGTACCACTTACATGACACTGTTGCTATCGCTGCAGGGGCTGTTGCATAACTTACCATGTTGACAGCATGAAGGCGTGACGTTCTATGCTCATCTGATACTGGTGGTGCAGGTGAGGCAAGCATCCAGCAAGCCAATGAAAAGAGGTTCCAGGAGCGTGTTCAACAGCTGTTCAAGCAGTTCAAGGAGCAGCGCCTGACAAATGCTGCTCTGGAGTGTGAGCAGCTGATCAACAGAGGAACTCAACAGTTGACTGAGGTAAACTTCTGATAACTGACTGGTGTCAGCAACACTTTACTGTTTTTACTAAATCTTCTGATAGCACTGTGCAAGGCACTGTGCAGGCGTCAGTTGTCTGGCTTGTCCTCCTCAGTGTTGTCAAAAGTAAGTGCCGGAAGGAGTTGACTGGCTGACAGTCAACTGCTGATCCTACATTCCAGACAGGTCATGTCTGATTCATCTGGCCTAGTCAGCTGGATCTGAGACATCTGCTGTCTTGGTTTGCAGGTGTCAAGGCAGGCTGGTGTGACGCCAGAGATCCTACAAGCTGAGTACAACAAGTTTGAGCAGGCTTACACCAAGGCTACTGCAGCATTTGGTGCTACGAAGTGGGACCGGCTGAACGACTTCCGCAACAAGGCCTTTGCTGGCCTGCAACAGGATGTACAAAGGCAGGTGGCCCAAGCCAGGCAGCAGGAAGTGGCTGCTGAGAGGCAGAGGGCACAGCAAGCTGAGCAGCAAAGGCAACAGGCAAGGCTTTTGCCCTGGGGTTTGCCATGCTCAATAGGAGGCAAACCTGGGCAACTTCTGTTCTTTGCACTCGGTTACGCACCTAGCCATAGTGATCAAACTATGCTTTGACACATCAATCGGGTTTTAGCCAAACATTCGGCTCGTAACGCCACATGCAGTCCCTTGCATGCAGCAAAATGAAGGTGGTTTGTCTGCATGTAAACAATGTGCATGTATAAAAAACGTGACATGTGTTCACGAGGTGAGCAGCAGCAATGCATGCAGGTGGAGGATTGGGCTGCTGACCTAGGTCAGCAAGTACGACGTCTGCAGGCTGAGGTGGACAGGCTGCACAGTGAGCTGAACAGGGAGCGCAGCAGCAAGGAGCAGCACACCTCCCGTGTCAGCCTTCTCGAGAAGCAGCTTCAGGACAAATCCTCTTCGCTGGTAACTTTTCATTACAATGGTAGCTCTGATGACCTTACTGCACAGCAAGGGTCAGGAGCGGCACAACAAGGGTCATATGCATCACACATGCAGGGTATGATTGAAGGGTATGATGGACACATTCTGTGTGCGTTCTGTCTTGAAGCGCCAACCTGGGCAGCATGAGCACTTCCAACAGTAAAACTAATCTGGGTTGCAGACCACTTGCTCAGCACGCTTCAAACCGCATCCTGTCTGCTTGATGTGATGCTGCATCAGCACATGTCGATACTGGACAGCTAAGTTGAAGGGTGTGGTGGCTGCAGGATGCTGTGCAACGGGAGATGCAACAAGCAGTGCAGCGTGAGAAGCACCGGGGTGAGGCCGAACAGCGTGCTGCTGTGAGTCAGCTGAATCTGCAGGTGCAGCAAGCCACACAGGAATTGGCAGATGCCAGAAAGGCTACCCACACAGCTCAGCTGGAGGTCGACTCTCTCAAACAGTAAGTGCCAAAATGCACAATGGCCACAATACAAACAAGCCTGGCATGGTCACACCCTCTGCTGTTTGCAAGGCTTGGTCTGGATGTTGCGTGAGGCTGTGAACCGTGTCAGTCTTCTAGCTTGATGTGCCCGGCCTGGTATGCAGCTGGGTGCGTACAAAGGTTCATTGCAAATTGCACATGTGTGGCAGCATCACCACAGCACGTTCATCGTTTTGCTATCAAGTGCTGGTCATTAGCTTCAAGCCCAGGGCGCCTCTATGCCAGCGTAACCAGCTGTTTGCACAACATTGCAAGAAGGGTGTGCTTCATCATGCAGGCAACTGGCTAGCGCCTCCTCTGACTCCAGTGCTTGGGTCAGCAAGTACCAAAAGGCAGAGGATGGGCGATCAACGGCAGTTGCACAGAAGGACAGCCTTGAGAGAGACCTCAGAGCGCAGTTAGCTCAAGCTGAGCAGCGAGCGACCCAAGCAGAGACAAGGCTGTCCCAGGCTCAGCAGCAGGCGAGTACTGCTGAGGCAACCCTTACCAGGGAGAGGCAGTCTTGGGAGCAAAGGTTGCAGGAAGCACAGGCTCAGGCTACAGCTGCACCAGCACTCAACAACTCAGTCACACCTGGTGAGTCCCAAGCCAAGGTTGTAAATGTGTTGTAGCAGTATACATGATATACATTGTTGGGTACGCTGGTGTGCATCTTGGCATGTCTACTGACATATGTAGGTCCCAGTCAGGTCTACTTTGAATCCTGCGACGAGTCATACATCACACCGCGTCCTGCATGTCAGCTTTGACAGGTAATAGCAGCAGACGCAGGTGCAAAGTCTGAAACAGCACCTTGCGTGATCTTGCGTCATGTATGCATTGCACTGTGAAGATGCTGAAGCTGTCTTGCTGCTTGTGCAGAACCAATGGCAGTTGATGGTGGTAGTCGCAATGCTGAGGTGGATCCTGGGAAGATGAGCATCATAGAGCTCAAGGATTGGTTGAGTCAACATGATCAGCAAGAAAAACTCTGGGAATTAGGACAGTGCAAGGCCAAGAAGCCAGATTATGTCAAGTGTGTACGTGGCTTGATGTGAGGGCCACTCCAGATCTTTGACACATTTGAACCACCGTCCAATGTATTGTCAGCTTGTGCTCTTGTCCCATAAACAGGCTGGGCAGTACCTCTGCTGCTACTAGTATACTAGATCTGAACAGCAATATTGTCATCAATGCTAGTGGAGACAGCCTTGCCGAACTGCCAAACCTTGTTTGGACAATATCACTGCAGGATGTACATATATCAATGTGTACATGTCGGTGGCACATGCAGGTCTGTAGCTGATGCTGGCAGATGCACTATCAATGAGCATCACAGGAGCTAGTTTGCTGCACATGCCTACCAGCTCGTGTGCTCCTCTAGCCACAATGTTCTCCAATTGATGTGACGGATTTGTGCTCTTTCGAAAGTGCATCTGCCATGTACAAATCAGCAAGACGCGTGCAGCCATACATTGTCGCAGGCAACCTGCACCTCTCTGTTACTTTCTGTCTGGATCATGTCAAAATCTGACAGTGCTGCCTTGTCTTCACTGTACATGGAAGCTACTGGTCAAACGACGCATGTAACAACAGGAAGCAGCCAGGCAGTCCACAGCACAGTCATTACAGCGCTTGCAGCCATGCAACAAAATCTGTGTGTCTACCTACAGTCACTTTTATGTGGCAAAGTTCATTCACAGCGCAAACTTGATTTACACAGTCAACATTGCTCCTGATCCAACAACCCAGGGAAAACCAGTAACTCATCTCAAGCCCAGCTCTTTTGCCAGCAGCCCAAAAAATGGACCTTTTCATCAAACTGATCTACGTAATCTACATAAAAAATACTTCAATCTACAAGCACACAATCTATCCTATCATCAACAAAAAGCAGGGACAAAATGCTACTCTCACAGGCATCAGTGACACAGTGTGTGTCTGAGCCGAACGCTCCCGCAACGCTGATCATCCATGCAAAACCATACAGAGCTATCTCATGTCAAGAGTGCATGCAGAAATGCAGTAGAGGATCAGCATCTACAAATCAAAGGTCGGAAATTCACCTAGAACTAGCTGCAGAAGGCCTGTTTTTGCACAGCTGTGTCAAAGAATAATGTGTGCACTGGCAGCCCACAGGGTTGGTGTTCCTGACAGTCTTCAACACATAACATCCCTCTGCTTCACTTGTGTACTTGCATTGAACAATGAGACCCCAGTAATCCAAAGTCTGATCCTGTGTGTGATGATGAGCGCCACTGGACGTCCTGCCTGTAGCTGGTAGAGGAGCTGAACGTTGTCTGGAGAAAGGCAGAATCTGATTGAGCTGGTGCTCATCAGCGCAACACTCCCCAACCTTGCCAGCAAGAATGTCTTGATTCCGAGATGAAATGTCGTGCTGCAATGCCCTCTGGTCGATGACCTCATGCGATGACAATCCAGTCAGCACATTCTCAGATGACACCGTCTGCTGTGAAGCGCATGCATGCTCTGTGGCGAAGGAGGGTAATCGGTGTACAAGGATGACTGCATCTGGTTTGTTGATGGTAAGAAGCCCGGCTACAGACTGCCATAGCTGCAGCAAAGAACAGAGGTCAAGACAACAATTGGTTTTGTTTGTCCAAACGACTGTGAGGCACATAGTGTGAGGATATGCAGCCTATGCATGTACACATGCTCATTCTAAGTCTGAGTGAAGGCAGGCTCACCTCTGAAGGACCTGTGGCAGTCCTGGGAACATGGTGTGTCTCAAGCACCTTGGCACGCCCTGAGTACACAAGCTGCACAAAGGGAGCGCTGTCTAATTGGCGAACCGCATGTTGCACGCATGAGTCAAGCCACTCCAAAGCTTGGGACCGCCTTCGGGGCCAGTTGTAAGTTGAAAGGGGCTGACGGGTCAAAGTGGCAGCATTACAACTCAACCTGCCAGATCATAAAGAAGGTCACCAACCAAGTTCAAGGTCACAAAGAGTTGCCAAAAGGAATCTCTGCATGATCCACCTGCCGCGTGAGGGTCTGTGGCGTGAGCACGCGCTGCTGTTCAGACTGTCAGCCCGATTTAGCTGCCGAAAGCAAAATGTCCTGGGCGCTTCGAAGGGACGTCCACTGGTGGAGCACTGGTCTCCGGAAAACCGGGAATTTGCTCGGGCCGAACATAGCCGGCTGACCGAGCCAGAGGAAAGATTGACGTTCATGCTACATGGCATCGTTGCTTATGCCGTGCCGTGGTGGAGCGCGGCTGGCTTCCAGACGCAAACGTACAGGCCACAGCACTCGTCAAACTTCCCCACAAGCGCTCACAACGGTTTGAGACTAAGTGTGGACACTGCTGCAGCGCTGTCGTTGGCTGTGGACATCAAGTTACATGACACAGTGCCTGCGTGCGGTGCGTGCGCTTGCCTTGTGCAGGACACGCGCACGTGCAGGATGGCCAGAGCTCGCGCTTGGCACACGCTGCAATTGGTTTCGAGAAGGCCACATCAAAGGTTCTGCCATGAAGGGCGGTTCCCATACAGTTCTGCCATCGAGGGCTTTTGCCTGCATGTGCAATTGTGAGCCTGCAGGAGCACATGTAGTATGTCACCTGGCGAAGCAAGCCTTCGTTTTTGCGTCACTTCGGGAGAGCATTGAACTCGGGGCCTTGTTGCCGGCTTTGGAGAAGCAGGGACTTGTTGTTTTCTGGCTACTGCATGCTCAACTCGGTGCCTCCAACTCTAAACTCTTTGCAAGACCTACGACAGCGTACATCTGAAGGACCAACTTGTGTCTATTTGACTGCTCCGTGGTAAGAAGAGCGTACCAGGGCGCACATTGCTGTTGTTTGTCGCCTGAGGCTGACATCTTGACCTGGCGGATGTGTACAGGTGTGCATTCTGCCGGCTCTTTGAGCCTAAGTACGGTGAATTTCGAAGATTCTATCCACAAGTACGGGCTGTGTGGTCATAAGTCGACGTGCATCGCAGTCTTGCTGTGACCAGGTCAAATTGACATTTAGTGTGGCATAGGTTAAATACTTCAAGCTTGATGTGGATATTGTGGAGGTACATCAGCTGCACAGCAGTTGCTGCATGACATTGTGAGACACACAGGCTGTAGGTTGCAGCTCGATGTACATTTAACCCCGCATGCAGGGTGTAGATGAGCTGAAGTCAATTCATACACTTCCTAGCTTGTTGTTATACGAAGATGGTGCTTTAGTGCACATAGTGGAGGGTGAGCTATATTGTCATGCTACTAGCTTCCCATGCATTTGGTTTGGACATGACTCATGATTATGGCTGCAGATTTGCCGCAGAAGCGGCCTGGCAAGAAACTGGCAGCAGCCATACGCCAGTATCTGCTGCATGAGCGTGGTATGTACCGTCTGCTATACAATGGTATTTTCTGTATAGCGCACATAGCTAGCACATCACACCAGCTGATGCAAATGAGGTGTCAGCATTTTGGCTATGACTGGCTGCATATATGCGCTGATGCTGACACATACATGCGGCCAAGCATCATATGTGACTACTGCTTCACCTGCACATCGGAGGCTACAGCACCTTTACTGTGCAGGTTCTGAAGAACAGCAAAGCTCCAAGCGGCCTGCCAGTGCAAGGCAACTTCAGCGCAGTGCATGACCTGCTGCACACCTCAGCTTCAGCGTCTTATCTTACTGCACAACCTCATGCTGCTGCCGCCTTCACCCATATCTACAGCGCCTCTTAGCCCTGAGGAACATCAGAAGTCACGCGTGCTACAGCCAAAGACCTCAAACATATCTGCCCAACAAGCAGGCATGTATGGCATGGCCTTTGCTGGCTCAGGTGTCAGCCCCAAGCTTCAGGTTCAGCCTTTCAAGAGCACAATGTCTTCAGCCCAGACGCCCACGTCACTCTCTGACACAGCTTTTGAGCTGCACAGCAGTCAGGACTTCAGAGATGTGGCAAGCTCAGCTGCTGAAAGGGTTCTAGAAGATGCGCACATGGCCCATTGCCTCAGCATTCCAGGCCAGGTAGATCTGCACGAGCACGGCACAGTCGATGGGAGCATGTCAGAGGGTGCACAGGCTATCAGCACTCCCAGACAGGTCCAAATCCAGGACAGGTCAGTCGCCTGCCTGTCATTCTCTCAGAGCTGACATTGTGCACCTCCCTGTTGACACCTGGGAATGCCAATCTGCTACACGTCAGCACTGTCCATTCCTTGCATCAACGTATGCAGTGATGGTGTGATGTTCTGGACCGATGAGATCACAAGCAAGCAAACAGAAAATATTGAGCCTGTTCAATTTAGCAGGTGCTAGCTGCATGCAGGGTTGGGGGCTCTCAGCAGTCTGCCATTGATACCTCAGTGGAGTCCCTTTTGCCTGGCATGGCACCTCTGGTTAACGTGAATGGGGCAACAGGATGCATAAACGACCATCTTGCTAATTTCACTGAGGCGTCATGTCCCCCCAAATCAGAAGGTGATCACCCAGCTCAGGGCCATCATGCAGACGCGCACTGTGTTAGGCACTACAAGTCTGAAGGAACATGTGAAAACTGGCCCAAAACCTCCCTCAAATTTGCTGTTTCCCAAGGCATAGCCAGTCCAAGCTCTGTGTGGTCTAGCCTATCAAGCCCATCAGACTCGCATTATCTGACCTCTCCAGTTGATCATTGTTTGCCGCCAGTCTTGGTGGCCTACATAGCTCTCTGACGTCACACACGTCAGCAGCAGCAGCAGCAAGAGGATTCCTGCTGTGTCCACCTTCTGGCTGCTCACACTGACCATCACCCCAACTGCTTGTAGGCCCAGTGGCTACCAGCCTGCCCACTCGCACTCCTGCCAGGCTCATACTTCCAGACCCCAGCCTTGTCAACAGGCAGTCATCACAGCTGTCACCCTTGGGCAAAAAGCCCCCCTTGTGTGGCCCAATTGACCTGCATGCAAGCACTGGTGACTCTGCTGGCAGTCCTGCTGGTGGTGCTGCCAGTGACAGTAAAGCTGATGGCAGGTGAACTTTGCTGTTGTGTTGTGCCTCTACAGCAAGACAGCAAACAGAGACACTCTGCATGAAGTCACCTGACCACTTGCCTGCTGTTACTGGACAGCTCAACTTCAGAATGCCACATGCTTATCAACGCACAAGCTTTCAAAGTACTCTGTGCACCAGCGTTGCTTTCGCCTGATCTGTACACCCACCATGCGCCAGTCTCACAGCCTGAAGCATGATGCAGCAAAACGTCTTTCACCTCTGAGTCACATGAGCCCAGACTTCACTCAGTCTTACAGCTTGTTGGATTCCAGTTCCTCATCAGAGTTTGAGCACACTAAGCGCTTGTACTTACCAAGCCTGCATCTATTATCTGCAGGCCCTGCTTTGAGGCCCCTCGCAGCAGCCTCAGCCCTGCAGGGGGCTCCCCCTCTGTCAACCTGTCATCGCGGTCGTAGGTGAAAGGCGAGGTGGACCTCGTGGAATACCCTGGTGGTGGGAACGCTATGACCGTTTTTCAAGGATACGA
>JAABUP010001034.1_pt1 | contig 59522 bp, 84 predicted proteins | sample 5559201 | NCBI WGS metagenome assembly JAABUP01 (sample SAMN10711887, study PRJNA513373) | rock metagenome | isolation source: Antarctica rocks | place: Antarctica | reverse complement strand
GAAAGGTCTGCGGGCACAACAAGAAGATTGCCAAGATGAACAAACTAGCCCAGCAGGCCAGCAGGAGGGCAGACATGCGCTTTGGTCGTTAGAAAGTCTCTGAAAAGACATTGCCAAGATTTGTTTCAGACTGACTCAATACACCGTGGCAGGTCCAACCACAGCAGGAAAAGCCACAGCAAGCTTGCCTCTTAAGAGTGCAGCCCATGACTATGACTTTTAGTATACCACTTTAGCAAAACACAAAAAAAAAGCAAGACTGCAGCCCGTTACTAGTCTTCTGCATCTCAGCAAAGTCAGAATTTGCATCAAAAGTAGTCATGCATGTTCACAATCCAGGTGACAGACCCAAGTAGACGATACTACTAACTTCGGCACCATGTATATAGTCAAGAAACGGCTTTTGATGGCTCATTGTGTTAGCTGTCAGTCAGTGCATCTGCCAAGAAGTGTCATATGATGTCATGCGCACTGCATGCATGGTGCAGTGCTTGGTCTAGTACTGCACGCTGACACTTGTTGGCAAAACCCTGTGTCTTCACAAAATCAGTTTACACGAGATGCTGTCTAGCTGCAGGAGTTTAAAACAAACTCTGAGTTTGCAGCATAGATTCAGCACGGGCCATCAGACTTGTCCTGTGAAAACTGGCACATGCATTTGCATTTGACGTATGCTCCGCAATGCGTCAACGGCACGAGTCCGGCACGGGCGAAGAAGTTTAGACCTCGTCACGGGGTCAAAATTAGGTGATCTTGTAAGGACGACGGCGAAAATCTGTTGATCTGAACTTCCTGCGCGAAACCCAGCACGTTCCCATTCATACTTTGCAACACACAGACAGAGCGTCGCTCTTCATACAGGTACGCACCTCAACACAACAATCTTCCGCAGCAGCCGAGAGACATGAGGCTGTTGCATGGCGTTGGTTGGGCAGTTGACGCTTTGCTCGTCCGCTAGCCACTTTTGTGTTTCTTACGATGGATTCGGCCGCAGGACACAAGCCATGGCCTCTTATAAGTCTATTGCTGTCGTCGCTGCCGTCTTATTTGTGGGTGCGACTGCTCAAGAAAATACTCTTGCCGCGGTTGCTGACTTGGCCAGCAACCCCAATAGTGCGTTTGTGTACGTACCTCAAACTTCAGTCACCGGCGAGATCACGGTGAGCTGCCAAGTCGAGTTGCTTGCAGGTTCACATCCCCGACACGGTCCACCGACTCATAACTGCGCTTGTGCTGCGCAGACTGGCGCAGACAGTGTGACCTCTTTGCGAACTGCAACGTACTGGCCTGCATTGACCGGCTTGGGGATTTCGCAGTCAGCTTTCACCTTGGCGCCTTGCACACTGAGGTCTCCTCATATTCACGAGCGTGCAACTGGCATTTTGTATGTTTCTCAGGGTAAGACATATGGTCAACTTTGGCGACACCATCGTGGCAAAGTTGACAGTAGCAGAAGTGACATCTCAGCAGGTCCTACCTTCTGTATGTGTGACTGATATGTCTTGTTTTGTGCAGCTGACAGCCTTGAGGTTGGGTTTGTCAACGAGAATGGCACCGCCGTCAACAACACCATCAGCACTGGTGCATCTGCAGTGTTCCCACAAGGTAGTATTGCTGTGGTACAGCTGTTGCTAGTTTATGTAGTACCTTGTACAGAGTCTGCCGCAACAAGGCATCTGTGCTCAGGTGCAATGAGACTCTGCTGACATTATGTGTGAACCTGCAGGTCTGATCCACTACCAGTACAACTCTGGCTGCACCAATGCAACCTACACCATTTCATACGGATCAGAATTGCCAGGAACACAAGTTGTCACACAGGCGTTGTTGGCTCTACCTGCTGATGTGCTTGCTGCTTCTTTGGGCATTGAAATCAGTGCAGTTGGCCTCCTGAGCACCCAGGTTCCCAGCAACAAATTTGTTGGCAATGTTAGTGACTGTATGGCCACATGCTCTGCTGCCAATACCTCCACAAGCTCTACGTCTATGGCTGGCCGCAGGCTGCTTTTATAGGCAGTCACTCACTAATTCACAGAGGGTGGAACAGAGCAAGATGAACCATTTTGGGACAAGACACTTGCCTCTGACTGAATGAGCAAGCTGTGTTCTCTCAGAAGCATTGAAGCTAAGTGCATTAGTCATGAAAAGACTAGTAGATTATGCAGAGTGGAGCTATTGGCAGTCATAGTGCTGAACTGTTGTCACCATATTAATTAGCCACATGACTGTCACCATATTAATTAGCTATCTGGCTCAACGCAATATATATTGTAAGGATTGCTACAGTCACTTGCACACCGCAGATATGGTGGTGTCTAGAGTGACAGGCAGACAAGTGTGTCAGTTCAGACAGGTCATGTGTGAGTATGTAGATATGTTACAGGTAGTGCTACTCTGAATATTGCCCACAATGTGTCATGCTGATTGAGATCATCAAGAAGTTCTGTCTGCCTGTACCTACTAGACTGACTTACAGCATATTGCCGAGTGTGTACAGAAAGATTGTAAACGTGGCCTTCAGGTTACATGCTGAATGGTCCTGAACAAGAGTAGTAAAGCAAGGGTGATACTGATCACAAGTTTGTAGAACAGACAGCTGCAACACCCTGCAGAATCCAGTCAGCCGCATTCGAATTCCTAGGGAATGGTAGGCAGATATGCAACACAAAATTGGTGCTCTGTCCTGTAGAGCTAAGCATCCCAGACCTAGCTGATGTCTGGTACAATGGGCATTGGTACTCAGCAGTCTTGACAGACTCAGCACACTGCTGTGGTTGAAAGTGTACAATTGGAAGCAAGCTTGTCATTGTTCCAGGCTCTGGCATAGCAATGCTCCCCAACTCAGTCACCCACCTGTGCAGAAAATCTGTATTGGTCAGCCCAACATGTGACAACTGCTACAACAGGGTGAGCACAGTCTTTGAAAGCACCAATGCTCTTGACAATAGCTCCAAGCCACACATTGAAAGCATTACTTGCATGCAGCCTGGCACAGGCAGTTTTGCTGATTAGTGCTTTGGCATTTACCTTCACAGCAACCACATCATGAAGCTAAAGATCAAAAGCAGCTATTTTTTGAGAAATGAGGCCCCTTGTGCCTCATGCACTTGTGCTTCATAAACTTGTGCTCGATGTCGTGCATCAAGACATCAAAGCTTGGAGTGAATGCACACCAATGGCACACCATTGTTTCAAGTCGAGGAGAGGAGTGACAGCAGGGTAGATGCAGATGGCCTGGCATGTGTACCTGGCGCCTTCCAGATGCAGTCCTGACATATACACCCCAGTCTGAGGGGCTGCCGTCAGCTCCTGTGCCTCTTGAACAGCAAGCACTTTGAAGCCAAAGCTGAGTTGGTCAATGGGTGTGTGCGTCAGGCGTGCATGATTTTGTAGCACGGCTGTCAAAAAGCCCTGCAGTGTCCCCTCAGCAAGTCAGACCAGAGTTTGCATCTTGGCGTAGGGGAAGGCTTGCTTGCTTGGTTTAATCACAGCTTTTTGTCAACTTATAGACTCATGCTGGAATACGTGCAGTGCCAATATACAAAATGCTTGGCTGTGTCAAGGAGGGCAAATGACAGATGTGAGTCTATCCTCTCGCATGGGTTGTCAATGTCAACAAAAGTCTCTTTTGCAGCAGTTTAAAAGGAGGTGTATTGTGGCTGCGACAGCAACGCCTGCAAGATGTCAAATGCCAGCATGAACGAGAATTGACCTACAAAGTCGAGTGTGGCAAACTTGGGCACATGGCATGCCCAATGGATTGGGCAGCCTGGTGAAATACTTGGCTTCTCATAGAATGGACGCCAAAAGGCGTAGTCTTTGCTTTTCTTTTCTTTTTTATGCCCATTGGCCTGGGTCCAGGGCAACTTCCTGCTCAAGTACTATCTTGACCAACATTGCAGAGCTGACTGCACACCTCATCATTGCACAGCAATCATTCTGACAGGGTGCAGCAGTGAGCAACAGCAACAGCAGCAGGCGTTTAGAGCCCAGATGGGAGCCCAAACCTGAGGGAAGAAGAAGGCTGCCAGCCAGAAGCAAGCTGGCACTCCCCTTCTGAGCCAAGAGGCAAAGAAGGCAACTCGGGCCTGCAGGTCCTTCAGCCAGGCTCCCAGGGGCTTCAGGGAGGGGTAAGACACCTGGGCCCACTGCTGTGGCACCTGGTTGTTGGCCAGGGCTGTGTACATCAGCTCCAAAGGCCCTGACATGGCCACTAGCCCCTGCACCCACAAGCCCCAAGTCAGCGCCACATTCTACCCATGAACAATCTCACTCGTGACATAGCAACCTGCAGGTTTTGTAGTGCCGCACTGAATTCTCTGCTTGTCCATGAGCATGACAGGTTGAGACGAGTTGACTGAGCTATGTGCAGCTGTGCTGTGTACGGAGTTGAGTTTGAGGTGTCAGGTATACAAGCTGTGATGACTTGTGCATGCTGGGTTACCCAGAGACAAACTGTGAGCCACATCTGCACCTTGTCTGCAGCAAGGACACAGCTGCAAAGAAGTGCAATGTGTTCAAAATGCAAATGGCTGAGTGAGTGAGCAGCATTGCAGCACAACCACAAGGTCAGTCATGTAGGTATGTTACAAGCAGGCAACAGTCCACAAAGGATGCTGTTACAAGCAGGCAACAATCCACAAGGGATGCTGTTTCAAGCAGGCAACAATCCACAAGGGATGCTGTCTCAAGCATGCAACAGTCCACAAGGGATGCTGTTTCAAGCAGGCAACAATCCACAAGGGATGCTATTTCAAGCAGGCAACAGTCCACAAGGGATGCTGTCACAAGCAGGCAACAGTCCACAAGGGATACTGTGATTGCGATGCTTGGCAGCCCACCTTGAGGGCTTTGGCGAGGTCTTGCAGGGAGGCGGTGATGTGGTGCAGGAGGCGGTTGAAGCGCTCCATCTCCTGTCCCAACACCACCCCTAATGAGTTCACTGCCCCTGCAGGAGCACAGGGCAAACATCGGTGCCGCCATTTGATGCCAACATGTGGAAGAAGTTTGGAAGTGCAAGAGTTGCTTTGCGCTGCCTGTTTGCTTGCATTAGCAGATGCCACACAATGTATTGATCTGTTGGCTGTGGTCTGGGACATCAATTAGGATACTGTTAGTGTGACGGCATGTCGTTTACAAGCCTTGTGAGCAGAAGGCTATCAGATGTGCGGCCACCGTGAGGGACTATCACAAAGCTTCAATGGTCAACCTGCAAGAGTAGTGAACGGAACACAACCAGACAGACCAATGATTGACAGGCAGAACAGTGAGCACTGCCATGTGACCTGTGACTTTGCAGGAATTGGCACCTGTGGAAAGAACTGCAAATGGGTCTTTGGCAATACTGGTGTCCTCCCGCAACAAGGGTGCAGGTAAGTTTGCCAGGATGTCCCGTGCCATATTGGCTACAAGGTCATCACCGGAGACGCTGCCTGCTGCTGGACCTGTGCGCGGCTGGATGGACAGCACTGTGCTGAGCAGCCGCTCACTCTCCTGTACAGAGCAGATGCATGCATGATGGCGATTTGGTTGCTGGTATGGGTCCCAGCAGCTCAGCCCTGAGTTTGTTGACCAGCAGCTAAGTCTTGAGGGTGTTGACCAGCAGCACCATGCAGAATATGGCAGTCAATTGGCACCTCTTATTGCTCGAGGTGACATGAGGTTGTGTCAGCTTGGTTCAAGGCACACGCTAGTGTTGAGTTCAGTGTGTCAGGTTTACTGGTACAGCCAAGGATGGGCAGAGCCTGTCAGCAAACTGTATCAGCCATGGAGACAACACACTGTTTGTTGTTGACGCCAGAACAGCTTGCATCATCTCTGAATACGAGGCTGCATGAAGAGGAGTGTGACCGCAGAGCTTATACAGGAGACTTCTGCAAAAAAGAAATGGACACTATGCAGCACTCACATAATGCTTGATGGAATAGAGAATGTTTGGTGGGTCTGACCTGAAGCTGGAAGGCTGTATCTGCATTAGCATGCATGCTGAAGACCTGAGCTATGTCTGTGGCAGGCAAGCCTTGTATGTGGCTGATGCAGCTGTCCAAGTCAGCGTCAGGTGGTGGCGGTGCATAAGCCCCGTCTGGGGCGAAGCTGAACCCAGGCGTCAGCACTGATGGGCTGTAACACCGCCTCAGCAGGTGGGTCAACAACACTCTGTCGTTGTCATCTGTGACTCGGCCGCCGTAGTTGATCTGGCCTGTCACATACTGCAGTGCCTCCCAGGGAATAGCGTCCTGAATTTCAACCAGCAACCTTGCTTGGAAGTGGCAAGAACAGGTCAACCTCACACCTGAGTTGCATGTCAAGTAAAGAGGGCAATGTAGTCATGGAGCCAGAGACATAACCACCCTCACCATTGTCACGGTATGCAGCGGTACACAACACATTCTGTGCATCTGGTGATCCCTGACCTTTGGGATTTTGCTTGCAGCTTTTGAGGGTAGGTGATGATAAGTGGTGAAGCTCACCGGCGTGTTCAGAAACATGGACAGGGTGTGTCTGGCACACAGCCAGTCTCCATCGCTGAAGTCATACTTGGTGTTCCAGCCGAGGGAGCCATACTTGCGACGCTCCAGCACCAGTGCATGGAAGAAGGCCAGGGCAAACAGCAGCCGGGGCCATGCCTGGGGCTGTTGTGGGCACAGCGTAAGGGTACTTGGCGGCAAGCTGCCATAACAGCGCAGTAAGGCAGCTCGCAGCCCCTGCATGGCACTAGCAGTGTCTGTCTAGATGTCTTGGAAGGATGACTTGCATGCAGCCAAAGAAAGCTGTAGCTAGCTACCTGCTGATTCTCATTCAGCACATACATGGCATCATGCTCAATCATGGTGAATGCAAGCCTGAAATGCTATGTATGACAACACCTCATTTTAGACCACCTAGATTCTGAAGACTTCCCGATCATGCAAGAAGCAGTCAGCTGTCAGGCTATGATGCTAAGGGGTTCTTGCCTTGGGAGTCTCCATTGTGACCTTGATCCCTGACTGCAGCACTGGGACTGGGAAGTCAGGAGAAGGCATGCTGGTCAGCCACAGGCGGAAGTCGGCATGCAGGTCTGTCTCAGCATCTGTGCGAAGCTTCGACACCTGCCTTTCCAATTCCGGCATCCATGACTTGGCCAGATGACAGTTCTGGAGACAAACCCAGTGACCTACAGATGGCATTCAGGAGTTCCTTGTTGGTTGCCTTCTCAACATGCTGTCAGGTTTGTGGACACGCATTGTGTGTGCTGACTTACGCAATCAAGACAGCAGGCGCACAGCATCAAGGCCACTTGAGCTGTTGGCCCTGAGGGCTTGCCCTTTCTGCTGTGCTTGCCACAGCTGGGGCAGCTCAGGCTGCATCTGACCAGCAACATCAAGTCACTTGTGACACATAGCACAATGTAAGCAGTGTCCCAAAGCGGTAACTTTGAGTGTTCTAAATGAGTATGATAAAAGGCCAAAGCCTCATATATGTTACCAATGGGTTTGATCCAGTCCCTCTTTGCAGTGCTTGTGTTTTAGAACCAGGTATACTCCTAAACAGCATCACCTATACAACTCAGGGGCGAGCAGGTACTAGTGCACACCTTGTTTGGCAGCAACATCAATGACAGCCTGGGCCAGGGGCCCTTGCCCCTGACCCAAGCTGATGATGTGCAGCTTCTCCCCTGGGGTGAAGCCCTCAGCTTGTGCCAGCCTTTGCAGTTCATGCGTTGGCTCACAGCCTGCGTGCCCACTTGCCAGACTGAGTTGGACAGAATTGAAGGCACAGCAGACAAGCAGCAAGACTCCCCTCACGTACAGCACTAAGTACAGCCACGGCAGGTGTGGTTCTCAGCAGATCACTTTCATGGTGACCCTGACCTTATTTGAGTATCAAAGCAAAACTGCAAAACAGATTTGCAGCAGTCATGATCGCTTGCTAGTGTTTGCAGATTTTGACCTCTGACTTGGATTGTAGCAGTACTTTGCACCACCCTTCATGCTATGCCACTTGGCGTTTCAGAATTGCTCAGGCACAGAAGCTACTATGTCTTGCAGTGAAGCCTAGGCCGCGTGCCAGCATGTGAAAGTCCCTATGAGAAAGGGACACTGAAGCTGCAAATGTGCTTGAAGACAGCCAGCATGTGAATTCAATCACAAACTGCAGCCCACCTGCAGACAGGATGAAGATGATGGGCGTGGTGTTGTTGCTGTCCTTGCTGACTTGTGCCAAGGAGATGGGCCCAGGCTCAGCAAAGCGAGGGCCCAGACTGGCCACCACATACTGCTGGATGGCCGAAACCAGGCACTCCGGCCTCACCAGCTTCAGCAGACACAGCTTCTGCATTGGGCTTATGCCACTTGCACCCTGCATACCCATAGCCTCTTGATTGCACAGCTTGGTACTGCATGTGTCTGTCATGACAGAGGCATGTGACATGTGACTTGGATGGTGAAGAGAATGTGAAGCAAGGGTAGGCTGATTGTGGTAAGGTGATCATGACAAGCAGTGTTGATGTGACCAGCATCGCATGCTTGGCGGGGATCTGCAGCCTTTGCTTTATGTGATCTGGCATCAGAGTGGGGGCTGAGATGACCTCTGGAAGCGGGCTCAGAAGAGCCAAAGTGGTCAGAAAGGATGGGGTGGGGTGCGGGGAGGGGGGTTCGAACTGTTGACCTCCCGAGAATGCATCAGTTTGTGACTTGCTCTTGAGCCTACCTCAGGCAGCCAAGAAGCAGGCAAAGGTGTCAAGTGTGGAGCAGCAGACTGAAGCCACTTGATCCAAGCTTGTGCCTCCAGAGACATGGACCTCGTCAGCCCCTTGAACACCGGCAGCACATCCTCCAGGGCAGACAGAGCTGCCCATGCAGCAGGGGTCAGGACGGCAGGGGCGGGGTTGGGGCGGGTGACAGGGCCAGCCTGAGCGCCCCTGAGCAGGAAGTTCCACTCAGCTGTTGTGATGGCTTGGGCTTGCTGCTGGATGGCGGTGCATATGAGAAAGGAGAAGATCAGCCTGTGAGCCTGAAACAATCCTCTGCACACCTGTGACGCAGACAAGCCTCGTATAAAGTTTGCCGTGACTCAAAGGAAATGCACAGGCTGCAATGCAGCATATACAAAAATCTTGATGCAGGTGCAAGCACCTGTGCATCAAGATTTCTGAGGAAGCGTGTGCTTGACTACATCGCCTCTTTGCTTTCTCATGAGCAAACATGCAGCAAGGCAAAGTGAATCCTGTCTGCAAAAGCTAGCAGTCACGCAAGCAGCCAAGCATATCATAATGTTATCAACTTTGCAACGAAGCTGTTTAGTATCAGCCATGCCATCATTCAAATGGAATGGATGCACACAACCATCATCTTTCAACTATCACTATCTTTCAGTGTTGTCATGCCCAAGCTTGATATGATCACCAGAAGCTCACCGTGGTGTAGACAAACTCTGTGATGACATCCAGCAGAGTACGCAGGCGGGTGGGCAGGTCAATGCTCTTGGGGCTGGACTTGATACACTGGTTGAAGACCTGGATGAAATAGTCCAGGCTGTACTGGTACATGGGGTCTATGAGAGGCAGATCAGCCATGACAAAGAAGAGAGTGGAGCCCCTGTGCGGCACGGCTCGGTACTTCTCTCTGGCCAGATTGATCTCGGCTTCTGTGTGCTGGGCTTCCTTCACTCGTTTTTGAATAACCTCTGCAGCAGGGGCAAAACTTTACAACCTCTACAGCAGGGGCATAACTTTACAATCTCTGCAGCAGGGACATGACTTTGCTGTACTGACTGCATGAATGGAAAGGTGTCTCCAGAAAGCATGCAGTGCAGCTCCACAGGTGATTTCCACAGCCTAAAACTCTGAGTGTGCTGAGGAGAGCAGTCACTGCATGAATTGATAGTGTCACTATTAAGTGAGTGCTGCTGCTACCACCATGACCAAAAGTGCCAAAAGATGCCCAAGACTAGAGCAAGTAGAGCACTTTGACATGGAGCGCAAAGACAGGCGTAGATTCATGCATTCACACCCTTGTTGCCCATGCGCACATACCTGCAGTGAGCTTTGAGTTATTGAGAGTGTTGATCAGAACCTCGTCGTCCAAGATGTTGCCCTCAGACTCCTGCAAGGCAGATCATCCTTTGTCATTTTTATTTTTCCATTTTATACCTTACAGTCTGGGGTGTGGAGCCAGTTAAGACTCATCAGACATCCTGGCTTGAAAGCACAGGTGTAGCCTTTGTCAGCAGCAACCCTGACACGAGTCTCGAAGGATGGCAAGACACTGAGAAACATCGCATCAACAAAAAAGCTTTTGCCAGTGTGCTATCTGCCTTTGTTATCTGCATTGTTCTGTGCACGTTTAGTGCATTGCCACACTTGTTGTCTGAGCTCTGGACTCAATACGCCAGGCAGTGCAACCAAGCCGAAGCAGCAACCTAGCTTTTGCTGCCTTGCTGGAGATTTGCTTGCTTTCAAGAAGTTGCATGTCCGGAAAGCCCAAACTGCTTTATTCCACCATGGAACAAAACCGGGTTGATGGAGTAAAGAAAAGACAATCAGGTGCAAGCCCAAGAGTGCGTTGTCTGTCCAGTCAGGCCAAGCTTTGCACACAAGCACACTTCTTCAGCATGCCAAAAACAGCTTGTCAACTGGGCAAACTGTTGAGGATTGTCCTGCCCATGTGCAAGCAATGCAAGCCAGCCCAGGACTTCAAAAGTTTAGGACAAAAACTGAAGCAAACATCAATAAGTGTCGCCAAAAAATTTCTAAACTTTGCATTTCTGCATTTGCACCTGTATTTGTGCATTCCACAATATTTTTGTTGCCAAAATAAAAACAACAGATGGTGGAGTGACCTTGAGGAGCTTGAGGATGCGGTCTTGCAGGTCTTGCAGCTGGCGGGTGTCAGCAGCAAGGCTGAGCAGGAGGCGCTCCTTGGCCTCCTCCAGCTCCCCCCTCTCCTGAGCCACCACCTCCCGCAGCAGCTGAGCCTCCAACCCCTGCGCACCCCCACTTTCTTTGTCTTGTTCTCTGGAACAGAACGAGTCACAACAGCACCAAGGATGATGTTTACAGTTTCGGTCATGTTCCCAACTGTGGCACCCCCACCTCCCGCAGCAGCTGAGCCTCCAACCCCTACGCACCGTTCTAAGACTGAACTCTCATAGTTGACGGCAAAGGTGACACAGCATGGGGATCAAAGGAACCTCCAACCCCTGCGCAGTGTTCTAAGAGTGAGTTCTCATACTTGACGGCATGGACTACAGGGGGTATTTCATCCCCTTTGATCCCCATGCTTTCGCATCTCAATGTCAGCAGGCAGTAGAAAATTTGCCTACGCTTTGGCCGTGATGCTTTGCCTTGTCCTCTGGAACAGTTTGGATCCCACCAGCACTAAACAGAATGTTTACAATTGATGTCATGCTTTTGTCATGTTCCCAACCATGGCAGCCAATACTTTTGTGACTTGCCAAAAGCTGAGACATCTGCAAACGTCTGTTATCATTGCGGCGCGGTGGACAGTTGAGGATTTCTGGCTTGTTGACTGCATGAATGTCCCAAATCACCATTTCATGATAAGTGAATCTCTCACAAGGCAGACGACATGCCGTTTGGCTCCAAGAGTCAGTGCCCACCTCTTGCGTGACGGTGAAGTTGATGAGATTGGTGGCAATGCAGACCTCTGGCAGGTAGTGAGGGTTAGCCAGTTTGGTGGTCATGTATAGCTTGAAGTTGACATCATAGTCAATGTCACTCCCCCCCAGCCTGATGAAGCGGCGGTGGCCCTGACTGCTGACAGTGCCTTCCAGCAGTGGCAGCAGCTGGGGCTCTAGTGTGCCACCCATTTCTTCTACTAGCAAGGGGTGGCCAAGGCGGATGCAGGACTCCAGGGTGCGCATGAGGGTGGGGTCCCCGGGCTTGCATACCCTCAGACCCATCTTGCCTTCCATGGCCTTCACCCACCTGTGGCAAAACACATCATTCTGTACATGTCTTATTTGCACTGTATAGCAACGACATTGAGGTGGATTTGTTCTGCGATCGTGTCTTGCCAAGGAGCAGTTTGCAGCTGTGCACACTTGCTAAGGGATGCACGACTCTATTCCATTCAGAAGCTTGCATTTGTCGAGCAGTCTGCACGTGAAATCATCCTGCTGGTCATGCATACACTTGCATTGAAACTGCCAACTAGAGACAGTTGGGAAGCAAGAGGAGGGCATGCATCAACACAGCAAGCACGTAAGCTGACTAATGGTAGCGTCTGTGCTTACTTGTTGGCCTGGCATTGAGGGTCAATCATGAGGGGCCAGCGACGCCCACTTGTCACCAAAATTGCACTCTCCACTGATACAGCATCTGTGGGCAAGCCCTGCAGCAGCAGCAGCAACATCAGCCCTTGTCACCAAGGCTGCCTGGATACCATTGGGTTCAACTGAAGCACATTGAGCATGACAAGCTTTGCCAGTACCAGCACCAAGCAACTTGCTGGCAAACAGCTTGTGTTTCTGGCCTCAGCACACCCTGTGCTTCTCCACACTCATGCATAACTGAACATGCGTAGGAACAAGAACAACACACGCAGCCTTTTGGGGTCTCAGTGCTGCATAACATCCAGCCTACATTCACAGCTGACACCAGACGTCTTATCTAAGATAGTCATTGGCTAGAGGTAAATATTGAATGAACTTGGTAGTTACGCACCTGGAGGGTCCACTCCCTGATAGACATCGGGGTAGCAAGGGTGGCTTGCAGGCTGAAGGGGTCAGAGACAGGCACCCCAAGATCCTGGCAGCGCCCCCTCCAGCCCTGCACCAGCCTGTCCCTGTAGATCCCAGTGAAGGGACCCACATAGGAGATGCATGCAGCAGCCAGGAATATGTCCCCTGCAGTGCAAATGAGAAATCTTACTGATAAGTACAAGTCAAGGGACACATGGAGAAGATGCTAGCAATTGCAAGAGTGGTGTCATGCAGCAGAAAGCAGAGCTGGGCAAACCCACACGGGTGAAGGTCACATTCAGGTTCCAGCTTGGGGGAGGGAGAGTCCAGATTGTAGTTCTGAAATAAACATGAACAGCATTCCTTCAGCATTGTGCACCATCCTGTTGTCAGGCTCAAGCTGCCTGGGCAGCCCGGTGTAATACTTGACTTCTCATTAAATTGACGTCAGAAGGCATATTCTATTCTATTCTATTCTATTCTATTCTATTCTATTCTATTCTATTCTATTCTATTCTATTCTATTCTATTCTTTTCTTTTCTTTCAGGCTCCAGCTGATCTACCTATAAGCAGCTGCAGGCGTGTGGCAAGGGTGTCTGCGCTGTTGCCCCACCTCCCAGCCTCATCAACAAGGGCGCTGATCAGCTTGCTGGCACGCACCAGACGCTTCTCTCCCAGGTTGTACGCCTGCTGCAAGGATGCCAGCTCGGTCTGAGTGTCTGACAGCTGCTGCTTCAAGGACTGCACCTTCTCAACGACTTCCCTGCAGCGTGGCAATGCTGCGCGTTTATGTTCAAAAATTATTTGCAACAGATTATTTGAGAGAAAAAAAGACAGTGTGAATGATTGTCTTGTTAGATACTGGAAAAAACCTTGATGATTTGGGCTTCCCCGCTTAGCAGTTGCTCAGGTTTGTAGAGGGTGAAAGGGTTCTGATTTCACTAGTGACCAGCATCACTGCCATTCTCTGCAAGCATGTATGCTGTGGTGTATATAGTCATTTGCATGTATGAGCAGGGAACATGTCCTGGAGATCAGCTGATGACATGGCGTGCAGACTTTTCTGTGTGACCGGTAGAGTAGGATCGTTAGCAGAAGAGCATCACTGCTGGGTTCTGTTGCAATCAGCCAACTGTGGTGCAACTTGGCATGGGCCAACAAGGACTGAACAGAGGTATGCATTTGCAATGCTGAAATGGGCATTCTGAGACCTGAGCTGCTCCCGTTTAGCCGCAAGCTGGGCTTCCACTTCTGCTAAGGCAGTCTCTGCCTGATGCAAGGCTTGGCGCTTGGGCTCCACCACCTTGACCATGCGTCCATACACATCCAGGGCACGCACCCACAAGCACATACTGCGGGCTGCATTGCTCTGCTTGGCCACCTGTACAGTACTGAGACTGGTGTCAAGCTTAGCGTTGCTTCAACAGAGAGAGACTAATGTGACAGTAGCTCAAAGCCGATGGCAGAGACAGCAACACTGGTACTGGGAACTTGCTGCTCTGCTTGGCCACCTGTGCAGCGCTCTCAGACTGGTGTCAAGCTTAGTATTGCTTCAACAAAGACTGACAGATGTGACAGTGCCTTGACGCTGACAGCAGTGACAGCAACACTGATGCTGGCAAGTTGCTGAAGACGTCAGGCTGCTTGACAAGCTTGATTTGCTTCGAACTGTAGAGCATGTGCACCAATGAGCAAAGCACACTGTTGCCTAAACTAGTCTGATGGGGCCAACATGACAGTGAAATAGACAGCCTATCAAAGTCTGCCTTGGTGCAGGAGTGATTGTGAAACAGACACAAGGGCTAAAAAGGGGGCGGGGGGGGGCAATGGCATCACTGTTGCACCCAAAGCGTGATGTAAGGCTGCCGCATGTGCAGATTCTGTGAGCATTAGTGAGAACGGTACAAGGAAAGTGTCAGCTGGCATGTGCTGTGACAGAAGTTGACCATACATGCACTGAGCGCACCTGATCTGCTGTGAACCTTGGGTCTGTGACAATGCGCTGCAGCCCATCTAGAACAACATCTGGAATATTGTCTGCGTCATATGTCATGAGCCGCTCTATGAACTTAGGCTGACCCAACACACGCTTCGCAGTAGCCCAGTCAGGTTCTTCCTGCAGAGCAAGCAACACAACTGCACTGTGCCAATGCAATGCTGGCATGCCTTGCCATATTTGACCCACAGCCAGCCTTTGCCCTGGAGAATCATTACAGCATCCAGTGGGGACTTGCTGCGCACATTGTGTCATGATGCAAACTTGACAATTGCATCAGGAACAAGATGATGCACACTGGCACATGTATGCTGCACTTGATCTTTGTCTTCTTCTATACGTAACCAGACTTGTTGGCTGGCCAAACCATGTTATCTCTGTCTGTCTCTGCATCAGTCATGCAGTCGTACTGGGCTGCATCATTGATTGTCGTACCTGCAGTAGGATGCAGACTGCTTCCATCGTCAGCTGCACCAGAGCAGGGGGCTTTGTGAAGGTCTTGATCTCAATGATGTCGTTCTTGTTCAGGGCATTGAGGGCCTTCTGTGCTGCCTCCAGTGCTGGCAAGACCTGGTTCAGCTCTTGCTGTGCATCATCTGCAGAGCACACAGCTTGCAGTGCCATAGCATCCTGGAGTGCATGCTGAGCAGAGCCAACACAGCATCCACGGTAGCAATCCCACAGGCAAGAACCATCTTTCTTTCACTTCTGCAACGAGTGCATCAGCATGCCATTGGTCAGGTCTTGGCCTATAATTTGAACAGCCTCTGTGTTGATGGCACGTCCACAAAAGAGCCAGTCTAACAGTCAAAACCAGAAGCACATGCTCCTGATGGGCTGCCTGCCATGCTCTTGTCACCCAATGACCTCACATGGTCACAGCAAGCCATGCTTACCAAGATGTGCAGCCCTTTGTATCACGAAATCTATTTTGATTCAGAGACATCCATTCTAAAGTGGAGATGTAACCTCAGGAATGCCTGGAAAGCCTTGTGCGACATCTGGGGGACCAAGCTCATGGCTGACTTGGGGTTCCAGAGTATAGTTGACATGCATACCTTTGAGGGCTGCAGTCTTGGCTCCCTGCTGGCTGGCGCTTTGCTCCTCCTGGGACACCACTGCCTGTATCTCCTCTGCCTCCTTGTTCTCTTGCGTCACCTGACAACGGACAGCCCCACCATCTTTATACCAAAATGCTTTGCGCAGAAAATGTTGCTTTGAATGTATGTTTTGAATTCTCACTCAAGTACTGAACAGTTGGAGGCAAAGGTGACATTCTGAGATCTAATGTTTGCTTGCTGTGCCAAAACACGAAACAGGCGCAGGGTCCCATGTAAACATCTGCCTATTCAGAACAGCTGCTTCATAAGCCTTGAGGGAAGCGTTTTGACATTGCATCAATTGAGAGTTTGTACAGGCGGAGTTTCACCAACCTGAGCAAGCAGCTGCTCAGCAGATGCAGTCTTCTGCTGCAGGGTAGGCTGCAGGGCAGTGAGCTCCTGTTGCATGACGTCCACAGCACTGTTGGTTTCATGCAGCTTGTTCAGCCCATTGATGAGGCGCTCCCTAGAGGCAGTCAGCTGGCTGTGCTGCTCGCCCAACATACTGTTGAACAGCGCTAGCATGTCTAGGAAGCTTTTGGGGGTGACGTAGAACCTGCATTGCCCACAACTTGTCTATACCTTGTTTTTGGACCATAACAAAGACAGCCTTCATTGTGCATATATGGAGCATGAATGTGCAATGGATTATGATGCGGCAGTTGGCACCATCAGACACAACATGATGACTTGCTGTGTCTGCTGCAAAGATGAAGGGCCCTGCGCAGACTGTATCAGCATACCCATGCCTCAGTGTGACTTACAATTGCTTCAGAGCGTTTTTGATATATACCTGCGCCTCAGTTCCAGGAAGAACTTATCAGCTGCTGCCACCACTCCAGCATGGACCTCCACACTCAATGTGGACAATGCAGCCACCATGGGCCCCTTGCACAAGTCTACATGCTCCAGCTGCCTTGTACTCACAGAGCTGCAGCGACACAGGCCAGGTGATAGCAGACTCATCTTTGCAATGGGGGGCAGCTCAGAGAAATTTGCAGTGTATGTACACAGTCTGTTTGACTCGCTCTCAACATATGGGAGAGGCGTCAGCTTGTGGGCTACCTGTTGCAGTTGTAGCATGCAGGTTGTCATCATACAACACAGGTGCCAGCGCACTCCCTCTGTAGCACGCACTGTGGCAGGTTCAGAGGGAGTCAAGAAAGGCAGAGAGGCAATGCAGCAGGCAAGGCGCAGGTCCATCAGAACGGCAGCCAGGTGCAGCAAAATAGAACCATAACGCAAGACACCTAAGTGAAGCGAGTCATAACAAGGAGCGCACAGCATGAGACTGGAACGACGCATCATTATACATGCCAGAGGGTGCAGGGGAGCACAGCATGAGACTGGAATGATGCATCATTGTACATGCCAGAGGGTGCAGGGGAGATGACAGGGAGTGCACAGGGGTGAAGGCATACATGAGCGCTTCTGGTAGCCAGTCTGAGAACCAGTTGATGGTGCAGCAGTTGACCAGGGTGGGCAGCTGGCGGCAGCGCAGCCTGAAGGTCTCGCCTACAGGGCTCATGCACAGCACCATGTGCAGCTTGGCACGCACGCGCTCCACAAAGGCCCTCCACAAGGGCCCTGGCACATCTGGGATGCCCTGGGCCATCAGGCTGCTGCGGGAATCTTCAAGAAGCTTGTTGCGCTCCTCGTCAGTAAACATGCCTGTGGGCAGTCACATACAGCCAGTCAGTTCTGGGCCAAATAAGTTATGAGAACCTTTTAAATGCTATGACTCATTCAGATCAGCCAGGGATTGCTATGTGGCTGTAGGCAAACAGGCTAATGCTACTGGCGTGTCAGTGTATGCATGTTGTTATGTGTACAGCTCTTTGCGGTTGAACAGATTTGGACTTGTCACCTGGCACTTCACCGGAGTTCAGGATGTTGCTGATGTCTTCAAGGAACACCTCGTTCACTACCTGGCTGTCTGTCAACAGGAAGGCCACCTCCCGTTCATCTACACCACACATCTGGTACACTTTCTTCAGATCATCCCAGAACTCTGCTCTGCCATATCTGCACCCAAAAACCAGCACAAACGCTAAGGACTTTGCATTCTTTGATTCTTATAAACCTATTATGAGATCTGACTGAAAGACAGACACACAACAGCACTGAAAGCAGGGTGCTGGTTCTTGTCAGTGAACAAAAACTGTCTGCTGTATCTGGCTTTGTGTCAGCACTGCCAGCAAATGCATTTGGGGCATTGGATTCCTGCGTGTACTTGTCCTGTGCCAAAACAACATTGCTGTATCACATGTCCCCTTCAGGCCATCCCTACTGCAGTCAGTGTGATCTCAGCTTGGCAGCTGCAGGTATTGCTGCTGTGTTGCCTCTCATGTTGTCATAGTTGCTGATGCATGCACCCACAAAGCAACCTGGGAAGCCCGGTATAATACTCAGCTTCTCATTATATTGACGCCAAAAGGCATAGTCTTTTCGTTTCTTTTCATCCACAAAGCAACATGCTGTCAGCAGCAACAGCTGTTGAACACCAGTGTCAACTGTTACAGTTACAGTCACAAGCTAGCTCCTGGGCAGCCCGGTATAATACTTGGCTTCTCATTAAATTGGCGCCGAAAGGCGTAGTCTTTTCTTTTCTTTTCTTTTCACAAGCTAGCTGCTGCTTACCCTCTGGTGACTTGAATCTGGAAGCAACGCAGGCCTCCAATGAAGGCAGCAAATCTTGCCAATGTTTGTTTGCCACAGCCTCCAACCCCAACTAGCATGGTACTGCCCCTAGGCTGGGCAAGCACTCGAGCAGTGCTGCAGATGTGCTGAATGGCATCTTGAAACAAGACTGCATGACAGCGGAATCATGTTGGCTGCCAACATCAACAGTGGGCATTGCACAGCTTGGCTGCAATACGATTATTATTACGGTGGAAGAGGTCAGCATACAACATGCATATTTCAATCTATGTAACAACTACAATCAAGGTATGCTCTTATTCCAGCAGCATGCTCAGCTGTAGCATCAGATTCTTGATTCTTTTGTGTATGGTCTACAACATGGGAGAAGCTTACCAAGGTTGAGGTTGGTGTTGAATCGGTTGTTGTAAGCCTCCAGGTAGCTCTCCAGCAAAGGAGCTATCTGAGCAGCAGATGCTGGCAGCTCTTGGTACACACGCTCTTCAGCTGCTGCGTCAGGCCTCAAGAAGTACCCAAAAGCAATGTTCTGCTGCTCAAACCACTCCTGTGCAACCACCATTACCATGCTCTCAAGCACGCATTGCTATTTTGAGTCGCACCAAGACTATACAGAGTCGATCTGATGACTCATTGGCAAGGCAAAGCTCTGAGGAGCCCAGCTGTTGCATGGATGCTTTACACACAAGACAGCAGCATAGACCCGCACATGGATACATATCTGCTGTCGCTCCGAGGTTTATCATCTTTATGCTGATACAGCTAATCATGCTGCTCACGGTAGGCTGGCTGTACCTCATGTGACAGCCGTGTGTCAAATCTGGACTTGAGCAGACCATGCAGCAGGCGCTGCAGGTATCCCCTGTCCTCAGAGTCTACCAAGCGGTCTTGAAAGACGCGCATGTTTTCGTGCTGCCAGAGGCGCGTCAGCACAGCCTTGGGGTCACGCCCACACTGCAGCAATTCACTCGTGTATTTCAGTAGGATTGCGAATTTCAGCAGCAACATCGTTACACCTGGCAACAGGCTGCTGTAGAGCACATGACGGCTGTGTCATCTGAATTCTTGCAGCTTGTGTGCTTCAATGCAGCTCATCTTCATGCATGATGGTATGCTCCAAGCAGTCGATCCCTGCACATGCCTTCAGCATGTGCCTCTGCTGACTGAGAGGCATGAACTGACAGTGGCGTATCAACCTGAGTGACTCATTAGCAGACAGCGTCATGTGTACAGAGCAGAACAGCAGCACTGATTTGTCACAGATCATCTCCTGGCCCAACCTGACCAGACCAGCATGTAACAGCTGACTTAGTATCAAGAGAGAGACTCACATGCTCACACACAGACAGTGTTGTACACAGCACTGCCAAAGGCATGACAGTCCAAGGCTGCAGGGCCGTGTGTTTGGGCCATGTGCAGACCTACCTGTCGGGCTTTGATCATGAGGATGCCTTGGAAGACCTTGGAGAGGTCCCGCAGGTTGAAGGTATAGTGGGCTCTGGCTGGTGTAGGCAGCAGCTCCTGGCTGACTCGCAGGTACACCTCGATGCTGCCCTCAACCATGGGCTTCAACAGGGCTCGCTTCACGTCCAGTCCAAACTGATGGTCCATGAAGCCGCCCAGTATGGCTGTGAACATCACTCGAAGACACACCTGGCAATACTGATCTGTCAGTGCGTTTCCAAGGCATTGGATGCACCTTCAGTGTTGCTCAGCAGCGCGGTGTTGGTAATTTTGCATACGAAGGAGCAGTGATGTGACAAGTGCACATCAATGGTACATGGTACTGTCCCTTGTTATAGCAGGGACACACCTTGAATGCCACTCAGCTACTTTTGGAAAGGTGGCATCCAAGTCAAGGTGTGTGATCATTGAGCGTAAACATCATCATCATCATTACTATTATTATTGTTATTATTATTAGTATTATTATCGTTATTCTTATTATTACTATTGTTATTATTATTATTAATATCATTTATTGTGAGATCAGCCCTGCTGAACGCCTCAAGCAGACACGGCATAGATCTGGTGGCTTTGAGTAGTGCAAGACACATAGGGATGACTCAAAGGACTGACCTCAGCAGTGGGTGGCATGCACAGAGTGTGCATGTGGCGAGTGAAGCGGGAGGACATGTCCTGCCTGCCACCACCAGGCGGTGCACAAGCTGCCATGATAGTCATGTCATCAATGCCCTTCCAGAAAAGCTTGCTCCTGTCATAGAAGCCTCCTTGATCCTGCAGAGACAGGCAGAATGCTGTTCAAGCCAGCATGCCATGCATGTTCTGGACATCTGGATTGATTGATGAAGCCACATGGGTTGTGCGCAACAGGTCAAGCCATAGCTTGCATGGTCCACATGAGCTCATGTAGTTGACTAAAGGAAGTACACGAAAGCAAACGCATAGCATAGCATAACACTGGCCTATACTCCACTCAAAGCAGAAGCGAGCACCTCTATGCCAAGGATGCAAGGTGCGTCAGAGATGTTGCTTGCAGCTGTGCCATTCAGCTTCATACCAGCAGTTGTCTGAGTAGCTCTATGGGAGGCTGTGCGCCAAAGACCTCTTTGGCTGGCATGTTGATGTCATCCACAAACAGCACCATGTGCTGGCCTATTGGAGGCCCATACCTGCGTCACATCAATGCTCCTTTGTGCGACGCACGCCCTACATGTCTGCATAATGCTGTCTGGCATGCTGATGTCTCCTGGCTATAATGACAGACATCTGCTGCAATTACTTACACTCACAAGCATGCGCTTGCAGATCAAGTGCATGCGATCTTCCATGCAGGTAGTAAGCTGAGCAGCTGCTTGCATATGGGTTGGCGCGCTATTACATCTGATCACCATATGGCTGGGATGCAGGATGACCAGACCTTGCACGAGACATAATCAGAGTCACTCTTGCCTGTTCTTGTGCCGTCGCTCCACCCTTGCCTCTATCATCTCCTGAGTGGCTAAGCTGGTGGTCTGAGCGCTGAAGGTGAGGCAGGTGGGCAGGATGACACCCGACCGACTCTGCTGCTGAAGCATGTTCTGCATGGCAGCTGATTTGCCTACTCCACTGTTTCCTGCCACGCCAAATCATTGCTGCTCAGAGCCAATCAGAAGGTTTCCTTGTCCATGATAGCATAATGGTGATGATAGGCCACCAAATTTCTTGCAGTCACGGTAAACAGCAGATGCTTGATGGGCACAAAGGCTGTAGAGGCAATACCTTGTGTAAAATCTATAGTGTAGCATGATTGTATCATATCCTCCTGTGCTCAGGCATCAGCTGAATGCACTGAGTGTTTGGCACATAGGAGTGTTGAACGCATATTGAGTTTTGGCAATGTTCTCTGTTGTTGGATCTGTTGAGAGGGGACATACCTGTCAGCAACACAGGCCGATGCACCTGGAGAGCCAGGGTCAGAACCGCTCCAAAGCGCACTGTGTCTGCTGTGGGGACAAAGATATGGGAGTACGGCATGGCAGGGTTATACTTGAATGCCGGCACTGTTTCTTCCCAAGATCTCAAGGCATAATTTCTGCAGCAGGACATAAGGAGCATTGGCACAACAATTTGCTATTGCACTGTTCTAGCACAGTTGGACTTGACGTGACCTTTGTGCTGAAGGTGCTTTTGGTGCTGCCTGTGTATAAAGTCAACGTGGTTGCAGCAATGCTATACTACTACATTGTACAGGATGGAAGCTCAGAGTTGTCATGATGCTGCGCCAAGCCTGATGGCGATGTCTGGCAGCACTGGCAGTGCGGCATCATACCAATAGTAGTAGTCATAATGATGGTCCAGAATGATGACGCTCATGATGAGCTAGGTACATGCAGGGCAAGTCGTGTCTTTGCATCATGACAAGGGTGAATGTTCACTCATCCTCTGCCTGCATGCTCAATGCAGCACTGTTGTGGCTACAGGTGCATGATGACCAACACCTCATGCAAGTTGTTTGGAAAGGTCAGCTGACATGCACAGTCAGTACCTTTGCGGATCACAGTAGTAGTCATACACCAAGCCAGCTCCAGCGGGGAAGATAGCTACCCCCTGAAAGGTGTTGCGCACCATTGCATCAAAGGCGTCACGAGAGTGGCTCTCCAGAGCACCACCAATGGACCAAACATAGCAGAAGGCAAAGATGTTCTGTATCCCCAGCTTGGCGCTTTCTGAAATAGGGTCCATGATGGCAGGAAAGTTGACTGGCAGCAGCATCGCCTGTGGAGAAAGTGAGTCTGGTTCAGGTAACTCAACACAGCAAACATGACAGGTGACTGGATCGGCATTCAAAGCCTGTATACTGTGAATGCAGCATTGCACAGGCAGATAACATGAAGCATGACCCTATGCAACTGCAGTAGTGGCAAGCTGCTGAAATCATGTGAAGTATGACCTCAAAGCTCTTCTCAATCCCAAAACGTCTGTTTTTGAAAACGTCATCCCTACACTGGAAACCTTAACTCAGAAACGCCTGGGGACAGTAAGAACGCATCTCTACATTGGGGAGATGTTCTAGATGTACTTGAGGAGAAAGGCAGGGGTATGAATATGCGAACAACTTTGCAAGGCAGGTGCAATAGTTGGAGTCACACCCAAGCACGGCAGCAAGGCAGCAAGAACTCAGCAAGACAGAGGCTTGCCTGCAGCAGGTATGTCAATGAGGTGACCAGGTTGACGTCCACAGTTGGAATGACCTCATGGCACTTGGTCCTGACCAGGGTCAGCCCAGTGTCCACGTATTGCTCAAACAGGCCATTCAGGAAGGCCAGGTCAGCATCTGCCAGGTTGACAGCCTGTTCAGGAGCGGACAGCCTGCCGGCTAGCTTGCCAAGCCAGCTCCTGCGCAGCGCTTGCATCTGTCAAGAAGCATCTTAAAAATCCGGCAAGAGAACTGCCATACACTCCAGTTTTGACATGTGTGCGGCAGCAGGATACCAGTATATTGCAGTACGCACATGCTTTGTGGCTTGTCAGGCGCTTTCGGATTTCCAAATGCTGAATGGGACATGACTGTGAAAAAACATGTGATGCTACAGGCATGCCCCTCATGCATGCATCTGGTATGATCCACACTTTGCAGCTTGGCATCTTGGTGTACACAGTCCTGCCTTAGCCCCTGATCATAAACAAGTTGGGATCTCAAGCACATCTGCCTGGTGAGCTGTCAAGCATCAGGACAAGACAAGGAAAGAATACACACATAACTTTAATGAGAAGCCAAGTGCTGTACCAAGCTGCCCAGGTGTCAAGCCTGGGCAGCCCGGAAGGCAAGGGCCTTACTTGACAAAAGGGCGCCAGCCTAGACTCTGAGGAGCAACATACACCATGCCACAGCGGGAGACAGTTGCTGGAGATGCTTTGGCCAAGTCACCCACTTCAAACAGCACACGCATGATGCTGCTGTCCAGTCTGATGCGCTCACTGTTTGGCAAACACAGAGTCCTTGTGTCATCCAAAACCTGCAAGTTGCAGCCAGTGTGAAAGCATGGCTTGCAAACACTCATTGGAACTGGCAGGGATCGGAGCCTGTATGGCCACTGACAGCACGTCTGACCTGCTGTGCATGTTTGCCACAGCTACTGTCGGCTGCAGTCAGCACCGCAGTATCATCATTTATCAAGACACCTGTGTGGTCTAGCAGGGCTGCATGCTGTAATCAGGGTGCAAGGTTTACTCATGTCGCTGAAGAGGTGACCGCGTATGTTGTCAGAGAACATGCTATTTGCTTGCAAACATTCCAGATGCAACATAAGTTGGATGTGGGCACTCACTGTATTCAGGTTCTCAACCCAGACAGCATCAACAGGCCCATCAAACACCAGCCATTTCATGGCATGAGTGCCATCAGCCATGGCTTCCCTGACCAGCTTTGAAGCGACACCATCCTTCCAGTCATTGCTGACTGGGTTGTACGCTCCATACAGCTCGCCCAAGCTGATGCTCTTGGGATTCAGGCAGAAGCTGGTTACTGGTACATGTGCCGTATCCTCTCCTTGCGTCTGATGTAGCAGGTTCAAGGCACCTTGCAGAGTCTTGTAGCACTCAGACTTGCCTCCTCCTGCATGTTGCCCACCAGACATGGAATGCCGAGATCATTAATAACAGTATGAAGATGAGTCTATGCAATATGCAGTTTGGGTTTAGCCAGTATGCAAGCACAGCAAGTGCCTTGGACGCATGTCCTGCAGGTTATGCTGATGAACAATAGGGAGCACAACAACTTGCCATCTCATGAACAACACAGAGCAAGGCTGCAACTAACTTTTGGTGAGGAACAAACATACCTGCAGGCCCTACAAGCATGACACCAAAGCGTACAGCCAGAGTGTCCTGCAGCTGCAGGCATTTGGTGACAAGGGCTGGCACCGCCTGCAAGCCTGCTGCCTCACAGGAAACTGTCACTGCTTGCACCAACTGCCCAGACACCTGCAAACAAACCGACGACGTGAGCAGACAGTGTTGCTTGGCTGGGCAGTGCCTGATGCACCGTATGTCTAGCAAAGCTTTGTGAGCCTCGTGGAAATGACTGTGTTACATGGTGCTACACAAATACAAGTACAGTGATGTGAGGCAGACACATCATGACTGGTGCATGCCGTTTGACAGCACAGGGACAAGCGGCAATCAGCCTTGTACACATGCAAGTGCGTGGGATCAATGTTGACCAAGCTGATGGCACTTGCAAACGGTTCTATACACAAAATCAGTTCAACACACGCTCGGCAGGGACAGAGGAGCCACAATGGACAGTTTAAAGCATTGTAAGCAATACGTGGGCAGGAAGGCGCAGCTCACATGCTCAGGAACCTCTACGCCTGGGAAGAGGTCTGACACAACGGCTGAGAACAGCACAGCATCATCCACCAGGAACTTGGGCATGTTGCTGTTGCGCATGGCCATGATCAGCACTGCTGCCTCATCTGTGCCTACAACATGGCGAGATGATAATGATAACATGCTGATAATTACGCTTTCCAGCTCATGATGAGCTAGGTATGTGCAGGACAAGCCTTGTCTCTTCAAAGCAGTCTGTGTTGTGCATAACTGCAAGGTCTACCAATTTGACAGTGTTGACAATCAATGCAGCAGGGTGGCCTAGGTTTAGTTTCAATGGCGGGTTCATTTCTTATGACCCAGCAATCCCAGGTTGACCATGGCACAGAACCAGTGCTTTACGTCGGTGAGCAGGGCAAAGAGTTGTGCCTCTGGTGGTGACATGAGCTTCAGCCAGGAAGTCAGCTTTCCTGCATCCCTTTTGTAAGCAGCACACGTATGGGCGCCTTAGCATCGCCAGAAAATGCACAAGTAGAGCATAGGCTATACAGTTGATGGTGTGGTAAGGAGTACCTTGGCTTGATCGTTTCAGGGCGCCAGCAGTAGCCAGGACAGACTTCAAAGCACGCATGCCAAAGTCATAGTGCTCCTGCTGGCTCAGCTGCTCACTGGCCAGCTTGTACAGCTTCACCATCTTGCGTGACAGAGTCCTGGCAGTGTTGAAACCTGCAGCATTGGCTGTACATTGCAGATGGCCTTTCACAGAGTTGCCACAATCAAACACCTACATGCATACCACACAGCCACGCACAATGTGGCTCAGTCACAGTGGTTCACAAAAAAAGTTGAGCCACTTTGAGCTGGTGTAGTTGCAACAGTCACGAGGCATGCATAAGTGCATTGAGCTTCTGAGGCGTGGGATGGCCAGCATGCCGTACCCTCTGAGAACAACATGACTTCAGCAACAAGAGCGTAGTCTGGGACCATCATAGCTACAGGGCGGAACAAGGCCTTCAGGTTGTCCGGCAGCTCTGTGCGGCCGGCATAGCCCGGATTCATGGTGATGAACACACCACATGTTGGCACCAGCTTCAATTCCTTGCCCTGCAGATGCACAACAAGGTATGTTACAGTCAATACTGTCTTGGCAGCAATGCCGTGTTTCATTTCACAGCGTCAACCAATGCCATCACATGTGGTGAGGTGCGCTTTGCGAACGTCATGAGGCTGGCTGTAAGCGCAACAGTATGTGTCAAGCAAACTGTACAGCATTATGGCCATGCATGGTGTTCACAGGGCATCTGACGCTATACCTGCTTGTATGCCAGTCATGCACAAGTATGCAAGTCTATCCAATGCATTGGCAATGATAAATCAGCATCTCACCTCAAACCTGAATTTTGCAACGCCTGCCCTCAGCGCGGACTGGATGGTCATGAGCTGCTGAGCAACTACACTCAGCACTTCTATGCCAATGCGATTGAACTCATCAAAGCAAGCCCAAGCACCACATTGAGCCAAACCTGCAGACAGTCAAGTGTCCCTCTTGTGCAAAAACTGACATTGTGTGCAAAATACTAAACTAGCACACGTCCCAGAAAGCCTTACCCAAAAGTCAAATGAAAGGTGTGACTGTGAGTCACTTACCATGTATGAGCACAAGTATCAGAAGCCGATAGAATCACATGGGACATGTACTCCAACATATGTGTCTGCTGGTGCATCTGCTTACCAGCAAAGAACTTGGCCATGAACTTGTAGTCCAGGTTGTCCCCACAATTGAAGACCACACACTGGAGGCCCAGAGCCTTGGCAAGGTCCTTCACTGTCTCTGTCTTGCCAGTACCAGCAGGGCCTGTGGGGGCGCCCCCCAGGTGCATGCTGAGGGCCCCCGTCAGGGTCATGTAGCAGCGGTCGGTCATGGGGGTGACCACCAGGCGGGTTTGGGCTCCCAGGTATTCATACCCATACACAAAGCGTGCATTCACCTGATCCAACAAGACTGTCAGGTTGTGCAACCACCTTGTTTGCCGGAGTTTGTGGGTACATGGTGGTCATGAACAGTAGCCGCACTCAGCTGTTCCAGGACATGATAGGGCTGTTTGCTTGGAATGCTGTGTGCCACATGCCTCAAGGGACTGTACACGCCTGAGTAGCCAATCATGATGTTCAGGCTGCCTGCCTTGAGGCAAGGCTTGTCTTAGAGAACATTCTCAAATGAGACATTGAACTGCTGTGAAAGACCTGCTGCCAACCTTGCAGGGGTGAACAGGCTTGGTCTGCTCCTTCAGAGAACAAGCGTGTGCTGTCTTTACTCCCAGACAGGGCTGCTGCAAGAGGTGTTGGATGTGATGGTGGTGGCACAGGAGAATGAGCAGGTGGTCTGGCAAGGGCTGCTCAGGCAAGGATGGGGCATTTGTCTGAGCATGTATGGCTGTGACCTGTGTCTGACATCCATGTTGCTTGATACCAGCACATATTTTCAATCTGTGCATACCTGCTATGCAGTTTGAAACGACAGATTACTTGCAGCAGAAACAAGATTTTATGCAAAAGCTTGGTGATGACACTTTGAGCACAGCAGCTTAGACTTTGGCACAGTTTCTTTCCAGCGTCAGCTTCTTGGGACCAAGACTAATACTCAAATTGTACCAGACAACGAAGTGGTCTCATGCTCAGTATCTGACCCCGGCCCAAGCAACCAGAGAACTTGCAGATGCCCAGATGCTCAATTGCTCATCCACTCACTCACTCGCTCGCTCACTCACTCACTCACTCACTCACTCACTCACTCACTGACTGAAGGAGCATCAGGCCTGAGCGACTCACCTGGCGGACCACAATGTCATCCAATGCTGTGTCAAACTCAAATCGCAGCTGCCGCTGCCACTCAAAGTGCGTGGTAGAGGTGCACCCACAGGAATGCAGACCCTCCACAATGTCCCTGCAGGGGTCACCTTGCTGAGACCAATATGACCGTACAAGCATCAGCAAAGTAGCTGGCTAGTGCGGTCAGCTGCTCAGCACATGCAAACATGAGCCACATTTAGGAAATTTTATGCTCAGGGGCCCATTCATGCTTTTCTATGCAGTTTCTATGCATTGCTGGTTTCATGCATCATGGCAAAGACAAGATAAGCAAAGTCTACGCCTTTCGGCGAGCATATCTAGAGCCTTCTCAGCCAGCAACCTGGAGTCCATCCACAATGTCATGGTGTTGCTGCACATCATGATCGTGACTATAGACTACCTGTTGTGCACATCAATGGTGATGAGCGCAATCATAATGCGGCGCTCTACATCATTGAGATCTGCCCCCACCAGCTCACTCAGCTCTGCCAGCTGCTGCACGTTGGCCTGATACAAGTCCATGAGCGACGCCAGAGCATTGGGCGCCTGTAGGCAATCCTCAACCTGCATGCAGAGACAGTTTGAGGACTGATGCAGTCTTCACTGGTCAGATGTGCTCTGTTGCCTTCCTCACTAACACCTGTTTATCTCACAGTGTATCAGCATGAGCTTCACATCTGTGCAGTTGCAAACAAGCCGGTGCTGCTCAGCTTGACGTCAATTTCTTCAGCTCGACATTGAAGTTTGCAGCAGCAAAGGTGCCATGAGTAGCTCTCACTTCCAGGCTGTGCCGCACAAGTGGTTGAAATGTATATGCTTGACATGTGTATGATTGACATGTGTATGATTGACATGTTCATGATCAATCTGTACGTACGTCTATATGTTTACATGGAAAACATCTGTACATAGAGTTTGCAGCACAAACGGTTGGCGTTGAGCACTGTGTGTATAGATTAGTCACCTGTTTGCACCAGAAGATGTTAGAGACAAGCAGAACCAGTTGGGCTGGCTGCTGGCGCACCCACTGTGCCCTCGGCAGCACAGGATAGTCCCTGATCGCCTGCTTGGCAGCAACCCTGAGTGCTGACCTCATCAGGGCCTCCACAGCAGTGAGCCAGCCCTCTGGGCCGCCCCTGGCCTTCATGGCCCCACCCAAGGGCACCTTTTCACCCTCCCCTGTAGGCAGCATAGCACAGTCACAGCAGATATGTATGGCAAAAGCAGTGGTGTGCACAGCCGGTACAGCAAAACGAGTGTGCCATATCCGCATCAGTTTGACATCATATCCATGCATCTCTGCTCACTCATCCCAAAAAAAGCAAACAACGGCTGTTGCAGTTATGCATTTTGTGTATGCAGTGATGGGCTGTGTGTGTGTGTGTGTGTTTGGGTACATTTTGCATGGAGAGCTTGGACTCTGTCAAAGCCTTGAGCTACACCGATGTTGACAACAAGGCATGCATGTGGCTGCACCTGAGATCATGGCAATGACATCCACAGCTTGCAGGCCTTCACCAAACTCCAGGCTAGCAATGCCGTCAAAGCACTTCTGCAGGTGTGGCTGCACAGCACGTGGGTTCTTGCTCTGGCTGAGAATCTCCAGCAGCTCATCATCTGACAGGAAGTAGAAGCGAGGGAATGCTGTGCGCTTGACTTCTAAGTAGTCTGTCAGGCTCTGCTGGACCTTCTCCAGAGTCTGATTGCAGCTCTGGAAGATCTCCAGCCATCCTGGTGTTGTGCCAGCCTGTCAGCCAGGACATGTCTTGCTCAGCATTGCACAATGGTGATCCCAGCAGTCAGGTGTCAAAGCAATGGATAGAGCCAGAATTGCTTTGCCCTCAGACCTTGTAGGGTTTGGCTGCTGCATGGCATTAAAAGCGCTGCGTTTCTGAAACGAAGATTAGTACAGCCTGCCTCGCGAGAAAGTTGGGTAAACAAGTTTATGCGATGTGCTCCAAAGCATCTTGCTGCATGCACAGGTACTACCAAAACACAGTGCTCTGCTGTTGTTTGCGAGTTGTTTACCTGCAAAGCTGCTGGGCGGTCCCTTGTGATTCGCAGGATGCTCTTGAACTGCCTGTCCACCGTAGCAAACATCTTGGTCTCATTAGGCAGCTGGCGCTGAATGTCAGGAGCCATGAAGATGTTTTCCAAGTACAGCCACTTCTTCTGGCATTCCAGCCACTCTTCCAGGGTGTCGCTGAACAGCCTGAGTGACTGGCTGACTTTGTCTACATCACCGCGCACCCCTGCAACACCCATCACAGATCAGCCTGAGTGGCTGCCAGGACAATTCTCTTGTGCATCTGCCGTGGAACACATCACAGATGCTGTGCTTGCACAGCTGTCCAATACGTGATTGAAACAAGCTGCCAGCAGGGACGACCAGTCAGTCAAAAACAAACTGGTCTGGCAGTACATAAGCATAGCAGGGTGCTGCCTTGGTGTGCCATCAGTGGCGGCTGCCTGAGCAGCGTTGCCTCTTCAGCATCTGCGCAGCTGTTGCAGCATGCCGTGGTGATAACAAGCATTCCCAAAAAACAGCTCATCTAGTAGCTCAGAAGACATCAACAAAGCTGTCACTCAGAGTGTGTCACAGTCAAACATAAGGCAGCACCTGGCAAAGTCAGGCTGTTGTTCGATACAGGAACCATCATGTGTGCACAAACAGGCTGCACTAATGAGCATGTTCCAGCATGCAACATGCAATGTACAACGCATTCTGACCATCTTCCAGAATGCAACATGCAATAAATAAAACATTCTACAGCAAATCATTTGGCAAAGAGACAGGTGACCTGTCACAAAGCGCGATGAGGAAATGGTGGCCATCACAGCCAAGCTGTCTTCAAGCACAGCTTGGATATCTTCAACGCTGCCCAGAATGTATGCGTCCTTGGCTTCCTTGTACTGCTTCACTGTCAGCTCCACGCCGATCCACTTGTCCTGGACCTTGCGCAGCATGCCCTCTAGTGCTGCCTCTTGTGTTGCTTCCACAGAGATTGCACACACTCTGTCTCTTTGGCCAGCCAACTGCAGAAGACAGCAGTGGTTTTGGCAGGTTTTTGGTTCTCCAAAGGTTTTCCAAAGGAAAACTTACGAAGACTTTGTTTTGTTGAGAAACTGCCCCTTTTCATCCCTTTTTGAAGACAGCTCATGCAACAATACGCCTTGATCAGCTGTCTGCTGTGTCATTGTCAAACTCACACCATTCTTGCATTTGCGTCTGTAGATGCTGCTACTGTGGTTCCTTCGTCTAGAATGTTGCAAGTTCTGTCTCTTTGACAGGCATTGCTCATCAAGCGACACATGACTTACATGGCTCATTGCAAGTGTCAAGGCTCATTGCACGTGTCAAGGCTTGTTGCAAGTGTCAAGGCTTGTTGCAAGTGTCAAGCGCATGTCCCACCTTTAGGTCAAACAGGGTTTGCAAGGTGAAGGCTGCTCCAATGGGCAGCATGATGCCCAGCTCCTGCTGCAGCTTGGTCCAGTGCCTGTCCTGCATGGCTGGGTTGCGCAGGGCTGCAGCCACCGGCACCACCTCCTGCCATTTGGCCACGCTGTCACAAAGCACTGGAGTCACCTGCAACAACAATCACAGCAAAGATGTCGCCAGAACTGGGCAGTTGAAAATTGCCAAATTCCCTGTGCTTAAGTGGCGCCCTATATACAAACAACTGATCTTTCACTCATGGTGACTGAAAATTGCCAAATTCCCTGTGCTTAAGTGGTGCCCTATATACAAACAACTGATGGTTGACTCATGGTGACTGAAAATTGCCAAATTCCCTGTGCTTAAGTGCCGCCCTATATACAAACAACTGATGGTTGACTCATGGTGACTGAAAATTGCCAAATTCCCTGTGCTTAAGTGCCGCCCTATATACAAACAACTGATGGTTGACTCATGGTGACTGAAAATTGCTAAATTCCCTGTGCTTAAGTGGCGCCGTATATACAAACAACTGATCTTTCACTCATGGTGACTGAGAATTGCCAAATTCCCTGTGCTTAAGTGCCGCCCTATATACATACAACTGAAAAGTCTCCTCTGACAGCATGATAAAGGTGCATCAGCAAGCCATTCTGCGACACTTTGTGTGGCAAGTGTCTAGTAGTAGAATTTTTGGCTGCAAGCAGTTCATCGAAAAAGTAATGACAAGGTCAGCTGTGGTTACGCGTACCAAAGACGGAGAGGGTGTGGTTCCTGACCTGGTTTGGTGACAAGCCCTTCTCGATCTTGAGGGCAGTCCTGGCATACTGCCCCACAACAGCCTCCAGCTTCTCAGCATCCACCTGACTGAACTCTGTCCTGCTGAGCTCCTGTGTGACTTCCCCCCAAGATTGAAGGGAAGTCCACAGAAGGTGCTTCAGGGTGACCTCCTCTGCGCATGTGGCCAGCTCTGGCAGCTGTGACTCCAACACGCTGCAGAGGCAGAGTGCAGCATCACATTGTGAGTGACCTGGCCAAGTATCAGTGCCACGCTGGTAAAGGTGCTGCAGATCAGGAGTTTGGTACCAGTCTGCAGAGCCTGTGTCCCCCTTGGCTAGATACAGAAGCAACATGAATGTCTGAAGCTGGGAGGGATTGTACACGAGTGCTCACTGCATACTGAATTTGCAAAAAAGAAGCAACTGGAGGGTCGTTTGTGAGTAATATGACAGCGAGCTTGATTTGGCAGCAGCACTGGCAAAGTGCAAAGATTTGCATGCTATGTCGGCCCGTCAGAAACAAAGGACACCACGCTGTGCTTGCATCTGCATACTGATCCTGTTGGAACTATCAACACATGCCTTGACCCGGTGGACTATGCATCTGGCAGGTAATGCAGCACTGACAGGTAAGTTCGAGCGCAGGAAGTATCCATGCATAGGGTAGTATACACACTTGAAGAGGGATTGGAAGCCAATTATGCGCTCTGCTTGAGCCTGCTGCTCATGCACCTTGGCCAACAGCTCTGCCACATATGGAATGACCTGCAAAAAGGCAGTGGTCAGCTCACTGCAGCAACATGTTAGTACCCAAGGTAAACGTGAACTTTTCAGTACAGATGCATTGCATTTCATGCTCATCTGCGCACAGGAACAGCACTCTGGGCTGGTGACTATAGGGTCAGCAAAGCTCAGGCACGTGTCTCAAAGCTGTGTGTAATCACGTTGAGATCTGCTATGATGGACAGCAAGCATGCAGAAGAATATGTCCAGAGTTCTGCTGCACCTATATCACCAACTTTGCCTCATGGCTGATCCCATGATGACCATTGATTGGGCATGCAAGCATCATGCACTCAGTTCACCCATGTCAAGCACAGTAGCAGCACCTCTAGCATCTCTGTTTCAGGATCCAGAACAATGTCCCTCTGTGCCAACAGGCGAATGTCAAGCACCTCTTTCTTGAGTGTGTCTGCATCCCTGTCCAGCTCAGCCTGCATGTGCATACTGCCTGCTTTGTATTGCAGGACTGAAGCACAGCGTGTAACAGGCACATAGGCTCAAGGTCCAAGATACAGATGTCAGTTTGTGCGCTTGCTATTTTGGTGTATATGCTGCCAGTCTGCACTGCAACTGCAAAAGAGTCAATTCTGGTTGCAACACTGCATGAAACACAGATGCTTTGGTCCATGTCACATCAGGACACAGGATAGCTTGAGAACACGCCAACACAAATGGCTGTCCAAGGTAATCACGTGATTGCAGATCCATATGTCAGACTGTTGTGTCATGTTACATGCAAGTCAGCGCATGGTCAGTAGGTGACCTTGAATCTCTGGATGTACAGCTCCTTGTTGGCCTCTGCTGAGTAGACTGCATCCTGCATGAGCAGCACATCTCCCTCCATGGTCTTGAAGGCAGCAAACTCCATAGGTGGCACTGCGATGGCCAGCTCCTGTAGCAGCTCATAGTGGGCCGCCACCTGCATAGCCAACCTGAATGCTTGAACAGCTAAATGAAATGTTTGAGCAGCCAAATGAGTGCTTGAACAGCCAGAAAAAAAGCTTGAACAGCCAAATGAATGCTTGAACAGCCAACCTGAATGCTTGAACAGCCAGAAGAGGGTTTGAACAGCCAGACTGAATGCTTGAACAGCCAAATCGATGCTTGAAGAACCAACCTGAATGCTTGAACAGCCAAATGAGATGTTTGAAAAGCCAGATGAGGGTTTGGACAGCATGGTGAATGTTGAACAACCAAAATGAATCCCTGAATAGGCATCACATTGCTGGACAGACACAAGGGAGGTTTGGGATTGGCGGAGGAAGTTGGCACTCTCATGAATTGCAGGGAGCATGATGTGCAAACCAACAATCTGCATTGTACGGTCAATGCAGATTGTTGACGCCCGTGAGGCGCAGGGTTTCCAAATTATGACTTTTGTCTGAACCGTTTTTGTGCTGATCAGAGACTGGGTGCTCATCAGATCAAGCAGCAGATCAAAGGATGAAGGTCAGCTATTGGAATCCTACATGGTCGTAGGTCTCATCCAAGCCATGCCGTCTTTCCTCAAGCTTTTGCAGAAAGCCAAGAAGCTCAGCAAAGTCTTCTGGGCTGCTGGGAATGGCGGTCAGCTTGCTGGTCGCATCATGCACCTGCACACGCGTAACACGCATAACATTTCTAAGCTTGTGAATAGTGACACTGCACAGTTGCTGGTTGCATCATGCACCTGCACAGGCGTAATGCATATAAAATTTGTAACCCTGTGAACAGTGACACTGCACAGTTGAACGTGAGCCGTGTCTACCAATGCAGTTGCGCAATGGCTGAAGGGTGTCTACCAGTCCCAGACAGCAGCACTGTGGGCATATAGGCATGCACAGGGGTGTTGCTCATGGACCAGAACTTGCTGGTGCAGAGCACTCGCAATGTTGGTACAATTCAATTATGGAGCAGCGAGCTGGTGGGATACCTGCTGAATGAATGCTCGGTACACTTCGAAAGCCAATTGGGGCAGCAGTTCATGAATGAGGTCCAGACAACGTTGAGGTGAAGGCAACAGGTCCACCACCAGCTCCTGCAGAAGGACAGTGTATGCATTGGTCTTGTGATTTCCTTGATAGATTGGATCTCAGATACACTTTCCCAAGGACACACGATTTGCAGAGCTGCTGCTGTGATTTGTGGCTGTAGGCATGCAGGCTGCTGCATGGAGATGCACGTGCAAAGCGTCAGGCTGCAAGTGCAGCATAATGGTCAAGCAGGGTGTACAGCTGTGCTGTGTGATGCCCTTGAGTCAGCGGCACAAGTTAGACGCAATGTGTGTATACAACAGGTTGTCAAGTGATAGGCGTTTAGTAACAGCAGCCAAATTGCTCACTGCATGAAGGCTGTTGCCATATGCAGTGCACTGCAAATGCCCTTCAGAGAGACAGCAAATGATGCGAGATATATGCTACTGCACCTGCAAGTTGACTTGGACGATGCCGCAGTCCACAGTGGCAGCAAGGTTTTGGATCTGCTGCTGCTGTGCCAGGTACTGGCCAACATCGACTCTGAAGGTTTCCAGAGTGCGTGTCCCATTCTGCACCTGCTCACGCATGCCTTGGGTAGAAAGTTGCCTGTTGGTAACGACTAGGTCCCTGCATGGTTGAAATCCAGATCAAAGCTTTGTTTATCTAATAGCAAAGGTCATCAAGGTGTACATAGGTGTGATGCCTCTGACATGATGTAGTGAGCAATGTGAGCACAACTTCCCACGCATGCTGCTTTTGGCAGTATGACTAGTCCAGGTGCGCAAGTACACAGGTGCTGAGGAATTCCTAACAAGCTTACTGCATGCAGTATGCGTGCTGACAGCTGTTGTGACAAGCTGGTAGGCAGACACGCAGGTGTGTTGTGCCAGGAAGATGGGCACCTCAGGTTGAGCATGCTTTCCCTGCACTCCTCAGCAGGGCTGAAGGCAGCTCTGGCAGCCTCCTGTGCCTCAAGAGTGAGGCGTGCCTGGGGCTCTTCATCTGCTAGCTGCAGCAGACCCCTCACCCCCACCTCAGGTCTTCCCCCCAGCCCAGCCTCAACATGCTCCTGCATGCATGCAGCGCGATGACAGTGTGGTTGTGGATTGGGCATACAACCATGAGCAAATGCAACTCTTGCTTGATAAAATGCACTGACACTATTCTATATCACAGATGGATGACCTCCAGGCAAAGGCTGTGTGAGGCATGATGGATGGGGCAGCTTGTGTGTGGAAAAGAGCCTGCTGTACTGGGCTGGGCATATAAATGCTCTTGCCTGCATAGCCTGCATTGCAGCCAACTCTGCTTGTTACAAACTGTGACCAGTTCTCCTGCTGCAGGGCAACTGTGTGGTTACGTATGCCCACAACATCAAGATCAAAAGGCACAATGCGATGCTTTCACAGACATGGCAATTGCCTGCTTACACACCTCCAGCTCAGGGTGTGTCACCAGCCGCTGCACAACAGCAATGGTGTTGGGCAGGTCACGCAGCATGTTGTCAAAGTGGCGTATGAAGTCCGCCACAGGCGGCCTGAACACCAGATCATCCCCATCGCTGCTCAGCAGCAGCGTCATGTCAACCCAGGGCTTCAGACTGACACCCGCAGGTATAGAGACACTCCGGGTGCTTCTCAGGGACTGCTGGGGCTGTGCGACTGGCAGACCAGTCGTCACAGACATGAGAGGGAGGGGCTGCGCGCCGTACTGCCCTGTCTGCCATGACAGTACAGGCGCCGGTTGCCCTGACTGCAAGCTGAGTGTGGTGGAGAGGTTGGACAGTGCAGGCAGTAGGGAGTTGGCCTGAGGCTGAGCCTGATCCAGCCAGGAGCAGCCAGTGAGCAGCTCCAGCAGCTGTGTCAGCGCATAAAGCAGAGACTGCTGTAGAGCATTGGCGAGCATGTAATCGGTCATCCTGCAAGGCATGCTTCGATGTACATTGTGGCACCATTAACCTGGTGTGTGCTTGACTTGAGGGGTGTGTCAGCAACGCAACTGCCATGCAAGTTGCCTGATGATGTGGACAATATGGGCAGTAGGGAGTTGGCTTGAGGCTGAGCCTCATCACAAACAGAGTTATTCGTGGTCATTGCAGGGCATGCTCCACGTGCCAGCTGTGATTGTACAGGACTTGTGCCTAGCAGCAAGTCAGGCAACTGACCTGATGAATCTGACAAGGCGCTGGCGCTCAGCTCGCTTGCTAGCAGTTGTGGCATACAGGAACTCCTCCTCTGGCTTCTTGGCGCTCTGCCTGGCTGATTTTATGTATTGTTGATCGCTCTTGTGCAAGCCTGCATTATGCATGCACCATCAGTCTGTAGGTTGATGGGTTATAAGTTGCACAGACACAGCATGGTGGTGCACAGCAACTATGACCAACTCTGCAGCAAGTAAGACCAGCCCGCAGCAGATGCCACATGGCGAAGCTCTAATTATAAAAATAAGAATAACGCTTTCCAGCTCATGATGAGCTAGGTACGTACGGGACAAGTCTTGTCTTTCCAAAGCAGTATGTCTGGCAAAGCTCTGCGCACTCTGAAAGCTGTGTCTGGCAAAGCTCTGCGCACTCTGAAAGCTGTGTTCAACACTTGCAGAGTTGCGACGGGGCACTCACTTTCTCCTCTTCTTGGCCCTGCGCTTCTGCTCAAGGCGCTGACCAGCTTACTGGTCCTGCCCAGTGTCTCATTCATGTTGACCTCTAAACAGCTGATAGTATCCCGGCATGCGTCTCTGACCATCTCCACCACCACCAAGCCAAAAGACTGCAGGTCCTCTTTTGCAGACTGCAGACTTGCAGACAAACGTAGTGGGTTGAGATACCCCATTCCTCCGTGGCTTGAAGCATTTGTAAGCTGCCTCAGCAGACAGCTGCACAGCTGTACAGCACACTGGCAAGAAGGTGGGCTACAGTGCAGCATGTGACACTTGCAGTAATGCATTTCTGCACCAGACACATCAGATTATCCACAACTTTGTGTGCAGCCTTTGCCTGCACAGCAGCTGGCTGCCTTTTCTTGCATCAGGTGCCAGCTTTACAGCAGGGAAATGTCTGACTGGGTGTGTGTGCTGCTTGGCAGAGGCCGCATGGCATAGGTCAATGTGCATGCTTTGAGCTTATCAGGGACAGCGTCACCTTTGCAGCTGCCTTGTAGCTGGCTTGCAGCTCCTGAAGACTGTAGATCTTGCCTGCCTTCACGCCAACAAGCTGCAACTCCCAAACTTGCACACACTCATTACGGCTTCTGAGAATGGCACTGTTCAGGTTTGCATTGAGCAGGAACAGCTGCTGACGAAGCATCTCCCTGTGTATACAATTGGTCATCAGTGGTAGGTGAAGTGCAGTAGTTGTGGGCTGGGAGATGTGGTGCCTGCTGAATTTGGACATGGCTGCGTGGTGTGATAAGATTTGGCCGTTGCACATGATGCCATGTTGAGATGTGAGCTGGTCAGCACGCATGCTGGGTCAGTGAACGCAGCAACATGAGGATGATGGCTGGAAATGGCCAAGGAGACCAAATGCACCTGCTGCTGATACATCATAGAGCTGTTTCACCAAGTCAATCAATGCACTGCAATGCGTGCTTTAGGCACAGCACACTGGGCCCAATGTGACAGAGGGGCTGAACAAAATGTTTGGCAGATTGGCACAAGCCATCTACTGTCGATGGCATGAGCTTGAAGGTCGTGTTCAACTGGTGACGGCTACCAACCTGGCTTCAGTTGTCTTGCGTGTGCGCACTGCGCGTCTCCACAGCGCAAACTGCTTCCACATGCGGAAATGCATGAAGTGTGGCTTGATGTGCAGCTGCTCAAAGATGATGTACTCCCTCTCCCATTGATGCAGTGGAGTGAACTCTGTCTGCACCATCAGCAGCAGCACTTTGAGCCCGCAAGGTCAGCTCACAGAAAGAGCTCCAGCTTTGTGACTGCAATAGCTGCGTAATACCTGATCTCCGGCCTTGTCACTGCAGTAGCTGTGCAACAGGTGCATACCTGATGTATGCTGCGGTATGATGTTGAGTGCATTGACATGGCAGGAGTATGCAAGATGCACCTGGCCATGAAAAAAGTGAGTGACGCCTGCTGCACTCATAGTGCTGTAATCTGACAGAGTAGCCACTGTAGTATGGGGGACGATCTTGAGATCATAGGGGCGGTAATCAGCAAAGTGCTTTCTGGCAGGAACTAGGTAGATGAACTCTCTGTTGCCCTGCATACACATACACCATTGCTCATCAGCAAGTCCTCAGCTTGTGGACCTGAGCAAACAACAGCTGACAAGCTAGGGTAGTGTTATGCGTCAGTTGTGTATTGAGTCTGGTCTTGAGGAACTGGCACTTACAGGCTGCTTCTGAACTGTTCGAACGAAGTCTCGCCATGCTGGCTCTTTTACTTGCTGTTGCCCATTTGAACTCAAAGCAGCAGCCCTGTTTGGCGACCTACATTGAGTTTACAATGTAGCTGAAACTGCCACAAAGTGGGTGCAGGCAATACTGAGGGGAAATGCAGACAGGACAGCATTCAGCTGCAGACCTGGTGGGGCTTTCTTGCAATGCAGGCCTAACACCAGACTCAATTCCTTCTGGTGATCTTTGAGGTCCCTTGCTGTCAAGGCTGAGGGCTTGGTTCTCTTGTTGCATCCCATGCTGCTGAGAGGCAACAAACTGACGGCCTAAGGTGATTGCAGCAGAAGCCTTGCGTACAGGGCTTAGTGTAGGTCCTGCACTAGCTGCCTTCTTAGGACTGAGCTTTTTGGGCACTTCAAGCTGCGAAGGCGACTTTGGGAGTGCAGTCACAGGTCGTGCTGTGGCACTAGGACTCCTGGGACCGCCCCAGCGGCCGAACGAACGCAGAGACAAAGCGGCACTGGCTGGTCTGTATCCCTCCGAAGCCTGTTTTGCTGCTGCAATGCTACCCGAAATGTGTGACTGCTCGTGTGGCGTAACTCCACGATCCGGTCCGGCGGCCCGCTGATCCTGAAGGTACACAATAAGCTTGCCAGGCGTGATCGCTCTGATCTGGCAGCACTGGCAAACGGTGCTGCAGTGCAGCAAGGGCAGATGAAATTGGCAATGGGTCACTGGCTACCTGCTGCAAATACAAATGCCGCTTGAGCTCTTCCTTATCGGACTGCATAGTCCTGTGCGTAGGTATCAAACAAAAGACACCAAAGCTCAGGCAACTTCTGGCGTCAAGTTACAGCTTTTCGTCAGCATCAAGTGTTCGCTAGTTGTTTCATGGTCTCTCCTGTCGTTTCATGAAGGATAACAGCAACAGTGCATGCTAGACTGAGACTGTTACCCAGGTCGAGACACATGCAAACCAAAAACGCCAAGCCAAGTGGTCGTTTACTCATCCTTTTTGCCTTTGTTTCCCATCACTCCATTTACATCTGCATCACAATTCTCTTAAAAGTCCCATTCGTTGTCTGTTGAATCCCTTGGTGAGTTCGGGCTACATACTGTCGACGCTTATGTTGGTGATGATTGCAATTCGCAGGCAGCAGATTTAGCAGATTGAGCAGGACAGCTTGAGGTATCAGGGACTCTACCAGCCAAGCTGTGACACAAGCATTGACAAATGCACCTGCTTGTACAGGCAGCATTGCTTCATATGCATCAAGCCTTGCCTGCAGATCAAGCAAAGGCTCTGAGGTCATGCAGACATCCCACACGTTGCATTTTGGTGAATGACTCTTTCACGCGCCACGTGGCACCTGCATGCATAAACACATATGTGCAGCCATCTACGGTGAAACCTAACCAAAGTCATCACGGGCAAAGGTATTTGCCAAGGCAACTGGCACGCCTGCCTTCTGCATCAACATTCAGAACACATATATATCTGGGCAATGTGACAAAAGCTCCAAGACAAGCATACAGCGTGTGGTGTGTCACCTCGTGATGCATGCACACTGCGCCAACACTGCCAAAATTCAAATCACATCACGCTGAATGATATGCATGAGTAACCACACCTGAATGGCTTGCAACCTGCCATGGCTTTATTGTGTATAAGCTTGCACAGCACAGACAGGAACAATCTATTCATAAGAAACTGGAACAGGCTGTTGTGACCTGCAGGTACATGTTCTGAAGAGGTTGTCAAATACCAACCTATGCACTTACACACTTGCAACCATCACATCAATGAAATACTTCATGACGTCGCTCCAAGTGCGTCAACACTGTAAGCACAAGCAGACACAAGCGTTGCAACTCAGCTCAATCACAAGTCAACACACAAGCATGCTGTACAACATCCCTTGTAAACCTTTGAACTGCAGCAGCTGCACAGCTCAGCTATGGTACAACAAATAGCAATAGCAACAGGTGAGCCATAAGCCAGATGCTCAGCTGTCAGGAACAAATTCTGGTTTCAAAGTCCACAACTTTGACCCATCTGTGGTTCTCTGCAACGTGGCCAGGTGCTTTAGCAGCTGCCTAAACAGCGCTGCATGCCGTTCACCAACATGCCTGAAGTGATTGATGATCTCAGCGCTAGGGGCAGATCCGCCATGCCCATCCAAGTACTTCACTAGATCTTTGGTGATTCGTTGGGCTAACGCTTCTGGTTCCGCTCCTGCTGCTGCTTCCTGATTCATTTCCTGCTGCCTGTTATGCATCCTAGCTAGCAGCTGAGAGGAGCTTGGAGCTTGGCCACCACTCGTGCCTATAAGACTGCCCGCCCCTGCTGATGTGCTGGCAACTGCTGCGCTGGGGGCTGCAAGGCGTGGGTTCACAGCTGTGCCAAAGCGCGGTCTGGATGATGCAAGACCGCCGCCTCCTGACCGTCCAGTCCATGTGGGTTCATTCACTGCAGACTGCTGACATTCCTGCATAACAGCATGGCTGGTCACATTGCGACTGGCATGTAAGGAGATGAGATGACTGTACCCAGTGGTAAGCCATACTGACACAGTGCATGGTTCCCCTGCATTGGGCCGTGCAGCTGGGTCTGGACAGACCCTTGTTTGGGCTGGCTGATGACAAATGTTAAAGCATCCTCAGAAGTTGTCACAGCTCGAAGCAGGTCTGCAGCAAGCACTGCAGCATGCAGCCTTGCTGCTTGCTGAGAGATGCCTTTGCACTGAGCACGCAAGATCACAAAGCAGCACGCACCCTTCTGGACTGCCGCAGAGCCTCTGCAGCCTGCCTTGCAATTCTGCTGGCCTCGTAGTCTATTGCCCTTGTCTCTGGATCATTTGCTGATTCAATCTTGCTGTGATCTATAGCACTCATGATACCAGTGCCTTCAAACAGATCCCTCAAGATCTTAGCATTGTCTTCGTCCTCTACAGCAAAGATCAAGCTGTTGAGGGTGTGTCATCATCAAAATACACATCTCTTCATACCTGCCATTTGGCAATGCTAAATGGGGGAAATGAGCTGCACACCATCTTAGAAGACACTCCAGCAAGAGGACCACATTCAACACGATACTTTGGTGTTGTTTGCGTTGCAAAAAGCATCATGCAGAATGACGTGTCACAAACGCAAGCAGCCTGCTGAAAGCAGAGGCCATCCTTTGCTGTTCACAAAAGAAAAGTACACCAAAGGACCAGGAGCCGTACTTGCATCACCGCCAGCACTTGTGTCTGCACTGTCGCTGGCATGGCCAGCAGAAGCCGAGCTGTCGCTGTCTGCAGGAGTAGCACCGGCACTAGCAATGGCATCAGCCTCGCTCCTGCTGCGCTTCCTGGATCTTGCCCCCTCCCTGCTCTCCCCAGCTGAGGGGGGTGGCCCTGCCCTGGGGGGTGGAGTGCCAGCTGGCGGAGGACTGCCGTCGTCCACGATGGACTCTGGGCCATATCCTGTGCAGTCAAAAACATAAAAGATAAAGTCGAAAACAAAGATATATATGGCTATAGAAAAAGCAGTAACTCAAAAGAAACGCATTTGAGAATTGAGCCGCTGGCAACAAGAAGCTTCTTTTGCAGCAGAGAAAGACTTGTGCACAGCGGATACAACAGCAAGACCCTAAAGCACAAGGTGCACTAATGACACCTTATGAGCCAGCCTGTGCATGGGAAGCACTGACATGTGGACAGATCACATCTCATCTAGCTTCAGGAGCACAGCCTAGTCTAGATCCTCATGGTGAGCTCTGTGATGCAGCCAAAACACATACATGCAAACGTACTGAGGACCTGGGCAGCCCGGTATAATACTTGGCTTCTCATTAAATTGATGCCGAAAGGCGTAGTCTTTTCTTTTCGTTTCTTTTCCATGTACTGAGGCAGTAGTTGACCATAATTGAGCTGTGCTTTGAAACCAGGGTGAGTGCATAGCAAACCTTCAGCATGGTTGAGCTCTGGCAGGGGTGCCTGTCCAGCAGCCAGGGTGGCTGTCACCTCACCATTCACGCTGGCAAAGATCTCAGACGTCTCAGTGGCGTTGGCATACTCGTCCCCAAGAGTGAACAAATCCCTCATGTCTTTGGACTTGAAAAAGCGCTTCTGCCTGGGATCACTCAAGACCTGCAGCAGCAAGCTCAAGCATCGGGGTACATTCTTTGCATCGAGTGTCAGCATGGTCAAAAAGCTTTCTTGACAAAGGCTCTATGGCAAGTGAAGAAGCTGTCAAGAAGTGCTGCTGCAATCCAAGTTTCAGTTCAAGAGAAGTTCGCATCAGCACCAACACACCATGCTGTGGCTTTCAGTGCTGCAGATTGAGTTGGTGGGCTGTGTTCCTGCTCAAGCCTTGTCACAGCTTCAGCAGTGGTATGCACGCCAGAAGGCGACTTGGACGTGGGTTATATGCATTTGCCAGACACACCTTGTTGGTGAGGAACTGCTTGTAGATCTGGCGCTGGTAGACCTTCTCCTCAATGGTGCCACTGGTGATGAGGCGGTAGACAGTGACCTCCTTGCGCTGGCCAATGCGCCAGGCACGCTCCCGGGCCTGCATGTCTGTGGAAGGATTCCAGTCTGGGTCATAAACCACCACCCTGCAGAGGGGCACTCGATAATATTGATGATAAAAATAAGAAGATGAATTCCAACAATAATAATAACAACAATAATAATCATGATAACAACAACAACAATAATAATGATAATAGTGATAATAATGATGATGATAACGATAGTAATGGTGATAATGATAACGATGATAATAATAACAACAATGACAATAATTACGCTTTCCAGCTCATGATGAGCTAGTTGTGTGCAGGAGATGTCTTGCCTCTCCAGAGCAGTCTGCCTTGTGCATCCCTGTAAGGTCCACTAACTTGGCAGTTTTGACAATCATGCAATGCACTCAGTAGCATGCCCAAAAGCTTTGGAAGTGAATTTTGAGGAAGCTGTAGAATGGCATTCCAAAGGAAGCTTGTCTCAAATGCATTGGATGTGAAGGTTGTGGGGGCAAGCACACTGGTGCAGCAGACTGCACTGACAATCAGGAGTCATGTTGTCATGCTCTGCCTTTCATACACCTCTGGTCTGCTGATCATGCTTCTCTGTTTGTGGGAATTCATGCAATGCATGCCAGGCAATGTGTACAAGACAAATTGAGCAAGCTGTTGCACAGGCAAAGGTGGGCAGTGCATGTGAGCATGAATCTAGGAGTGCATGTGACTCCACAGGGCACTTGAGCTCAACGCATAGCTGTACTCAGTCCATTTATCAATCAAGTTCAGACTGACTTTCACTTGAACCTACATTCTGTCTTTGACACTGATCAGGGGAGTCTACAGAAAGATGCGTGGGTATCTGCATACACCAAGCACTCAGCGTCCAAAGGCAACCAGCAATAGAGCATGTAATTTATTGCACTTTGAAGATGTGAGTACATCATGCAAAGGCCTCAGCATGCACATGGCGGGCTGGCATGCCATGCACTGTATCATATCTTTGTTGTCAAACGCCTTGAACATTCAGTGCTAATTGTTTGTTTGTCCCAATTATTGTCTGTCAACTCCCCTGATGAGTTCTAAGGAGGAAATGTAAATTGGCTCATACACCACACCATGGCCTTACCTGTTTGCACCCGTCAGGTTGATACCCAGCCCGCCCACTTTGGTGGTAAGCAGAAATACAAACATCTCCTCGTTGGTGTTGAAGTCATCCACCAGGCGCGCCCGTTGATTGACAGGTGTTGAGCCATCCATGCGGTGGTAGGTGAGGCCGGCGTCCTGCACAGCCTTCTCCAAGATGTCCAGCATCTGCTGCGTCTGAGTGAAGACAAGTGCTCTGTGGCCCTGCTGCTTCCAGTGATCCATGATCTGCAGTGTGCAGCTTGGATGATGAGCTATGCTTACTGGCTCTGTTGCTTGCACTGATCCAGGATCTGCAAACTACTTGAGCCATTAGCCATGCTATGAGCCATGTGGACTGCTGTCATGCGATTGAAGGACCATCTCACTGGATCTAGTCAGCTTGTTACACATATGTATGTATATATGTATGACTGTCTATCTGGCTGCCTGACCATCCGTCCGTCCGTCCGTCCATCCGTCACTCTGTCTGTCTGTCTGCCTGTCTGTCTGTCTGTCTGCCTGCCTGTCTCTGAAACTCAAAAGCTGTGGTCCTGCTGCATGTACTGATGATTGCCTACACCCTGTCAAACAACATTCCTGTGCAAATGCCTGTTGACAGTATGTCTGTACTCTGCATCATGACAGGAGATCACTTGACAGATCAGGGTGGTTTACCTTCATGAGGACAGTCAGTTTACCAGACTTCTCAGGTCTCCCATACTCCTCTGAGCCTTCCCACTTGGTGCGCTCCAGCAGGTCTGGATGATTGCAGATCTTGCGCAGGATGTCAATGCCTGCCAGGGCCTGGCGGTTGCCAGCAAAGATGGCATCCACCTCTTGGCTGTTCAGGTAGGCTCTGTACATGTCACGCTGATCCTTGCATAGCTTGCAGAAGAGCACCTACATATCAATATGACTGGTATGTAGGCGCTCAGTCGATATTTATTTATTTATTTTTTATCAAATGCAATCCTTCTAAAACATCTCCACAATGTAGAAACGTGTTTTTACTGTCCCCAGACGTTTCTGAGTTTAGATTTCCAGTGTAGGGATGACGTTTCTGACTTGACATAGACGTTTTAGGATCAAACAGAGCTGAATGTTGCAATGACCCTTGAGTGAAGACAGAGGTTCAGCACCAGGAGGTCACAGCAGGGGTCAGCAGATGCTGGAAGAGAGACAACAAAGCCTGGGTGCACTGAGATGGGAAGATGGTAGCTTGAGCCCTGGTACTATGCTGCTCAGACAGGATAGCAAGCACTTGCAGTGTTGCTGTGGCAAGCTGCATCCTCAGCAAGTGCAGCTAGCTTCCAACACTTATGACTCCTAGGGTTTCTGGGCCCTTAGGCTTGTGTGCACGTAGCTGTGCTTTGCAAGCACACAGCTGCACGGTTCAAAAATGACGTGCACTATTCATACAAACTGTGGGGCAACTGTGCAGAGGCTATGGCAAAGCAGAGCAGCAGCACCTGTTCAGTCTTTTTGGGCAGCTGGGCATTGACATCAGCCTTGCGCCGGCGCAGCAGGTAGGGGGCAATCAAGTCACGCAGCACAACAGCACATTTGTATGCCGTTGAAACCTGCACACAGGCATGCATTGCATTCGAGACCGACTGTGATACCATTGGATCTTGCTTTCCAGTGCAGCATGGCAGCAGCATTCTTGACTTGGGAGTGCAGCCGAAGTGCTGATACATGATCACAGAGATTGCTAGCTTGGGCACTGCATGGCTGCCGCTATCACAGCCATGACTTCTGCGTTTTCTCACGACAGCAGCGTGCAATCAGATGACAAGCAGCAACACTGCTGACTTGAGTCTTGGCGCTTTGAGTCTGCAACCCTAACTATGATAAGCCAACAACATGCCATGTGAAGCAACACCAGACGCATAGGCCCTCACCTTCAAAAGAGCCAATGCCCCCTCATGGGGGTAGGGGCTTAGCAGGATCTCAGCAGGATTTGTAATCTATGCTGGCAACCATTGGGGTATGTGTTGCACAATAGGCCTGTCAAGGCTGAATCCAAATAAAACAGATGGCCCTCACCTGCATGGTGGACGCGTTGGAGTACCCTCCAATCTGGATGGGCAAGGCAAACTGTGTGGTGAAGACTGGCAGCGTGCCCAGCTTGCCCGGGAACACAAAGTCAAACAGCGACCACAGCTCGGTGAGCCTATTTTGGATCGGGGAGCCGCTCATGATGACTCTGTGCACTGTCTGAAGCTGCTTGGCTGCCAGTGTGACTTCTGCATCTGGGTTGCGCACCTTATGGCCCTCGTCTAGAATGGCGTAGCCCCAAGCTACGTTCAGCAGCAGGTCTCGCTGCAAGCGCAGCTGGTCATAGCTGGTGACTAAGATGCCAGCAGGGCTCTGTGTGATTGATCTGACCAGCTCCCTGTGATGAGAGCATTCAGAGGCTGTGAGTCAGAGCTGCAGCCAAAGGAAAGCTCGCAGAAGCTAGCAATGACCGAGAAACACCAAAAATGTGAAGTAGCCTGTCGTGTTGAACATAACAGGTGGCATACCCAACCAAATAGATGCCTCAGCATGAGTCTTGCAAAAGCAGACAAACAAAAGTATGTCAAGTTGACAGCCATGCCACAAAGGTACAAACTTTGTGCTTGTTACAATGGATGCCAAGCAATGACATGAATGATCATCTTGCACCCGTACCGTTTCTGTGGCCGCAGCTGGCTTGCGTTCTTTGCACTGTCATGCATGATGACCACTCTGAAAGGAGGGTACCAAGCTCGCAGCTCCCTCAGCCACTGCCGCATCACAGTCGCAGGACACACAATGATGCTGGGCTTGAACAGGCCACTGCGGTGCAAGCCTGCCAGGAAGGCTGCCAGCTGGATGGTTTTCCCCAAGCCCATCTCATCCCCAATGATGCCTCCGGCTCTCTGTGTATGCAGCTCCCATAGCCATTTCACGCCTGGAGGGCAAGCAACAACCCATATGAGTCAAGGCTGGTCTGCTTGCAAGCTGCACTTTCGAGCAGAGCCCTGCACAGCCTCTTGAAAAGAAAAGAAAAGGTTACGCCTTTCACGGATCATACCGGGAGCCTCCTAAGGCAGCAGCCCGGAGCACCCCACAGCCTCTTGACATGCCAAAGCGTGTGCGAAGACATGTGGTGACACACTGGATGCCATTTGTTTGGAGTTAACCGCCCAAGCAACAAGGTGACTACATACTGGACCAAGACACAATCAGAGCATCAAAGCTCACTTAATTTGCCTCCTGGGTTTAAAGAGCAGCAGTGACAGCTGTACACATGGAGTGCGTTTGCTGAGCTGACTGGTGACACATGCTGCATCCGCTGTGCATGCAGTGGCCACACCAGCTGTTCACAGCTTGTTCTCTATCAATATGCAAAAGTGTACCTGTCTTCTGGTAATCAAAGAGGCGGCTGTAAACGCTGCCTGGAACTTGGTAGCCTCCATCGAACACGACATCATCTTCCATATCCTGATTGTCATACCCTGCATTGCAGCAGTGACAGTCAGGCAAACTGTGTATCTTGGCCAGAACAGAACACACTCGAGCGCTGGCTGGTTTTGAGCCAGATAAAGTGGACCCAGCTGCACATCAGTAGAAGACCATAGGCATGTACCCATAGTTCAGCAGCGGGACATCCTTCACAGCACAAGGGCTCGAATCAAAGCTAAGCCTGAGCACAGACACAGCCTAACTTTTGCCCTGAATCAGGTAAAAGCAATGTTGCATAAGCTGCTGACCTCTGGTGTATTTGTGCCGCCGCTGTTCATACATGTCATCATCAGCATCATCATACTCTCCCAGAGGGTCGTCTGACAACTCTGAATCGGTCTCGAACTCAGCTGAGTTGTCTGAGGGAGCCTGCTCACTTCCATCATCTGCTGCAGCCTCATCTGACAGAGAGAACTCGCTGCCACTGTCTTCAGAATCCTTATGCTTGGTGATACGCTTCCTCTTCCTGCAGCAAACTGGTTGTGTTGTCGCCAGACCAGGTCATGCAGAATGCCAGTTTGACAACTTACGTAATTGCTGACTACAGTGTGCTGAACCATTACAAAGAGCAATCTGACATTGTCAGCAAATCCTAATGCTGCTGAGAGACTGCGTTTGCTCTTCTAGATCAAACAGCATGGCCCACGCACAGATCAGCTATGCACCACTGCTGCGCAATGTTCAGACATATTCATGAGGCAGAACCAGCACAGGTATGCAATAATCTCGCTTGAGGCAGAACCAGCACAGGTACGCAGTAGATTCCCTAGAGGCAGAACCAGCACAGGTATGCAATGAACTCCCTTGAGGCAGACAATACGCTGCTTGCCTGCCAGGCTTGGCAATCCTGGCAGCTTTTCTGGGAGCCTTCTCAAGCGTCTGCTTGCGCCTTTTCTTGCCAGCAATAGGCTCAGCGTAGTTTGAGGTGGACTGACGCCAGAAGCCCTCATCAATCCTGCGTAACCCCTGCTGCCTTCGGGGCAGGTCAGTGGGGTCCATCAGCTTGGCATGAGTCTTGCTGGCCCGGATCTGCTGAAACTCATCAGCGATATGTTTGAACGCGTCTGGCTGATCTTGACCTGTCAGTGTGTCAGTGTGTTACAGATCTGTATTGAGGCCATTCTGTCCATCATTTACATCTCAGGTTTGCCAGCTACTAGGTGTGCATGGAGCTGAAACTTTTGTCGTTTGTGCTGATAGTAAACACAAAGTGGCAGACAAGGGGTGACACTCACGACCAGTTCACTGTGCGTCTGCAGCTTGTCAAACGGCACACACAGGATATTGTGTGCGTGTCACTGCTGATTGTGTGAGGCTGTAAGATCATGCAGCCGTCCAGTGTAAAGCGCATTGAATGACGCATGCAAGCTTGTGCTGCCTCAATGAGGTTCTTGAGTGTGAACATGACGGGTAAGTCTGCTAGGCATGTGCACACTACTCTAAGGCAGGAGGGTACAAGGCAGGAGGGTACAAGGCAGGAGGGTAAGCCATAAAGGCAAGAAGGTTTGAACTGCACCTGGAGGAGGCTGTGGCAGTGACCCATTGTCTGAAGCACCAGCAACCTCTGTCCCAGTCTGAACCTTTCGCTCATAACCCTCCAGTCTGTCAAACGGTGTCAAGACACCCTGCACCCATGTCACTGTTGCTGGCCTTTCAACACAATTCAAGTGGCTCAGCCCAGGCGAAGAATGAATGCACTGGCAAGCATTGCACCAGGTAAGTCCAGCACAGTCTGTAATGACATTCAAAGGAAGGTGCAAGTGCGCAAAGTTAGCCAAACAGTGTGCTAATTTTGCTTAGATAGCTTGCATGATGCAGATCAGTGAGGCACAATGGCAGCTGCTTACAGCCAGGCTTGTTTGCAACAGATGAACTATACTGTGCGCTCACAATTCTAATGAGGCGGTCACGCTCTGTCTCCACCATTCCGCCTGTGTTAGCTGCATCCAGCTCAGCATTGAGAGCTTGATCTTCCAGCAGCTGAGTCACAGGCTGCTGGTGCTGCTGCTTCTTCTTGTCCTTGCGCTTGCTTGAGCCTGCCATGTTATCAGAACTGGATGCTTCATGAGCATTCTGTCCAGGTTGAGCTGATTGACTGGTACTGGGCTTTGCATCCTCCGTTTTGTCCAATGCAGCCTGTAAGTGCCAATGCGTTCTAATTGACTGATTTCGAATTGCAAGGCACTGAGCACCTCTGGCCAATCTCGAACACTTGGAAAATTGAATTCATCCCGTGCCCTCCAAAGCTGGGTGGATTTACATTGCTGGAGCAGCAGAGTCTCAGCCATTGTGTGCCCTCACATGAAGGCAAAGCATCAACTGCTGCTTATTATTCTAATCATATTGTAATGACGACCATATGTAGCATGTACAGCTTGCTGAAGACATTGAGCTCACACCAGCCATGAAATGCCTGACCTGCAGCTGAGACTGCTTTGCATGCAGAGCTGACAGCCTTGCAAGCATGGTCGCTCTCTGCAAGTCACCCTGTTTCCCAGTGTTCTGCAGGCCATCAGCATCAGCTTGAGCCTCTGTGGGCTCTCCTTCAGCTTCCGCCTCGACGCTGTTGAGGCCATCTTCAACAGCTTGGATCTCCCGACCGACAGCCCTCAATCGCTTTTTGAGCTTCTGGACTTGTGCATCTTCTGAAGCAAGAAACCAGCGTGACGATGACAATCTCCCATCTCCAATAAGCAAGCGACCTGAGAAGCTAGCGACACATACCCTCTTCCGCTTCAGAGCTTGGCCGAGTCGCGGCTTGCGCCTGAAATCGCAGCAAGGCGGATCAGAGTGAAGAGTGCAAAGCCGGAAACAATGTCTGTTGTGCTCGATGTTCAACGGTGTCGACCTGCGCACCTTTTGCAACAGAGTCTCCTCAAGCTGAGCAGTGTTCACAGCAGTCACCCCAAGCTGGTCCACGAACTGCTCCGGTGATGCCATCAGACAATCAGAATGCAGCGCCTTCACGCGACTGCCGGTATCACGCTCGGCGCGGCGATATGCAACCGCGGTGCAATGTCAATGACGACACATCGACGAAGCAGGATTCGCACGGACATATGTACAGACAAAGACACACGCACACACCGATGTGTGATAAGGGTTTTGTCTCTGGCGGTGCTACTGACATTCAGCGACTTGCATCCTGCGGAAGTTTGATCTACGAGCACCTGTGTGTTGCCCAGAGCTATCAGCTTGTTCCCACCTTGAGTTCATTGCAGCGTTTGTTAGTTGCCTCTTCGCTGCCAAGCATCCTTTGATCCGACCTGTAGAGTACCTACTTGAACGCAAACATGGCTGCTACCAAGATGCGATGGGGAGACACACTAGATGAAGATATGGGAGACGAGTTACCACCTCCTTCCGTCGTTGGTCCAGATGCAAAGGGTGTAAAGATCACGACAACATACAGAAAGAACGACAAGGGTGAGACTGTAAAGACTGTAATCAAAACCAAGTTTACCAAGGTCGAGAGGAAAGCCTATCAGGTGTGTATGATCGCACTGAAGATGCCTGATGAAGGCAAGACACAAGTCTCGTTACCTGTGTGGCACAAGTTCCACTTACACAGGTGTATGCTGCCTGCAGTCAGCGCAAGAGCGAAGAGAGTGGAAAAGATTTGGAGATGCGACAAGTCAGCAGCCAGAGCACAGTGTGACTGTCCAGTCGCGAGAAGATGTACCATTTGAGCGCACCAAGGCTCAGAAGAGCACAAGGGATGAGAAGCAGCAGCTCACACTTGCAAGCGCTATGCAGTCAAATGACAAGAATGCAGTCACAGCCAAGTATGTCCGAGTCTTGTCAAATGCGCTGATACCAGATGCACAGCAAGTACATTCAGAATCAAATCTCACAAATATGTCTTGATGTTCTTGTCTGCAGCTTGAAAGACATGCTTTATAAGAGGCGAATGGAGAGACAGCTGGCAGCAGCAAGAGGGGAGGGCCCTGCACCAGAGAGGGCTCCAGATGAGGTATCATGCTTGTGCTTTACAGCTATGCATGGGTGTCCAACACTGCATGACCAAAGATGATGATGCTTGCAATTCTCAGCAAACTGTTGCTACACTACGGATCACGACAAGCTACCTCTACCAGGCTTTTGACAATGATCCATGGCTGCTTTTGCAGTGCAGTTCATCTGAGCTGTGCTGTGGTAATCGCTTTTGCTAAATGGGATTTTGCTTCATAGGAATGAAAGTGTATATGCATGCAGGATGGCACTCCTGGCGGCATGAGCAACTTGCCAGCTGCTGGTGCAAAGACAGGAGGGTATGTACCACCTAGTATCAGGAATCGTGCTGCTGGTGATACTGGCGACAGCATGAACAAGAGACGAGAAGAGAACAGTGTTCGTGTGACCAACTTGTCAGAAGACACAAGAGAAGATGACCTACGGGTATGTGCAACTTGTTGGAAGGATTGCAGAGTTGCACAAAAGCACAGCCTGCAGGGTGCTGACTGCGTTGCATGCAGCCCACATCCCTGTCTTCTTGATCTCTCTCTACAGTCAAGCATGACACAATAGCCATGGAGAAGTGACCTTGACTGTTATCAACAGATATGAAAGGCACAGCAAATTGCTGACACCATGCAACCAATAGCCACCTATCCTGGGTGTGTTCAGAGCAATGCTTGGAACAATGGTCTCATATGCTGTCCAACAGAGATTGCCTGGTGTGCTCTAAGATCTGTTCAATTGGGTTGGTAACATTTGTTGGTGTCTGCAGGAACTCTTCAGTCCTTTTGGGCCTATCAGTAGGGTGTACATCGCATATGACCGGGATACTGGCGAGAACAGAGGCTTTGCTTTTGTCAACTTTGTGTACAGGTCGGCTTCACAGTGGCATTCACACTGCAAACTCACCTTTCAACATACTTTCACTGTGCTTATGGCATACTGTTTAGTTTTGTCATCAACGGGAAACATGTGATGTGTTCATTTTCAGCAAAAACGTGATTGGCAGTGCTGGAAATGCACGAATCAAGCACCAGGAAGTGTGTGTGCAGGCATAAATGCAGAAGTTGACCCAAGTATTTGATGCAATGCAGGGATGATGCTGCAAAAGCGATTGATAAGTTGGATGGCTACGGATATGACAATTTGATTCTTCGTGTTGAGTGGGCACAGCCCAGGGCTGAGAGGTAGACAAAGCTTTTCCAGGATGGCACAGATCTGTAGCAGAGACCTTTGCTGATGGCTTGCATGCTGTCTTGTATAGCAGGATGTGTCCTAGAGTGCAATGTGAAGCTGATACTTCTGCCAGAGCTTGGTCTTTTGGTCAACAACATCATCAGCTGCGTGTCATGTCACACGGCCTGTCGTTTGCTTTGAACATTGTTGAACTGGTTGAACTGGCGGCCTGCTGACATGTGCCCTACTGTCCTGAGCAGTCATAAGTGTGCGTAGCATATGGAAGAAAGCCTGTTTTTTTGTATAAGTGATCGCCTTGAGCTGAATCCTTTCCATCAAGAAGTCGTACAAGTTGGTTGGCCATTGCTGCAACAGCTGAAGGGCTTAGTCATTGTACAATTCCACCGTGGACACCTGCATTGGTGTAGAAGCTGTTAGGTTGACTCGGAAACTCCTCAAAATTGCTGCTATACCTGATAGGACATTGCACGCAGATTACACACCAGACTTTGAGAATCCGTCCATTTGCTTCCCGACAGCTGTGCCCGATAGATTTGTAGATCTCTGCAAGATGGCTATGGTACACTGTAGCTGCGACTTTGCAAGCAAGCAAGCGTTGCGCCGTCCAGTGTATGCAGCGGCTGCATTGACACAAAGCAAAGCACGGTTCTCTGGCAAGACAGCAGGCCTAGCACAGAAGCCTATCGGTGCAGGGCCCCGTCCAAGTCGATCAGCAGTGGTTGAAGTCTTGGACTTCAAGTTCTTGAAGAATTTGGGTCTCAAAAAGCCAGAGTTCCTTCCAGACTTCGGCAAGGTGGGCAAGCTGTCTGCGCATAACAGATTGCCCGTTCCAGGCTAGCAAGCATTGCAAACTTTGGCTAATTTTGCGGTGTTGGGACTGCTGCTGCATGCACCCGCTGAAGGCAGCACTCATGTGCAAATTCGTGTGTGCATGAGCGTTTTGTGCAGCCTTCAGCAATTCAATCAGTGTTATCATTCATATGCAGGAAAAGCGGCAGGTAATGCTGGACAGGTTTTTCACAAGCTATGACAAAGCCACACTGGAGGAGCTTTTATCAGACAATGCCCAGATTGTTGAACAAAGCCCCAAGTCACGTACATACAACAAATCAGAGTGGATCAACGTGCTGACAAACCATGTTGTCCCTGCCATTCCCGACTACAAATGGTGCCATGCCACAGATGCCACCAAGGATAAGGATGGATATTGCCTAGTCACAGTGCAGGTGCAGCAGCTGCCCTTGCATCTCTGCTGCCCTTGCATCTCTGCTACTCATATATGTGAGGGTGTGTCTTTGTGTATCAAGTCTCTACCTATGTGAGCTCGTGTTTGCAGGCTACAGGACATCATACTGGCAAGCCATTGAGAATCCCTGGCTCAGAAATGGCAAAGGTGATAGCACCACCCAATATGTCGCCTGCTTTTTTGTTGCTGCGTATGCCCGCCATCAACATTGCAGCAAATGGCCAGGAATAAGTCGCTTCAATGGCTTTCCTGTTGCTGCATGCAGTTGGACACCACTCAGAAAAAGTTCACCCTGCAAGAGGCGTCTTTGAAAGTCAAAATAGAAGATGGGCAGATCCAAGAGATCAGTGTAAGCGTCTGTGAGCCAGACTCTTTTCCACCATGTGAATAGCTGTCTTCATTGCAATTGATCTCCATTGGCTGGTGCATGCAGATGATGCCAACAAAGGGAGCAGGCTTCACTGGGATATATGAGGCACTGGGTGGCAGAGTTCCTTCAGCCTTCTAAGATGCTGCTGCTCAATTGTCCACAATTGCATGCCACCGTAACTATGCTATACAGTCAGTTGGCATACCATCTTGTTGTGCATACTTGGCTCATGCAGACCGTAGACTCTTGCTAGGCTGCTCGCATTCGAAACTATTTTGATGTTGAATTTGAAGCTTGAATGCTTTTGCTGTTGATTTTGCTTGCAACAGAATATTAGGCTGCAGTTGCTCCAGATGTCAGTGCTGCACCCTGTGGAAGAGCTAGAGTGTCAAACTATGCATACCGGTATGTCATGCTAATGCACTCCATTGCAATTGCACATGTCACGTCTGACCCATAGTATTATTAAAGAGGGAAGATGTATCTTGAACAGGTCCACGGTATTTGTTACATACAAGCTTGGCAGGGTACTGAAAGCATCTCAGCGTCAAGCACATGGAGTTGTTGGTACATTAATCTTGACAAGCTCTTCTGTTAGAAACGACTTCAACTTGGGCATCATACGAAGCATGAGCTGGGACCATGATGACTGAGGTGTACCCTCTGAAAGCTCCTGCATGAGCGAGCAAAGACTAAATTCAATGCACTGGCCAGCACAGACTGATGTGACCAAATGAAGTTTGGGCAACATGCAAGCAAAACACGGACAGTTGTCAACATGGCAGGCACTGCATCTTACTTTTTGACAATATTCAACAGCATGATGGCTTGCTTACCACATAGTGCTCCAGTGCAAACAGCGCACATCTGCGACCCAGCTGCGGCGCATTGAAGTTCTCTGCCAAGTCGTAGGTCTCTGTGAGGTTATCCATGGTGAGCCCCTGGCTGATGGATTCCTCACACAGATGCTTGAGACCGTCAAGCATGTACTGGTCAGCAGCACGCAACAGCTCCTCAGCAATATCACTTGTGACCTCAGTTGACTCTGCAGTACAAATGGGCATTACGTAGGGCTGCTGCATATTCTGCATGGTCAGGTCCTGTTTGATGCTGAACGCGCATGCCTCAAAGCAAGTTAGCACAGAACATGCAAAACAAACAGCTGACACAGAAAAACATACAACCAGTAGTGCACTGCAGAAAATGTAGTCGCAAGGCTTACTGGTGTAGATGGCGCGCATCATAGACTCAAAAACACGGAAGCTGATATTTGGGACTGGAATGATGCTGGCCTCCTTCTCCTTGTAGTGGCCATCAAACATTGCCCTGCATATCCAATGCTGTTGCATCAACAAAAGCAAAGGACAAATGTTGGTTGCTATGTATTGCACGAGCATATGGGTAGAGGCCAACTTGAACAGCATACATGTGAACACAAGCAAACACAGCCAAGGCAAGCATCTATTGAGCATCAACAACTTCAGCATGTGCACGGCTTGCAACACTTTCAGCACTCCAGTAGCCAGGGTGAGCATAAGCGTTGCTTGCCTGAAGATGTCTGATGATGCCAGCAATGCTATCCTGTGGGCATAGAACTCCTTGCCCTCTACGAGGAAGGTGACATCTGACAGCGTCTGGTTGTTGACATACTTCTCACCCAGGTAGACATGTGATGGAGGCTCTGCTGGCGCACAGTCAATGGCTGCTGTTGCTGGGATCTTCTTGGCAAGCTCAAATATTGCCGCTGCAGGTTACAGCAAAACAGCTTGATGCTAGAGTCTATATGATTAGGGGTATGCACTTTGTGAACTACCTGTCTCAACTGTCCATGACGAATGCAAAACGTAATTTGGTACCATTCCACATAGTGATCAAAAGCTTCAAGGACGTACGTGTACGAATTTGTGAAGGCAGAAACAGGCTGTCAGAGGCACTTGCAGCCAGCCATTTATGTGGTTGGTTGAACCACTTTACTGAAGAGCACCACTTCAGCATGTTCCCCTGTGTGAATGTGCATGTTGAGGCATACTACAAGTGCAGAAACGGCAGCAGTAGCAAATCACAAGAGGCAAGCACAGTGCTGAAAGGAAGAAATGGCAAGAAGCCAGAGCATTGATAGAGATGTTATGGAGCTCACCAGCAGCCTCCTTGTGAGAACTAGCATCTCGTCTCTGGTCTGTGAGCAACTCAAGCAGAACATCCAGGCCCCTCCGGTCCACAAAGGACTGCCGCAAATCTGCCTCTTTGCCAAGCCAGGCCAGAGCTACAGCTACACGCTGTTGCATGGTCTTGTCTGTGGCCTGAGAGAAGTGACATATTTGAAGATTGAGTGTTGTCATGACTTGCACGGGAGTCAAACATTTGCATCAGGCATGATAAGATTGCAGCCAGAGCAATCTGTCATGCATCACATGTAAACAATTGCAGATATTTGCTGTTATGACAGACATCAAGCATGGACAAAATGGTTCAATGCAATGAAGAGCAGACAAACACAAACGTGGGGCACACCTGAGAAGAGTGCATGGCATACAGTATCTGCTTCAGGACATTCCCTTGGATCTTGTCCTCCAGCCGCTTGATAGTCTTTTGCACACAATCTTTGCTGGCCTGCAGCAGCAAGAGCATTCAGTGCAGAAGCAAACACACAAGAGCCACAGACATGACGTTGCTTGCTAATGTATATTCACCTGTACAATGAGGTCTGCCTCTTGCAGCAGAGACACTCCACCCTGCCTGATGATCTCAGCTACATTGTCCTCATTGTCAGCTAGGCCATACAGAGCAAAGGCAGCATTGTGCTGTAGAGTGCCTTGCTTTGACTGGAGCAGCTCTAGAAGAGGCTGAAGCCCCCCAGCTTGCATGATGCCAGCCTGATTGTCTCGGTTTTGAGCTAAGCGACCAAGAGCAAAGGCAGCCATTTCCTTGAGCTGGCTGTCAGCTGCTCCTAGCATTGTGATGAGCGGAGGAACTGCACCACGCTGCACTATCCTGGCTTTGTAGTCAGGTTCTGTAGTGGCAAACTGGCCAAGCAGCAGAGCTGCCTCTCGCTGACTCTCATTGCAGGAAGATGACAACAGACCGATCACAGGCTGAAGGGCACCCTCCTCTAAAACTTGCCGCTTAATATGCAGAGAAGAGTGGACTAGATTGCCAATAACGCCCACAGCTTCATAGTGTATGCCCATGTCTTCAGCCCTGAGCATCTGAATGAGCGTTGACAATGCCCCACACTCCACAATGAGGTTCTTATTCTCCTCATTCTTGAAAGCTAGAGTGCGCAATGCACCCGCTGCGGCACGTTGCACCTGCAACATGGTGTAGAATGAGAGACCCAATTGCGAGGTTAGATCACTAGTGTGCAAAGCATAGCAATTCTGCAGTGACTCTGTCGGTGCTTCACCTTAGCATCATAGGCTTCTAGCAATACAACCAGCGGTGGAATGCCTCCATCAGCTCTGACCCTGCTTTTGATAGGTATGTTCTCGTGGGCCAGATTGGTAATGGCATCTGCTGCCCTCCTCACAACACTTGCACCAGGCATTGGACATCCAATGTTGTCAGTGTGGCGCTTGAGAATCCCCACAAGACCACTCAGCGCGCCCATATCAGCAATGCTGTGCTGGTGCTCTGGTTTGATGGCAAGTAGACCAAGTATGAAGCATGACTCCTTCTCAACATCTTCGCTACTGCATCAACAAATCGTGAAATGTCAGCAAACTACACATGTTTAGCATTGAAACAGAGCATAGCAACCAAATATTGCCTGCGGTCTTTGCTGTCTGAGCTTGGTGCAGGAAAGAATGTGAGCAGAGGTACAACGTGACTGATACCGCCTTCAGAAACCACAGTGTCCACGTTTTCCTCTGCAGCATATGATCAAAGTCAGGTACTACACCGCATAAGGACTTAGAAACCACAAATAGCAAGCATATACCTGACTTGCTCAGCTCTGCTAGACTATGAGCAGCTCGTCGGAGGACCACTCGGTCCACTGTTTCAGGTGTTTTCTGAGTACAAACTTTGATGATGCTAAGCAAGCGTCTGACCTGTGGTCAGCACAAGACACTTCAGGTAACTGTGAAAACACAGCTACAAGGAACTGTTGACACTCCATTGCACGCGCCTGAACTGTAATGGTCTCCTTCTCTCCCCCGTTGATTCCAGCCACTGCATTGCTGTAGGTGAATGTGTCCGCCAGCTTGCGTTTATGTCCTTTGCGTTCGCTATCAACTGGTGCACTCATGAGTTAGTACAACACTGATC
>JAABUP010001033.1_pt1 | contig 59533 bp, 64 predicted proteins | sample 5559201 | NCBI WGS metagenome assembly JAABUP01 (sample SAMN10711887, study PRJNA513373) | rock metagenome | isolation source: Antarctica rocks | place: Antarctica | reverse complement strand
GGCGCATGCCGGGCCGGCGGCACCCGGTAGGTGTCCAGCAGCGCCTCGGTCCAGCCCCCGGCCAGGCCGGTGTCCACCGTCAACTCCCGCAGCAACAACGCACCGGCCCGCGACACCAACCCGGTGCATCCGCGCTGACCTTGACCCGCCCGAACCGCCGGTTACCCTTCACCTACGGGGTGCCTTCCTGTGGGGATTTCTTGGACTCTCGACAAGCCCATTTTCCCCTACAGGACAGGCACTTCCTTGCATTCGCAGCGAGTGTCGCAGAGTAACGCACGAAAGAGGCAGGCTAGGGCGTCCACGGGACTGGTGAGCGCACCACCCACTCGGCAGTCAACCGCGTGTTTTGCCGGTTGCGAGCCGATGTTCAGGCTACCGGCTAAGCCCGGCAACCTTGCCGCTTGTACCTTGCCGACCTAGGTCACGACGCCTGGGACGGGATGCCGGAGGCAACAGGCTCCTACGAGGTCACTTCCACCAACGACGTGCCAAGTCGTCTCCCGCCCGGCCCACTGATCGGATCGAAGGCAGCAACATCGCGCCGAAGCTAAGAAGAGTCAGACCGGCGGGAGAACGATCCTGATTCAACATCCCCGGGCTAAGGTAGATCAGGTCGCACTTGTTGTCGCGTGTGGACACGCCGCGCCAATGTTGATGCGAGGGGCCGATGGCTTAACTCGGTTAGATCTGTGTCCCTCCGCGATCGTAGCCCCAACCACCTGCGATGGACCCTGAGCCTTCGCGCTGCCAACCCGTGCCCGCTGCAGCTCAAAGTCGAACCAACTCCTAGCGATAATGCCTCCAGACGGCGCAGCACGCTCGCGCCAACGGAGTGCCAAGGCGCGCCGGTTGGGGACGGCCTGTCCAGTCATCTGGGCAGGCCGAGAAGCTAGGACGTGACATCAAGCTCCCGAGCGTGAAGTATTCTCTTCAGTTGCCCACTGGGCTCTTACGACCGACGGCCAGTGGTCAGCCGTCCCTCACTGCGTCGGCGAACTACGTGAGACGATGCCCGGCGTGCCATGGGGAGTAGCTGGATCAAACCTGGAACGATCGCAGTATGGTTGAGTTGGATCCTGTCCTCATGGTCGAAACATACCTGCGCGGTCTTAAGGAAGCCCGTGGTGTCGGCGTTCCCGAGACCAGCTACTACGGTCCACTCCAGCGTCTGCTGAACGATGTCGGCAGCACAACTTGGCCCAGGGTCAGCGCCGTCATGCATCCAAGCGGCGGTGGAGAGGGGCTTCCTGACGGCGGACTTTTCGCAAGTAACCAACTAGGTCGCGCGGGTGGTCCCGCTGCGGCATTCGGAGCACAACCGGCTACCCACGGTGTCCTCGAGGCGAAGCCCATGGGCGAGGACTTGTCCCGCGTAGCGCGGTCCAGTCAAGTCCGACGATATCTCGCCCGTCACGGGAAAGTGCTCGTCACCAACTTCCATCAGTTTCGCCTCGTAGTACACGACGCCTCCGGGCATTCAACCGAACAGCAGACGTTCTCAATCTCAGCCGACGAAGCGTCCTTCGATCGCTTGCTTCGAGCGCCAGCCTCATTTGACTCGAACTCTGCAGTCGCTTTTCGATTACCTGTCCCGATCGATGGCGCACGATGCTCCCATCAGCAGACCTCAGGACTTGGCGTATCTTCTCGCCTCCTATGCGCGTCAGGCTCTGGCACGGACCACTCACGCAGACTTTGCGGCCCTGGAGCCGCTTCGACAAGCTTTCGATGACGCACTAGGTATTACGTTTGAGGGCGACATTGAACGTCGGTTTTTCAAGAGCACGCTCGTGCAAACGCTGTTCTACGGTGCGTTCTCGGCGTGGGTTATATGGGCCTCAGGCTCAGAGGCTGCCAGAGGCGACCGGTTTGACTGGAGATCGGCATCCTGGTTTACCAACGTGCCAGTCATTGGTGCCCTGTTTAATCATGTTGCCACCGCGGCCACGCTGCGACCACTGAGAATCGACGAGGTTCTGGACTGGGCCGGAGAGGCGCTGAATCGAGTCGAGCGCACAGCCTTCTTTGCCCGTTTTGACGCGTCGGACGCGGTGACGTACCTCTATGAACCTTTTCTCACGGAATTTGATCCGGTCTTACGGCGTCAGCTTGGTATTTGGTACACCCCACCCGAGGTTGTGAGGTACATGGTGGGACGCGTCGATGGCATCCTCCGAGACCAATTCGGTATTCCTGATGGTCTCGCAGACGAAAGCGTTTACATTCTCGACCCGTGCACAGGAACGGGATCCTTCCTTGTCGAGGTCCTTCGAGTAATTCAGCAACGACGTACTGAGCTGCACGGCGATGCGCTGGTCGGCGAAGATATCAAGAAGGCCGCGCAAACCCGCGTTCTCGGGTTCGAGATTCTTCCCGCGCCTTTTGTGGTCGCCCACCTTCAGCTCAACTTGTTACTGGCTAGGCTTGGAGCTCCTCTAGATCAGAATCAGGATGAAAGGGTCGCAGTTTACCTGACCAACTCGCTGACGGGATGGGATGACGCGGTTCCGCGTGTTCAGAGTCTGTTCCCGGAGCTTAGCGTGGAGCGCGACGCGGCGCACGAGGTCAAACGCCAGAAGCCGATTCTGGTAGTGCTGGGAAATCCGCCCTATAACGCGTTCGCGGGGATCAGTCCCGCAGAAGAAGGGGGACTAGTTGAACCGTACAAGGAGGGCCTAGATGCGTGGGGTCTGGGTACGAAGAACAGCATCGACGACCTCTACGTGCGATTCCTCCGTATAGCCGAGCGGAAGATCACGGAAGAAACCGGCCAGGGCATCGTCTGCATGATCTCGAACTTTGGCTACCTCACCGATCCTACTTTGGTCGTTCTCCGACAGCGACTGCTCGCGGAGTTTGATGGACTGTGGATCGACAACCTGAACGGCGACAGCCGAGAAACGGGGAAGAAAGCGCCTGATGGACGTGCTGACCCCAGCATCTTCAAGACCTCTCAAAGCCCTGGAATCCAAACTGGTACCGCGATCGCTACCCTTGCTCGGCTTCCGCAGCATCCAGGTGACGACGAGCTCCCGCCCACCGCGGAGAGCGCTGACCCCAGAGACGCCGTGCTGTTTGGCGATATCAACTACCGCGAGTTCTGGGGTCCCGGGAAGAAAACGGATCTTCTCGCGAGTCTGCAGAGCGAGCAACCGGCTTATAGCCCCGTTGCGGCCGTTGCAGATACCGCCTATGCATTTCGCCTGCAGCAGCTCCACGAGCAGTACCCAACCTGGCCCCGCGTGGCGGATCTGGCGGAGGTCAAGCCGTTCCCTGGTTTGCTGGAGAAACGCCGAGGTGCCCTCGTCGATCCCGACCGAAATGCCCTCGAGCAGCGTATGCGGAACTACTTCGACCCGTCCCGGGGTATCGACGACCTCAACGACGATCTGCGTGGCCTTACCACGCCGGCAGGACGGTTCTCCCCCTTGCGAACTCGTGGGCGTCTGCTCGAGGAAGGTGGATTCAAGCGGGTCGCGATCATGAGGTTTCTCGCGAAGCCACTTGATAAGCAATGGGCTTACGTGGAGACCCAAACCTCGCTATGGAATGAAGCACGGCCCACGCTTGTCGACGCCGCCCGGGCTGGAGACCGCTTCCTTCTGGTCCGGCGCCGCACCCCACGCGCCAATGATGGCGCGGCTTTCTTGTTCAGTGACTGCCTCGGGGACGACCACGCCCTTCACAAAGACGCCTACTACGTGCCGATGCGTCTCTATGGCAGTCGTGCGCGCCCGGATAGCCCGCAACAGTCGCTCTTTGATGACCATCCCTCGACGCATGAAGTGGGAGTCCGCGCGAACCTGTCGACCAACACGCGGACGTGGCTTGCCCAACTAGGACAGGACTTGGAACCGGACGGAGCTCATGCGGATTCTCCGTGGCTTCACTGCTTGGCCATCGGCTACAGCCCCGCCTACCTCTCCGACAACCACGACGCTGGGCGCTTCACATACCACCGAATTCCGCTCCCGGCGACCGCAGACCTGTTGTCGCGAGGGACGGAGCTAGGCGATCGTTTGTCGATGCTTCTCGACACCGACCAAACCGTCCCGGGGGTGACCGCCCATGAGGAACCAGGAGCTTTCTGGCGGACGATCGGCGCAGTGGTAAGAGAGGTACCGATATCTGGATCCAGCTTGCGAGTTGAGGGCTTCGCGATTCGTCAGGGGGACAGGGTCATGCCAGCTGCGGGACGAGTGACGAGCCGTCCGCTCTCAAATGTGGAGGGCGCAGCCTGGAGTCTGGTGGAGCGGTCCGATATGCTCGGTTCGGGTGTAGTCGATATCCATCTCAACGATCGTGCCCGTTGGGCAGGGGTTCCCACCGGCTGCTGGAGTTACTCCATTGGTGGTTACCGTGTCCTACGCAAGTGGCTCTCCTATCGAGACCACAGGGTGCTGGGTCGGCCGCTGAACGTCGACGAGGCTCGGCTGTTCACATCGCTGGTCCGACGGATCGCCGCACTCCTCCTCATGGGTCCGGAGTTAGACGACTATTACCGCGCATGTGTATCGAATTCCTACCACTGGTTCAGCAGCTAGGTGGGACGCGTGCCCTGACCGACGCGACCCCGGGTCGTATTTCGAGGGAAACCTTCAGAGGTGGATCTCCGGGCGCGCCTCCGTGCTTGCCGCCAGTACCTCATCAATGCACGACTTCGGCCATCCTGTGTCGCGCGCTAACGATTCGCTCGTTGTGCCCGCGAGCCGTGCGGCGTGCGTCAGGACTGCCGGCATTTCTGGCGCGCCGAGGTCGCCGGGCTCTTCGATGCGCCACCCGCGTGCGCTCATCGTGCGCATTGCTTGGTTGTAAGTCGTGTCGGACATGATCTCCAGAGTGTTTGCGCGACGCAACAATGCGCCCATTGAGACCAGCCATCGCTGCTTTAGCGAGGAGGCGTTGCCAGTCCGGCTTAATCGGCAGTTCGGATGCAATTTCGTCGGCTGGCATTAGAAATGCGCCGGCGAAGCGGTGCGCCTGGCTTTTGACGGGCCGCCCTGCGAGACATGAAGAGCGCGGTCGCCTCGAGAATTGCGGCGGTTGCCTATCAGCGGACGTAGCGAAGGACGTAGCCATCGCGCACGCCGAAACCGTCGCGGCGCTCCGCCGATCCCTCCGCGTACGAGCTGACCATGGCGGCGAGTATGGGCCTACCGCGGGTGCGAACGAGCGTGGTGGTCAGGCGTCCTGATTGCCGTGTCAGGGCAGGATCCCGTATCCGATGTCACAGAAACGGCATGGGGATCGGACGAGCGGCCATCCTCGAGCTACGTACGTCGAAGTACGTGGCGTACCCCCGATTGGCTGGGCCGTATGGGCGGCGCCGATCTCGATGCGAGGTCCCTTGATCCAGGGACCGTTGCGCCGTGGCCTGACATCGGGGCCGCGTGAGGACGTGGTCGGAGCATCGGGTACGCCCGGTCATTGCGTTGTTGGCGGGGCGGTGGGTGCTTGGCACGCTTGAGGCCCTCGACCAGGGGGAGCTGCGCCGAGTCGAGCTCCACCGGCGGCTCGACGGAGTGTCGGACAAGGTCCTGACCGAAACGCTTCGACGCCTTGAGCTGGCCGGATGGGTGTCGCGGACGTTCACGCCGGGGGTGCCCGCAAAGGTGGACTACGCGCTTACGGAGACCGCGCGGAGCCTGTGGCCACTTCTGTCTGACGTGCAGGCGTGGGCGGAGGCTCAATCGCCTTCGGATCCACCGCAGTGAGAAAGCTGGATGCGTGCGCACCTTGAAGTTCGTCCTCCCGGTGGCGTAGAGCGTCTATTGCCGTTGTGGGGGGGTGCCGGACCGTTGTCCCGATCCCGCCGCGTAGGCGGGAGGTGGCGGTGTCGAGAACGTGCCGAACCGGCGCACGATGCCCGGCGCATCGCGTTTCGATTGGCCTGATCGCGAGTACAGCGCTGCTCTGCGCGGCTTGTGGTTCGTCGGCTGGGGCGGGGGTGAGGCACTCGGCGGCCCCGATGGCGACGAGCTCCACTGCGGTGCCGTCGGTCCTCCCCGACCCAGCGATCGCGCGTGCTCTGGCTGCGTACAACGGCATGTGGGCCGATGAACAGGTCGCAGCCAGGACCGCGAATGACCAGTCCCCGCTGCTGGCGCAGCACGCCGGCGGAGCGGCCCTGTCGTTGTTGGTGCGGGGCCTGTACGGCTACCGGCTGAAGCATCTGGTGATCAATGGCCAGCTGGTGACCCACCCGACCGTGACATCCCTCTCGCCGCCGGGAAACCCAACGCAGGCCGCGGTGCTCGACTGCTCGGATGACAGCCATTGGCTGGTCTACCGGGCCTCTGGCGGGCTGGAGAACAACGTGCCGGGCGGGCACCGCCGCATCACCGCCGTGGTCCAGAACCTCAGTGGCGTCTGGAAGGTGACGCAGCTGAACACCGGGGCGGAGGGGACATGCTGAAGCGCCCGGGCGTGCTGATGGCGACCGCGGCCGTCGTTTTTCTCGCGACGGCCGGGGCGGCCCGCGCCGACGGCGGGCTAGGGGTCACGGTGGCCTGCAGCGGCAGCAACCCCGCGCCTGGCTGCACCGTGACGGCGCAGACACCCGGCCATGCGGCGGCCATCCCCGCCGCCCGGGTGCGCCAGCAGGGCGGGGTGGGCGGCACGGGTGTCTGCCATGACTGGGACGGCCGGGTCGCGCCGTGCTCGGATCCCGGCTACGGCTGGATGGGGTCGACCGGCTGCTACTACCAGCTGGACCCGACCTGGCGTCCCCCGGTGTGGGACACCGCTGATCAACCCCCGCCGGGGCAGGCGGGCGCGTTCTATGACGTGACCTGCGCCGGGATTCCCGGCACCGGGGTGGCCATCGCGTGGCTACCGGCCGGGACCGTCGCTGCTCCGCCGCCGCCGGTGCCCGCGGTGCTGGCTCGTCAAGCCACCAGCCAGTTGAGGTTGAGCGTCGGCACCATCGGGGCATCCCCGTCGCCGGCGCAGAGCAGCTGGTGAACCTGCCGACCTGGGTGTGGCTCGCCTTCTGGCGCCAGATAAGCGCAAGCGCTGCTGTGCCGGGGGAGTCGGTCACCGCGACCGCCCGGCCGACCTCGGCGACGTGGACTTTCGGCGACGGGGCTGAGCTGGTCTGCCAGGGCCCAGGTACCCCCTACACGGCCGCCTATGGCCCGAGCGCCCCATCGCCGACCTGCGGGCATACCTACACCACCTCCTCCGCCGCCGAGCCGGGCGGCGCCTACCCGGTGCGGGTGACCGTCACCTGGGCGATCACCTGGGCCGGCGGCGGCCAGGCCGGCACCGAGCCGGTGCTGCGGAGTACCGCGGGCACCCAGTTCCGGGTCGCGGAGTCCCAGGCGATCAACACCATCCCGAACCCGGCGAGCTGAGGAGGCCGATGCGATGCCGACCGCACCACCGCTGAGCACGTCACTCAATGGCTCCGGGACGCCGGTTCGACAGCGGGCCGTGCCAGCGCGGGTCGCGTTCCAGCGCCGCCGGCAGCTGCCCTGGATCGCGGCCGGGGTGGTGCTCATCGTCGGGTTCGCCCTGGCGTTCGCGACCCTCTCGCTGCGCTCGTCCGCGACGCGGCCAGTGCTAGTCCTCGCGCGTTCGTTGCCCGCCGGCCACGTCCTGGCAGCCGCCGATTTGACCACGGTGTCCCTGCCGACAGCACCGGGGTTGGCCACGCTGCCGGCCTCGGCTGAGGTCGGGATCCTCGGCCGGCCCGTCGGGGTGCCGCTGCTCGCCGGTGCTTTGCTCACTTCGGCGGAGCTCGGTTCCGCGGCCGCAGTCGCGGCCGGGCAGGCGGTAGTGGCGCTCGCGGTGAAGGCTGGGCAGTACCCGCCGGTGCTCGGCCCGGGCGATCACGTCCAGATCATCGACACCGCCCCCGCCGCTGCTGCAGGCACGCCGGCCGCCCCGCCGGCCGCGCTGGTGTCGGCGACGGTGCTCGCTATCGATGCGGCACCGGCCGGCTCCCCAGCGGCCGCGGTCGTCTCCGTGCAGGTCGCGGCCCCCGGCCGTGCCTGTCGATCCGGCGGCACCGCTACCTGAAGGTGACCGGCGAGGACCTGATCGGGCTCGGCACCATGGACGTGGCGCTTCGCGGGTTCACCCGGGCGCTGATGCACGCCCGCAAATCGGTGATCATCTGCGGCGGGACTGGGGCCGGGAAAACCACCCTGCTGCGCGCGATGGCCGCGGACACTCCCAGCTGGGAGCGGCTGATCACCATCGAAGACAGCCTGGAGTTGGGGCTGGACCGCTTCCCCGAACTGCACCCCGACGTCGTTGCGCTGGAGGCCCGCGAACCCAACGTGGAAGGCGAAGGCGGGGTCAGCTTGGCCGAGCTGGTCCGCTGGGCGCTGCGGATGAGCCCGGACCGGGTGATCGTCGGGGAGACCCGCGGCGATGAGGTGTTGGCGCTGCTGAATGCGATGAGCCAGGGCAGCGACGGCTCGATGGCCACCCTGCACGCCTCCTCCTCCCAGGGCGCGTTCGCCAAACTCGCGACCTACGCGGTGCAAGCCCCGGAACGGCTACCGCTGGAAGCCACGAACCTGCTCGTCGCGAACGCGGTCAACTTCGTCGTCCACCTCGCCCAGAACCCGACCGGGCGCCGGTTCATCGCATCGGTCCGCGAAGTCACCGGCGCCGACGGCCCGATGGTGATCTCCAACGAGGTGTTCCGGCCCGGCCCGGACGGCCGGGCGGTGCCCGGCGCCCCGCTGCGCGCCCACACCCTCGCCGAGCTGGCCGCCGCCGGTTTCGACGCCCGGCTGCTGGACCGGGGGAAGGCTGGTGGGCGCCGTGACCGCGCTGGCCGCGCTGTGCGGCGCCGGCGCCGGCCTCGGGCTGCTACTGGCCATCGCCGGCGGGCGGGGCGTCGAGGTGCCGACACCGGCCCGGCGCAGCATCCGCGGCCGGGGGGAACAGCTCACCGGCCGACTGGCCCTCGGGGTCAGCGCCGGGGTGCTGGTCGGCGCGGGCACCGGCTGGCCGGTCGGCGCTCTGCTCGCGGCCGCCGCGGGCCTCGCCCTGCCCGCGCTGCTCAGCGGCCCCGGGCAACGCGCCGCGGACCTGGCCCGGATCGAGGCAGTCGCCGGCTGGGCCGAGATGCTGCGCGACACGATGGCCGGCGCCGCCGGCCTGGAGCAGGCCATCACCGCCACCGCCCCGGTCGCCCCGCTTGCCATCCGCGGCCCCGTCGCGGCGCTAGCCGGGGAGCTGGAACGCGGATCACGCCTCACCCCCGCGTTACGCCGCTTCGCCGACCTCGTGAACGACCCCACCGCCGACCTGGTCGTCGCCGCGCTACTGCTCGCCGCCGAGCACCAAACCCGCCGGCTCACCGACCTGCTCGGCACCCTGGCCGCCGCCGCCCGGGAACAGGCCGGGATGCGCCTTCGGGTCGAAGCAGGCCGGGCCCGGACCCGCACCTCGGTCCGCGTCATCGTCGCCGCCACCACCGGCCTCGCGCTGGGCCTGGCGGTGCTCAACCGCGGCTACCTCACCCGCTACGACAGCCCGCTCGGCCAGCTCGTGCTGCTGGCCGTCGGCGCGATGTTCGCCGCCGCGTTCACCTGGCTGACCTGGATGACCCGGCCCGCGCCGCCAGCACGGCTACTCGCCCCCGCAGCCACCCACCCGGCCGAGGTGCGCTCATGATCGCGGCGCTGGTGTGCGGCGCGGGCGTCGGCGCCGGCCTGTTACTCACCGCCCGGGGGATCGCGCCGGCCCGCCCATCACTCCGGCAATCCCTCGCCGCGCTACGGCGCATCCCCGAACCGGCCCCGCTGCTCCACGCCCCCGAGTCGGCGGGGCTGACGGCCCGCCTGGCCCGCCCGCTTGCCGAGATCGCGACCCGCCACCTACCCGGCCTCGTCCTGCCGTCGCTGCGCCGCGACCTGACCGTACTCGGCCGAACCCCGCAGCGGCACGTCGCCGAGAAGATCACCCTCGCCCTGGTCGGGCTGCTCATCGCCCCAGCCCTCGCCACCGCCCTCGCGCTCGGCGGCATCACCCTCCCGCTGGCAATTCCAGTGTGGGGGGCGCTGGCCTGCGCCACCGCCGGGTTTTTCGTCCCCGACCTCGGCGTGCACACCGAGGCCACCGCCCGGCGCCGCGACTTCCGGCACGCCCTGAGCTCCTTCCTCGACCTGGTCGTCATCGGACTGGCCGGCGGCGGCGGGGTGGAAACCGCGCTCACCGACGCCGCCGGCGTCGGACAGGGCTGGGCCTTCGAGCACCTGCGGCGCGCGCTGGCCGCCTCCCAGCTGACGCGGAGCACCCCGTGGGCCGCCCTGGCCCGGCTCGGCACCGACCTGGGCATTACCGATCTCGTCGAGCTGTCCGCGAGCGTGGGCCTCGCCGGCGCCGAAGGCGCGAAAGTCCGCGCCAGCCTCACCGCGAAAGCCGCCTCCCTGCGCGCCCACCAACTCGCCGAGACCGACAGCGCCGCGCAAGCAGCCACCGAACGGATGAGCCTTCCGGTGGTTTTGCTGTTCGCCGCGTTCCTGGTGTTCATCGGTTTCCCCGCGATCCAACGGGTCCTCACCGGCCTATAAACACCCATCGCAGCAAACAAAGGAGGCACGGATGAACCTCGAGATGCACCTGCTCGCGCAGCTGACCGGGCTGATCAAAGAACGGCTCGCCCTGTTACGGCACAACGACGCCGGCTACTCCACCGAAGCCGTGGTGGTCATCGCGCTGCTCGTGGCCATGGCCATCGCCGCGGTCGCGATCATCGCCACGAAGGTGCTAGCAAAGGCACGAGGCATCTCCACCGGCTGACCTTGATGAGCCCTTTACGCCCCAACGGGCACACCGCTGGACCGGCCCACCCACCGCCCCCGAGACAGGCCCGGCAAACGGAGCGCAGGCAGGCCGGATCAGCCTCGGCCGAACTCGTCATCGCCACCCCACTGCTCCTGCTACTACTGCTGACCGTCGTGCAGTTCGCGCTGTGGGAACACGCCACCCACATCGCCCAGGCCGCAGCTGCCCAAGGCCTCGCCGCGGCCAGGGTCCAAGGCGGCGGCCCCGCGGCGGGGCAAGCCGAAGTGAACCTGCTGCTGGACCAGCTGGGACGCGGCGTCCTCACCGACCCGGTGATCAGCAGCCGGGTAGACGCCGATCAGGCCGTGATCACCATCCGCGGGCACGCCGAGGCCGTGCTGCCATTCCTGCACCTACCGGTCACCGCCCTCGCCGCGGGACCGGTCGAACATTTCTACCCCGCCGGGACGACGTAATGAGCGGTGAAACGCCCCGGCTCCGGAGGCGCCACCAGGAAACCGCGCAGCGGGGAAGTGTCACCGTCGAGCTGGTGCTCCTCACCCCGCTGCTCATCCTGGTGCTGCTGTTCGTCGTCGCGCTCGGACGCCTCGCCGAGGCCCGCCTGCAGGTCAACACGGCTGCCGGTCAAGCGGCCAGGGCAACGCGTCGCTGGCCCGCAACCCCGCCACCGCCGCGCAGACCGCGAAGACCACCGCAGCCGCAACCCTGACCGGAGCGCACGTCAGCTGCGCCCAGCTGAGCGTGAGCGTGGACAACGCCCAGTTCGCGGCCGGCGGCTGGGTCGCGGTCACCGTCAGCTGCTCGGTCAGCCTCGGCGACCTGACCGGGCTGCGGCTACCGGCCACCGAACGGTCACCGCCCGGTCCGTCGCACCCCTGGACCGTTACCGGACCACCACGTGATCACGCCCAGGCAACCACGATCGGGTGCCCGGCCCGGACGGGAGGACGGAATGATCACCGCCTTCGTGGTCATCGTCCTGTTCGCGCTGCTGCTGTTCGCCGGCCTCGTCCTGGACGGAGGGCTCACCCTCGCCGCCCGGATCCAGGCCATCAACGAAGCCCAAGGCGCGGCCCGCGCCGGCGCGCAAGAAGTGAACCTGGCCACCTACCGGGCCACCGGAACCGAAGTCCTCGACCCGTCCGCCGCTACCACGGCCGCCGAGCGCTACCTCGCCGCAACCGGCCACCTCGGCACAGTCACCGTCACGGGTAACCGGGTCGGCGTCACCGTCCAGATCACCCAGCCCACCCAGATCCTGAACATCGCCGGGATCCACGCCATCACCGTCACCGGCACCGGCGCCGCCCAACCCGAACGCGGCGTCCTGAGGGCTGGACCATGACCCGCACCCGCCAGCTCATCACCGGGCTCGCCGCGCTACTCGCCCTTACCGCGCTACTCGCCGGGATCCCCTGGGCGCTGTGGCATTACATCGGCTGGCCGCTCCCGCACGCCGTCCCCGACCCGACCCAGCTGAAGGCCGGCCTGAGCGCCAGCGGAATCCCCGCAACGGTGCTCCTCAAGGCGCTGGCCCTTGTCGTGTGGGCCGGCTGGGCCGTGCTCACCGCCAGTGTGCTTACCGAAACAACGGCCGCCTTCGGCGGCCGCCCCGCCGTTTGGCGCATCCCCCTGGCGGGGCCGCTGCAGCCAGTAGCTGGCCGGCTGGTGACCGCGGTTGCCGTCGCGGTATTCGCCACGCTGCCCCGCCCCGCCAGCAGCACCCCCCTACCGCTCGCCCTCAGCCTGGCGACCAGCACACCGCCCGCGGCCGTCACTTCCCTCATAGTGGGCGGGCCGGTGCGCCCTTCCCTTCCGGGCATCGCCGCGACCGGCACCGGTTCGACAAGTCCATCGGTCGCAGCGCCTGAGAACGCTCGCCTGCGGGCCTACCGGGTCCAGCGCCGGGACACCCTGTGGGGAATCGCCCAGACGCAGTTGGGTGACCCGTCGCGCTGGCGGGAAATCTTCGCCCTCAACACCGGACGCGGCCAACCCGGTGGCGTGGCGCTCACCGACCCGAACCGGATCTGGCCGGGCTGGACCCTGCTCCTCCCACCCCCGCACAGCGCACCCGAGCCGCCGCGAGCCGCCGCAGCCCCGGCCCTAGCCAACCCATCCGTGCCGTCCCGGCGAATGCCCGCCCCACAAAGCCCAACAAGGCGATCGCCGACCATCCCCGAAGCGCCCGAACTGAACCCGGTACATCCACCGGTAGAGCCCAGCCATACCCCCGCTTCGCGCCCCCCGGCGGTGGGTTCGAACGGGGAGGCCACCCGAACGGGCTGGCTCGAGCTAGCTTCAGGTTCCCGGGTCGCGGCCTCCTTCGCTGCCGGGGTCGTTGCTGCCCTAGGCGCGGCCCGGCTGCGCCGCCGCCGCCGCTACCAGCCCCGGCCGCCGGAACCGGGCCTACGCCTGAAAGCCCCACCTCCTTCGCCGCCGCTGCGCGACCTGCTCGCGACCACCCGCCACCATCCTTCCGACGAGACCCCCAGCGCCGCCGAACTGGACGGTGAGGACATCCATCCGAAGCAAATGTCCCGGCGGCCGTTGTCGCAGACGCGGCCAGCACCCAACCCGACCTCATCGACGTCGGCACCCGCGACGGGCAGGTCGTGCCGCTCGCACTCACCGGATGGGGCGGCCTGGTCCTATCCGGCCCGGGCGCCCCAGCGACCGCCCGCGCCTGGCTCGCCGCCCTTGTCACCCAAGCCGGCCCCTACGGTGCGCAGGTCATCGCCACCCCCGACCTGCTGGACCGGCTGCTCCCCGCCCCCGGTATCACGCCGGCGCTTCGCCCAGTTCCGGACGACTTCGCGGTGTTACGGCGCCTGGAAATCGAGCTCATCGCTCGCGCCCGGCGGTTGGAGGAGGCAGACGCAGCCGACGCTGGCGCCTACCGGACCAGCCGCCCCGAGGACCCGCTACCCGCCGTACTGGCCCTCCTCGAACAGATCCCAGCCAGCCTGGAAGGGCGGTGGCGGGCCGTGCTGGACGCCGGCCGAAACCTGGCCATCGACGCGCTCCTCGTCTGCGACGCTTCCGGCGACGATGACCACAAGGGAGCGGCCCATCTGGTCATCGACGCCCGCGGCTGGGTGCACGGCGTCAACCCCCCGGCGCTGGCCGGCGCCCTCGCCGGGACCCGGCTATTCGGCCTGGACGCCGCCGAGACCGCCGATCTGCTGGCACCGATCGCCGCTGACCACACGGCCCGAACAGCCCAAACAACGGCAGCGGACAGCGACCAGGTCGAGGAGCCGAGGATCCCCGAGACAGGCCCTGCACGCGGACCGGTCATCGACGAGCCCAATCTTCATCCCGCCGCGGCAGTCGCAGAACCACAAGACACCGACCCAAGGGAATCCGAGGGCGACAAGCCCAGCGGCCGCGCCGCGCTCGTGACCGTGCAACTGCTTGGCCCCTACCGCATCTGGGCCAACGGCGAGGAAGTAGCCACCGGCCTTCGAAGCGGCGCCAGGGAGCTCCTCGCCTGGTACCTGCTGCGACCGCAAGGCGCGCACGCGGAAACCGCCATCGAGGCAATCTGGCCCGACGTCACGCCGGATCGAGGAGCACAACGCTTCTGGAACGCCCTCGGCAACCTGCGCTCCCGGCTCCGAGGCTCCGGCGACTGTCCGGACCTGGAGGTCCTTGCCAAAGCCGGCGCCCTCTACCGTCCGCAAACCCAAATACTCGACGTTGACCTCTGGCGCTTCCAAGCCGCGCTCCGCGACACCGCAACGGCGAATGACCCCTCCTCGGCTATGGACGATCTGCAACGAGCCGTGGCGACCTACCAAGGTGACCTCCTCGATGGCACCGACTACCTCTGGGCCGAGCCCGCCAGAGAAGACCTACACCGCCGCGGCCTCGACCCCCACCTGCGCCTCGCCGAACTGCAAGCCGAAGCCGGCAGCCCAGAGGCGGCCCTCGCAACCCTGGAACACGCCATCGAGCTGGACCCCCTCGCCGAGGAGGCCTACCGGCGGCTGCTCACCATCCAGGGCGGCCTCAACCGGACCGACGCGGTCCGCCGCACTTGGCGGCTGCTGCGCGGCCGCCTAGCCGAACTCGACCTCGACCCCGAGCCGGCCACCGTCGCGCTCTACCGGCGTCTTACCGATGCCCTCGCCAGCAGTCGTGGTCCCGGTGTGCCACGGCATTCCGCCCCCTGAGTGGGCGAAGATCCGTTTCTGGGGAGCGAAGAAGGATCCTTCGGCGCGCGTGGGGGTTGCTTGCTGGCATCCTGGTCGTCGTGACGCAGTCCGCGTTGCCGGACCGCCGGTTCCGGCCCGTCCCGTCGACCGCTCCTCCCGGGCCGATCGACGAGGCTGTGCTGGCGGTCCTGCGCTGGTGCGAGAACCGGGTCGGTGAAAGCACCGAAGCGCTTGCCGCCGCGTACGGCATCGGTCGTTTCGCCGGCATGCCCCCGCTTCCGGCCAGCCGCGTGGGGGAGCTGGCCGGCCGTTCCGGCACCGCGATTCGGGGCCGACTGGGTGGAGCAGCGCAGCTAGCCCGGCGCGTAGGTCCCCCGCCGGAACTGCTGGCGGCCTTGGACCTTGTGGAGGCGCTAGGCGCCATCCGGGTCGGCTTGCTGTCCCGTGCGCTTGTGCGACTCGGGTTGGCTTGCCGGCCCCTGCATCCAATGGCGCTCGCTCAAATAGCGACACTTTTCGGGCTGAGAGCGGGTTTCCAGCTGCTCGGTCCTCCTCAGTTCCCAGCCGGCCTGGTGGTCGCAGATCCGTTAACCGCGACGTTGGGCGTAGCCGTCGCACGGCTGCGGCAGCGGTTGTTGATCGAGCGAATGGTGCCGGTGTCGGCTATAGCAAGCGGGATGTCGGGGCATGCGTTGTTAGAGGCCTTGGCCGCGGCCGACCTGCTCAGCGCCGACGGCCAGCATGCCATCGACCCGAACCCGCACGGGGTGGATTGGGGGATCGGCCGGATGCTGGCCGCAGCCGCCCGTCCGCTGCAGGTGGAACAGCTTGTTGCAGGTCTGCGCCGGTGGGCCCGGGACCGCGGCGGCCAGTTGGGTGCTGCCTCAAACTCGGCCTGGCTCATGAGGTACCTGACGTCCTCCCCCTTGTATGAGGGCCGGGAATCGGGCTGGTCGACCGTTGGCTCGTGGCCCCGTCAATCGGCCGTGGACAAGGAGTTGATCGATGTGATCCATAGGGTCGGCGGCAGCGCCACGACGAAAGAGCTGACTCGTGCCTTGATCACCCGCGGCCAGGTGTGCCGGCCCCGGACGGCGGGGCACGCCGTGGCCGTTTCGCCTGTGCTCACTCATGTGGTGCGCGGTTGGTACGCGCTCATCGGCTCCGAGCCCAGCCAATTGGTACCTCGGGAAAAGCCGCCGGTAGATGACTCTCGTGCCGCCACCCTGGGCCCACTGAGCCACGCGGGTTCCGACAGCGTTGTGAACGGGTAGCGATACCAACCTCGCCGAACGGTTCTTCGCTACGCAAGCTGTCCAGGAGCCGAACCCTGGGTACCGGCCATTGAAAGACCGCCTACCGCCTGATTTACGAAGGCGGCAGATGGGACGTGCTGCAACGAGCGAACTGCCCGACTGGGCCAAACGATCGAACAACTGAAGACACATATCCGTGCGCTCTAAGTCCCGGTCGGTCTGTGGGCAATGAGGGCCGACATGGCGCCCAGGCCGCGCAACATCCGCACCGTCTCGGCGGCCCCGCCCGACCGGCGGGTGTCAACTGATCGATTCACTTGCAATCACCTGCCGCCACCGGCCGATTCGCCGCCGAGAGCTACCGTCCCACGGGTGAGACCACGAATCCGACGGGGAACGGACGCCGAAGCGGCCTTGGCCGCCGCGGTGTGGCAGGCGGCGAACGAGGCTCGCGGGCTACTCCCTTCACCGCGGCGCGTCGCGCGGGTTCGCGAAAAGTTGGATGACCCCTCGGCGCTGCTGTTGGTCGCCGCCGACGGGCCGGAGGTCATCGGAATGCTGCTGGCCGAACAGGGCCGGTCGGACGACACCCGGGCGCCGGTGCCGGACCTGGGTCACATCAGCATGCTGTTCGTCCGCCCCGACCACTGGCAACGCGGGATCGGCGGGCGCCCTTTTGACCGCGCTGACCGGGCATGCGCAACGCCGAGGCTGGCACCGATCCTCACTTTGGACCCGGGAGACGAACGGCCCGGCGCAGCGCTGCCACGAAAGGAACGGGTTCAGCCGCACTGGGGCGAGCAAGCGGCTACCTGGCGGTGACGCGATCGGGAACTGGCTCCGCGCCCCCTCGCGAACCACAGACCAGGATTTGGCGTGGCCGGGGTCGTCAAGCGTGTAGGTGCATGGCGCGGATGTCTACGTCGCCAACGCCGGCAGGATGTGGTCGAGTCTGGGTGGGCTGGTTGCCGCTCCCGACGGCGTGCTCGGGGTGAAGGTGTCGGCCGGGTTTTGGATTTCCGCTACGCCGTCTACTTGCCCCTGAGATGCTCGCCTCGCTCGTTGACGAAAGGCCGCCGGCGGGACGCGTGGTCGTGGAGGACCCGTTCGGCGCGCAACAGATGGCGGTCAACGGGACGACCACGGTGCTCCGTACGCCGGTCATGATCCGGCCACCCACCGAGCTGGGACCGTCTGGCGGCCGGCCGGGGTCGGTAACCGTTGTTACCGATTCTGGCATGCTCGCCGCCGCGGAGCGTGTCATCGTCGACGGTTTCCCGCATCGGCACCTGCAACCCTGGGTGGCGGGGCAGGCATTGCCGCCGTTAGTGCTACAGAGCCCGGGATGGCGGGTCTGGCTGGCCCATCGCCACGGTGAGCCGGCCGCGGCCTGCTACGCCTACAACGATGGGGCTTCTATTGGGGCCTCCTGGCTGGCGACGCTCCCGGGGCATCGCTCAGCCGGGCTTGGCAGGGCAGTCATGACCGCGGTGCTGTCCGCCTACCCGGGCAGAACTACCGCCCTGGTCGCCACCGAAGCCGGTCTGTCGTTGTACAGCGCGTTGGGCTTCGCACAGGTCGGAACCGCTACCTGGTACATCCTTCGCTAAATGAATGATCATCTTGGTCCGGTGTACACGCCTTTCGGTCGGAATCGGGACTGGTGCGGGTATTCCTCCAGTGCGTGGGCCAGCCAGCCGGCGGTTCGTGCGACCGCGACGATCGTCTCGCCCGAGCCTGTGCGCAGGGCGTGCACGTAGGACATCGCGCCGAGAGCGAAGTCGATGTTGGGTTCGGGCAGGTGGGCTTGCCCGGTGAGCTCGAGCAGGTTCTCGATGAGGCGCAGGCGCTTCGCTGGGCCCGGGGTGCGGAAAAGGCTCGTGAGCAGCACCTGGGCCCTCGGGTCGGCTTCGGTGTAAATGCGATGCCCGAAGCCGGGTAATCCGGCGCTGCCGGCGAACGCGGCGCCCATCACCGTTTCGATCCCATGCTGCTCGGCGGAGTGCAGGAGCTGCTCGACGGTGTTGGCGGTTCCGCCGTGGGTTGTTCCGCCGAGCGCGGCAAGGCCGGCCTGCACGACCAGGTAGGGATCGGCCCAGGTGGAGGCGGTAACGCGGGCGGCGAGGGTGGACGGGGCGAGGTCATGGTCGGCCAGCAGGACCAGCGCCGTGTTGAGGCAGCCGACGTCGGCGGGGCGTGGTGCTCGTGGTGCGAGTCCGGTCCACAGCCGGCCGGCAACCGATGAGGCGCGTCGCCTGCCCGGGCCGAGGGTCAGCGCCATGGGGCGTCCCGCTGCGGGGGCCAGGACGTCGGCGAAGGAGGTGATCAACGCGCGGCCCACTGATCGGACCGTGTCGGGCCGGCGATCTGATCGCATCGGATCCCCGGCCGCGAGGGTGAGAGCCGCCGCGCGCAAGAAATCGACCGGAGTAGCGCCGCCGGGAAGGGCTGCCGTGACGCGGCGCACCCGCGCCTGGATGCTGGGTAGCGCCCACAGCTCGGGTTCGCCTGGGTCGATTCCGGTCCAGAGCCATTCCGCCACTCGCTCGAAACTCGCTTCCACCGCGGCGGTCGGGACATCCCAGCCGCGGTAGAGCAGCCGCCCGGCGGGATCCACAAGGGTGAGCTCGGTGTCGATCAAGACATCGAGTGAGCCGGCCCGACCGCCTTTACCCGTCCGGGCGGCGAGCCGCTCGACCTCCGAGCGGGGGTATCGGGCCCGCCGCCCGCTTCCCGGCACGGATTGGCTTTCGAGCAGGCCGCGGCTGACATAGGCGTAGAGCGTTTGAGGTCTGATGCCGAGGCGGGCTGCCGCTTCCTGTGAGCTCAACCAGTCACGGGGCATCAACCGAGAATAGTTGATGCCATCAACGTTGACGACATAGCGTCGCCCAGACCATCGTCGCGGACATGACAAGAAGGACAGCTGACGCGGGGGCCGTTAAGCAGGTGCTGAAACGTCAAGGCACGCCGGTAACCCCCGGGCTGGACGACATCGGCGCTTACCTGGCGCTGCAGGTGGCGGACGAATCCCACCGGGAGGTCCTCGGTCCCCTGCTGGTCGCCAGCGGAGCCAGCGGCGTGGTCATCCACCGCGGTGAACGGATCGGCGCCTGGGGCGACCCGTCGATACCAGAGATGCTGTTCAGCGCCACAAAGAGCGTCGTTTCCCTGGTGGCCGGAGTCGCGTTCGACCAAGGACTTCTACACCCAACCCAGCCAGTCGTCGAGTCCATCGACATCCCCCTCCTGGCGAGCGGCTCGGACCGGCGGATCACCTGGGAGCAACTACTGCAACAGACCTCAATGTGGGAAGGGGAGCTGTGGGGGAAACCGACCCGCGTCGACGCGCAGAGCAGCCGCGAAGGTGATGAGGCCGCGGCCGGCGCGCCCGGGTCGGGCTGGGCGTACAACGACGTGCGGGTCAACCTCGTCTGTCTCGCGCTGACCCAACTGCTGCGGCAGCCACTTCCTGACGTCCTGCGCACGCACGTGATGGAACCGCTCGGCGCCTCTCGGTCCTGGTCCTGGCACGGCTACGACCACTCCACCGTCCGCGTCGAGGGCGCCCACCTGCCGGTCGTCAGCGGGGGCGCGCACTGGGGTGGCGGCCTTTTCATGTCCGCAGCCGACCTGGCCCTCATCGGCCAGCTGTACCTCGACGATGGCGGCTGCCCGCTCAGCGGTGAATGGATCCAACGGAGTTGGGTACCGTGCGGGATCAGGGCCAGCTACGGCTACCTATGGTGGCTCAACGACAGCGCCGCCGTCATGACCGCCGCGCCGACCAGCGGCCGATGCGCTCGCGGCAACGGTGGCCGGCACCTGCTCTGGGTGGACCCGGCCCGCGACTTAGTCCTCGCCTCGCACTGGACCGAAAATACGGAGACTCTGATCGCTGAAGTGTCCCGCGTCCTGCTGCCGAACTAGTGCCGCCCCCAACGACGCAGGGCAGCGGCTCACGGCAACCCGGCGGGTTGTAGGTAGGTGCCGGCGAGGGCGAGGACTTCGGCGACGTACCAGCCGGCGTGGTTGTACGCGAACACCGCGGCCGGGAGGTTTGCTGCGTCGCGGGCCCCGTTGGCGCACAGGTCGCGCGCCGCGGCGTAGATCGCGTCGGTTGGGTCGTACGGGTTGGGAGGGTTCGCGCCGCCGGGCGGGACGGGGGTGGCGTAGGCGGTGAACGTGGCGGGTTCGAATTGCATCGGCCCTTCGGCGCCGGCGTAGTTCGCGCCGGAGTGCACGCCGGGTAGCTGGGATTGGCCGTTGTCGGTTTCGATGGTGCCGATGGCCGCGAGCACGTTCCAGGGCAGCCCGGGGCAGGTGGCTGCCGCCTCCTGGTACAGGGTCAGGTAGTCGGCTGGGATCGTGCGGTCGACCGTGGCGTTCGGTTTTGGGCCGGCGCCGACCCCGAGCCCGGAGTTGTCCCTGGCGCCGAGGCCGAGGGCGCTGGCTAGCCCGGCTGTGGCACCCGCGGCGAGCACGACGACCAGCATCAGCAGGCCAGCCGCGGCGAGGGCGATGGTGGCGCCGAGGCCACGTTCGCTCACCGGTGGTTTCGCGAACTGAGTGAGTGTTGGGGATCGCCGAGATCGGCTAGGGCCAGCCGCATGCCGCCGGGAGGGCCGACGGGCAGCCACACCGGCCCGGACGGGTCGATGCCGGCAGGGAGGACGGCGGTTGCCACGGGCACCGCCGGATGGGTGAGCACTGGGCGCGCGGCGGCTTCCCGCCCTGGGCTGGGGAAGGCGAAGCACACCCAGGTGGGATGACCGGACGCTGCGTGCAGGTCGGCGTAGCCGGGTAGTTTGCCGGCCAGCCGGGCGAGGCGTTCGCTGCCCGTGTCGTATTCGAGCAGGAACGGCAGCCGTTGGCCGCCTGCGACCCAGACGCCGTAGCCGTCGGGGCGGACGAGTGCACCCCATTCGGCGTGGCAGCGCGCCTCGGACCACCATGAGGCGAGCTCGCAATTTGGCTGGCGATGGGCGGCGCCGATCAGGGCGGTGAACACGCCGTTGACACCGACGAGGTGGGCGAGGCGTTGGCTTTGGGCCAGGGCGGTGCCGCTGTCGCGCCGCCAGCCGAACTGGGCCGGCGTGAGGCCGGCTTCGGCTGCGAGCAGGGCTGCGCCGGCCGGGCCGAGGAGCCAGTGGTAGGGCGCGGAGCCGGACCAGAGGCGGGGTCGGAATCGGTCCAGCACTGTCCAGGAGTGCAGCTCGGCGAGGCGCTTCTCAGCCCGGCGGAGGCCGGCGAAGCCGACGTCCGCGATTTGGGCGGTGGTCAGGACCCGATGCGAGTGCAGCAGCCGGCACAGGACCCGGTCCCGTTCGGTCAGTCGCCCCGCAACGTCCAGCAGACGATCGTCATCTGACCGGCGGGGACCAGCACGGCCACTCGGCGCCGGCCGCATTCCGGGGACCGTCCCTGCTTTGGATCTGCCACAGCTGACCCCGGAAATGCCAGCGGAATGTTTCACTCCCTTTTACCCACCGAGTCCGCCGTCGCCGTCGATCCCCGTTTCTGCGCCTCACCTGCATGGTTGGCGTACATAGGGGGATCGGATGAAAGGGCGATGCCCGATCCGATCCCTGATCCGATCCCCGATTCGATCCCTGATCCGTCCCCGCTTTGACTCTTCGAACGACCGGGTTGAGTCCGTTCGGGGGCGGCCCCGCTGAGCAGACGGGGGGCGGCGCGTTGGGCCTCGGTTCGCCCGTAGCGGGCCCGGGCCGCCGCCCGCAAGGCCGCGCCGCGCTGCGGGTCGGCGACCGGGGCGGCGCGGGTGCGCACGGTGAACGCGGGGGTCTGCTCCCCGTCGACGACGAGCCGGGCGGCGGCGGTGTAGGCGGGCAGGTGCGCCAGGTCGTGCGCGGACAGCTCGGGGGTGACGTGCCGTTCCAGCGCGCGGGCGTCTTCGGGGGAAACGGCGAAGAATACCTTGCTGCGGGCGTTCGCCGAGACCGCCTCGCGCAGGTCGCGGGGGAGCTGGCCCAGGTGTTGATGGGCCAGGACCAGGGAAAGCCGGTAGCCGCGGGCCTCGGCCAGCATCTCATCGAACGAGCGGGGCAGGGTGAGGAAGTTTTGGCATTCATCGACGTACAGGGCGGCGTCGATCCGGGCCGGCTGGCCGAGCCGGGCCCGGTGCGCGGCGGCCTGCCACACCTTCGCGACGACGAACGAGCCGAGCAGCCGGGCGGTTTCCTCCCCGAGAATCCCTTTCGGGACGCGGACCAGGCAGATCCCGCCGTCCAGGATCTGCGCCATGTCGAAGCTGGAGGCGGGGCTGCCGACGACTTTGCGGACGAATTCGCGGAGCAGGAAGGCCCGCAGCTTGTTCAGCAGCGGGCCGACGACCTGCGCGCGGGCGGCGTCCCCGAGGCCCTCATACCAGGCCCAGAACCCGCCGAGCCCGGCCGGGTCGGCCAGCCCCGCGGTCGCCGCCCGGCGAAACGCCGGGTCGCCGAGGAGCCGCGGCACGTCGGCCAGGCTCGCGCCGCGGCCGGTGCGCGCGGCGTGCGCGATAAGGGTCAGGCACGCCGATCGGAGCACGTCGTCGGTGCGCGGTCCCCAGAACCGTTCGAAGATGGCCCGGAAGATCCCGACCAGGTTGTCCACGGTCAGGTCCGGGTCCGCTCCTTCCAGCACGTTCAGCGCCGGCGGGGCGTCGGACTCGTCCGGGTCCAGCAGCACGGTCCGCTGCGCCGCGCGTGGCGGGAGCCGGTCGATCACGTCGGCGATCAGGTCACCTTTCGGGTCGATGACCACCACCCCGCGGCCGGCGTTGACGTCGCCGAGGATCAGGTTGGTGAGCAGCGTCGATTTCCCGGAGCCGGTGGCCCCCAGAATGTGCAGATGCTGCCGGGCATCGGCCACTGCCAGCGCGACCGGCCGCCGGGCGGCCCCTTCGCTGTCCCCGAGCAGTTTCCCGGCGGCGCCGACGGCCGGCGGGGGGCTGACCGCGCGGGCCCCGGCCCGGGCCAGGCCGGGGACGGCCGGGTCGGTGGGCAGGTGCGCCAGCTCGGCCAGCTCCGGCACCGACAGCAGCATGCCCCGGCCCGGCCGCCGCCCGGCGAGCACCGCGGCGGGACGGCGTAGTCGGGTGCGCTCGAGCCGGTTCCGGCCGGTGAACATTGCGAACGCCGACGCGATGCCGTGCGCCCGCCCCCGCAGCCGGGCCGCCGTCTGCTGGTCGCCGGCGGTGCTGCTGATCGTGTAGCGAATCGCGACGGCCCAGCACGGCTGCGCGGCCTTGGCCAGGATCGCGGCCACATCCCCGGCCCGTTCGGGGTCGCTGTCGGCCCGGCGGCGTCCGGCGCCGGGGGCCGGGCCAGGATCTGCACGCACGCCGTCTGGTCGGCGTCGAGGTCGGCGAGGGCGCCGAGCAGCGGGCGCAGCGGATCGTCCGGGTGTTCGGTGCGCAGCGGATAGCACTGCGGGCCGGCCAGCCGGAGCTGGCCGCCCGCGGACAGTAGCGCGCCGGCGCGCAGCGGCGCGGCGGCGGGGACGGTGCGGGTGCGGGCGCCTGGCCACGCGGCCTGCACGGCGCGTTCGACCATCCCCGGCGGCACCCTGCCGGGCACCCACAGGGCGATTTGCAGGCCGGCCGCGTTAGCGGTCATTTCGAAACCGAGGTGCGGCTGGCCGGCGCACAACCGCGCCCACGGGGGCCGGAGCAGGGCGACCAGGTTGGCCCACAGCGCCGCCGCGGCGCCGGGTTCTACTTCCGGTGGGGCAAGGAGCTGCACCAGCCGGGCCCCCCGGTCCAGCCGCCGATCGTGGGCCCGGCGCCGGGCGATCCCACCTACCAGGACCAGAACGGCGGCGCCGACCAGTACCGGTGCGAGCCGGGTCCCGGCGGCGGTCAGAGTCTGCATAACGTGGCGCAGTAGCCGTGCGGTGACCGGCCCGGGGTCGCGCAGGTAACGCCCCAACGGCGGCGCTGGTAGTGGTGGCGGGCTCGGGACTGCGGGCAAGCCGGGGCTCCTCTGACGCTGAGATGACGCTGCGAGAGAACGTGCTTGGGGGCGGGGGTTAGGGGTCGGGTTGGGTGTCGGCCAGCTCGGCGGGGTCGGTGGTGACCAGCGCGTGTTCGGCCGGGCTGGCGATCACGTTGAACGCGACCCGGTCGGAGCCGGCGGCGAGTAGCCCGTGCCCGCGGGGCGCGGAGGTGAGGAAGGCCCGTTCCCCGTCGGACAGGTGGAAGGCCTCACTGAGGGCGTTGATCGCCTGCGGGGCTTGCCGGAGCAGGATCTGGGTGGCGGCGTTCGCGACGACCGCCTGGCCCAGTTCGGAGCCGAGCAGGTCGGCAGCGTCTTGGGTGACCACGGTCAGCCCGCACCAGTGTTTGCGGGCGGCCTTCGCCAGCCGGTACAGGAACTTGGCGCCTTCCGGGTCGCGCATCAGCAGCCACGCCTCGTCGACCACGACCAGCCGCCGCCGACGGCGGCGGGGGTCGGCGACCCGGCGCCACACCGCATCCAGGGTGAGCAGGGTGCCGGCCGGTTTCAGTTCGTCGGGCAGTTCGCGCAGCGAGAACACCACCAGGTGCCCGTCCGGGGCGGTGCTGGTCGGGCCGGCGAACAGCCCGGCGTGGCTACCGGTCACGAACGGGGCGAGCCGGGCCGCGAGGGAGTCGGCGGCCCGATCACCGTCGGATGCCAGCACGCGGGACAGGTCGGCGAGCAGCGGCGCCGGTCGGCGGTGGGTCCGCGGGTCGGTGCTGATCCCCACCGCCGCGTACGCGGCGAGGATCGCCCGGTCCAGGGCGGCGCTGGCCGCCGGGCCGAGTCGTTCGCCGAGCAGCACCCCGATCAGGGTGTGCACGAACAGGGCCCGCCGGATCAGCGCGTCGGGGCGGGCGTCGAGGTCGAACGGGTTCAGCCGCACCCCCGGCGCGCCCAGGTGCAGGTAGGCGCCACCGACCGCGGCGGCGAGCCGGGCGTATTCGTCCTCGGGGTCGATCACCGCTACTTCAACCCCGGTGTGCAGGCTGCGCAGCGTTTCCAGTTTTGCGAGGTAGGACTTTCCCGCGCCGGAGCGGGCCAGGACCACCGCGTTGTGGTTGTCCTGAGCGAAGCGGTCCCAGCGGACCAGCCCCGCCCCGGTCGCGGTCCGGCCGTAGAGCACGCCGCGGTCCGCGGCCAGGCCGGCGCCGGCGAACGGGAACGCCGCGGCCAGCGCCGAGGTGTCGAAACTGCGGCGCATCCGCAGCGGGTCCACCGCCAGCGGCAGGGTCGCGACCCAGCCCTGCAGGGCCCGGTAGCTGGCCGGGTGCGCCGCGAGCAGCAGCGAGCCGGTCAGCGCCCGGACCCGGCCGCACTCGGCCGCCAAGGCCTGCTCGTCGGCGGCGTGCACGGTGAGGACCAGGGCGACGCGGAACAGCCGCTGCTGCCCGCGGGCCAGCCCGGCCGCCAGCTCCCGGGCGTCCTCGGCGGCGACGTCCACCTCAGGGCTGACCAGCCGGCCGCGGGCGGTGTCGGTGCGCCGGGTCGCTTCCAGCCGGGCGAGTTGGCGGCGCAGCCGGTCCGCGGCCAGCGCGGACGGTACCGGTTCTATGTGCACGGCGACATCGAGGCGGCCGGGATGCCCGGTCAGCGGGGCAAGCCAGCCCGGCGCGACCTCCCGCGGGTAACCGAGCACCGCGAAACTCGCGCACACCTGCCCGCCGAACCGCACGCTGCGCGGACCGACCTCGACCACATCCGGCCCCAGCGGGGCAGGAGCCCCGGCGCCCCGCCAGCCGCGTAGCCGCGGCCGCCAGCTCAACACGGCACCCGCTCCGGCCCGGCGGTGATCACGGCCGTGGGGGCGGCGAGCCCCGCCGGCCGGCCACCGGCGGCGGGGTCGAAGCAGCCGGCCAGGCAGGCCGCCGCCGCCGGGCCGTCCAAGACTGTCAGGGTGACCCCCGCTGCCGCGAGCGCCGCGGTTGCCTCCTCGGCCCGCCGAGCCAGTCCAACCGCTGGATCCTCGGCGCCGGAGCTGCCAGCGCGGGGTTGGCGCAGGACCAGCAGCACCTGCTGGGTCAGCAGCTGGCTGGATGTGGCCAGTTCGGCCAGGAAGCGGGCATGGTCGATCGCGGCGGCCTCCAACCCCGGATGCGGCAGGTCCGGCGCGCCGTCACGCAGCGCCCCGACCGCGGCCGTCAGATCCAGCGGGATGGCCCGGACCAGAATCTGAACAGGCGCCTCCAGCGAGTTCAACCAGCGGCCGAACCCGGCGACCAACCCCCGCTGCTCGGCGGGGGTGCGCAGCGCGAAGGTGACCGCGCTGGCCCGGCAGATCAGCGCCGCCCCGTCACCGCCGAGGTCGATCACCCCGTCCGGGCCGATCCCGGCCAGCGGCAGCACCAGCGGGGCGGGCAGCTCGGACACCTGCCCAGCCCAGACCGGTGCGGGGCCAACCCCGTCGGGTGCGAGCACCATCCGACGCGGCCGGCGGGCCTGCCGCAGCGCCGCCGCGAGGAGCCGGTCGGCGCCCAACCCGTCCCGGCGCCCTAGGGCCACAGCCACGGTCGCGCCGGCGAGCGGCGCGCCGATCCCGGCGAACACCGGCAGCGGCAGCACCGCCCGGGTGGCGACGTAGCCGGCCCACAGCAGGGCCGCGGCCGCGGCGAGGACCGCGAGCTGCCGGGCGGTCAACCCGGCCAGCAGCGTGTCCGGCCGGTCCACGTCCGCCGGGATCCGCACCCGCCCGTCCGCAGGGTCAGCGGGCCCGGTCACGCGGCGGCCGCCATCCCAGCTTTGATCGCGCCGACCGCCTTGTAGAGCACCACCTCGCGCAGCGTTCGGCCCGGCCCGCCGCGATGTCCCGGGCCGAACACGGCCCGGCCGACCCAGGTCGGGATCCGGACCAGCACCCAGCACAGGCACGCCGCGACCAGCAGGTCCACCAGCCCGCCGGTGGACGGCAGCCCAAGGTTGGCGTGCCCGCCGCTGCCCAGAAACACCCGCACCGCGGTGATCAGCACCAGGGACTGGCCCAGTTGCACCGCAAGGCAGCCGGCGAACGCCCGCCACCACAACCGGGCCAGCGCCTCGGTCTGCGGCAACGCGTGGCAGACCAACGCCAGCGGCGCGGCGACGATCAGCACCACCAGAAGGGCCAATCGGATGACGTAGGTGGCGAGCAGCACGATCGCCAGGACCGCGACGACCCCGCCGAGCAGCACCAGGAAAATCCCGCCGCCGCCGCTCACCGACCCCACCACCAGCTGGCTCAGCACCGTGCCGGCACCAGCCGGCTGCACGCCCGTTCCGAGCACGGCCTGGGACAGGCTGTCGGCGAGGGCGATGGCCTGCCCGCACAGCGCCAGGCTCGCGTTCGCCGCGACCGCGGCAACCACTATCCGCGGTGCGATGTCCTTGGCGGCGGTCCGCGTCTGCAGCGTCTCGTGGCTCATCACGATCGCCGCGCCGGCCAGCACCAACAGAACAAGCAGCGCGTCGGCGATCCCGACCATCAGCTGCCACAGCGCGCCGATCCGGCCCTGCCCCGCCAGATCGGGGGTGGCCAGCAGGGTGCGGCCGAGCAGCGCCGCGACCGGGGTCAGCGCCGAGGTCACCAGGCCGGTGAACCAGCCGTTGATCGCGGCGGTGATGTGCCCGGTGATGTCAAAAAGCCCCGGCGCCCCCGGCCCGCTCCCGCCGGCCGGCTGGCCGCCGCCGGCCGGCACTGATGCGGTGGGCAGCGTGGGTCCGAACTGGATGCCGCCCGGCGGCGCGCTCGGCGCCGTCGCAGCTTCCGGTGTAGAGGCGGCCGGAGCGGCCGTCGCGGCCGCAGGCGCCGGTCGGGAGGAAACGACGGTTGACCTCGACGTCGAGGCTTGTGTTGTCGAAGGCGCCGGCGGCCCGGCCGCCGCCGGTGCGGCGAGCGAAGCCAGCGCCAACACCACTACCGGCGCGACGAGCACGAGCACCCGGCCGCGGCGCGGCGATGTAGGGCTTCGGTGGTCGGGGGTCAACCGCCGACCACCGAGGCAAGGATCGAGACCAGTAGCGGCGCGAGCGCGGCGAGCGCGTAGCCGATCGCCGCCGATTTCAGTGCGGTCTTCGCCCGTTCCACCTGCGCGGGGTCGCCCCCGGCGGTGATGTAACGCAAGCCGCCGATCGTCAAAAACAGCGTGGCCAGGGCGGCGAGCAGACCGACCAGCCAGTTGCGCAGCGAGTCGATCACCCCCGGCAGCGAGGCCGGCCCGGCCGCCGCGAACGCCGGCGCGGCAAGCAGAAAAGTGGCGAGCGCCGGGCCACCCACCAGGGCGTATCGGCGGCGGCGGCGTGGTCGGGTCGATCTCAGCGTAGGGAACCTCCTGGCAGTGGTCGCGGACGGGGGTGGGGGCCGGCCCGGCAGGGACGACGGGACCTGGATGGGCACGGCTCACCTCCTGGGCGTTGTGGTCGGCTGGCGCACCCCCGACCGGCGGTCGGGACGCCGTCCTTGGCGGGGCCGGCCCCCACGAGCAGAACCCGGCTCGGGCGGCCCGCTCGCCACAAACCGGTCCGGATCAGCGGTCAGCCACGCCACCAGGGCGCCCTCGGCGCGGCGCCGCCGCTCGCGGATCGCCCGGTAGCTGACCCCGGCCGTTTCCGCGGCCGCGTGCAGGGTGTAATCGCCGAGGCGGGTGCCCCCGATCAGTTCGCCGTCCTCGGCGCACAGCACTCCTTGGCGGATTGCGCGGGCGAGCACCAGGTCGGGGTGCCCGTGCGGGCGGGGCGGTTCGGCCGAGGTCAGCATCGGCGCTGGCCGGCCCCGCTCCGCGCGTTCCCGGCGGACCAAATGCTCCGCGGCCCGCCGGGCCGCCCACGTCAGCCGGGCGGCGACCCGCGGCCGATCCGGGCTCGCGTCGCGGACCGCGACGAGCAGGCCGGTCAGCACCTCCGCTTCGATGTCGGTGGCGCTGTCCGGGCAGGCCCTGGCTAGCGGCCACGCCGCGCGGCGCAGCCCGGGGAGCAGCACCCCGGCCAACCCGACCATCGCCGCGCCGGGGTTGGCCTGCGCCTCGCGGAGCAGCGCATTGACCGCCGCGTCGCGGACCGGATAGGGCGTGGACGGGTGCAGCAGCCGGGACCGCAGCTCGTCGAGGGGGATCGGCCGGTCTGGCAGCCCCACGACGTCGGCGCCGTCCAGGACCAGCGGCCGGGGGTCTGCGCTCAGGGCCTGGAAGCTAGCTTCCAGGACGTCGAAGGGGGAGGTGGGGTCGAGACGGCGGCGCATGAGCGGCTCCTTGACATCGGGGAGCCGGTATCGCGCCACAGACGGTCTGTCAGTTGTCCATCACCTCTCCATCGGGCGCCCCACCATCCGGGCGTTCAGGCCTTTCCATCACGGCTGATGGGAACCTGATGGGAAGGTGATGGGACCCGCGGAAGCACTGGCCGGGGGGTCGTTCCAGGCGCCAGCCCAGTCGGCGCGGGGCTGACCTTGTCTCACACGGCATCCGCATGGCGCGTGGGCGTAGCTGACGCCCCGGCGTGAGCCGTTGCGCCCTTCCGCGCGGCCGGCCGGTAGTCGCGTAGCCGGCCGCGGGGGGTGGGCGCGACCGTTGGGGGCGGAATTTGTGTCCCTGGGAGTGCCGCCGGGCGGTTCTTAGGATGGCGCACCTCCGGCCATGGGCCCGCCCATGGCTACTCGAACCTCTTCCCGTTCCGAAACCTTGGCGCCGCCGGTTCCGTTGGCGCTCTGGCCGGTAGCGGCCACCCCGGCGCAGTCCGAGCTGGCTTCCCGCTACCTGTCCGGCCCGGACTCTGACGCCGGCGCTCTGAGCCCTGAGCTGGCCCGGCGGATCATCACCGAGTACACCCGGCCTGGTGATCTCGTCTTCGATCCGATCTGCGGTATCGGCGTCACCGTGGTGGAAGCCGCCGGGCTCGGCCGCCGGGTGATCGGGGTGGAACGCCAGGACCGGTGGGCCCAACTCGCGATCGCGAACTGCGAGCACATCTTGCCGCCGCGGGCGTGGCCGCTCGTCGAGGTGATCACCGCCGATGTCCGCCGGCTCGTCGATGTTTTCCCCGCGCGCGACGGCACGGTCGATCTCGTGGTGATCTGCCCCCCGGCAGGCTGTGACGGCGGTTTGAGCAACGGGATCGCGCGGCCGCACCCAGCCGGGGGGCTGCCGGACGCCGGCACCGCCATGAACAGGCGCCCTGCCTGCGGCCCTGCAGACCGGCCCCTCAACGTGGAAGCGGTCACGGAGCTGTACGTCGTCGTGCACCGGTTGTTGCGCCCCGGTGGCCTACTGGTAGCAGTCACGAGCAACACTTGGCGGGGTGGGCGGCTGCTGGACCGGGCCGGCCTGGTTGTTCAGCGCGCGCAGGCGGCCGGTTTCGGGTACCTGCAGCACGTCATCGCCTTGCACGCCGCGATCTGTGAGGATCAGCTGGTCGCCCGGCCCCCGTTTCGCCGCGACGCTCAGGCTCGAACGGTCCGGCGTGGCGGGCCGGCGGCGCACCTGCTCGCACATCAAGACGTCCTCGTTTTCCAGGCACTCCCCGGCGCGCGCCAGCTTCCGGGCAGGCACGTCTCGAGTGCGCCAACGGCCGCTGGGGGTGGCCGATGAGCGCCGCTGAGCTGCCGCTGTCGGTGTGGCCTGCCGCCCAGCGCAGCTCCAGGGCGCAGCGCGCCGGCCGGTACCTGCCCCTCTCCGGCATGCACCCGGCCAAGATGCTGCCGGCGATCGCCGCCCGCGCCATCGCCGTCTACACCGCGCCCGGCGACCTGGTGCTCGACCCGATGTGCGGGATCGGCACCACCCTGGTCGAGGCCATCCACCTGGGCAGGGACGCTATCGGCGTCGAATACGAACCCGACTGGGCCGCACATGCGCGTGCCAACGTTGACCTGGCCCGTCAGCAGGGTGGCGGCGGCCACGCTGAGGTGATCCGCGGCGACGCCCGCCACCTGGCAACCCTTATTGACCCAGCGGCGCACGGGTTGGTCGCGTTGGTGCTGACCAGCCCGCCCTACGGCGCGTCGCTGCACGGCCAGGTCAGCGCCCGGCGGGGCGCTGGCATCGCGAAAAGCCACTACCGCTACTCCACCGACCCGGCCAACCTCGCCCACCAGAGCCTCGATGCCCTGCTCGGCGGGTTCACCGCCATCCTCGCCGACTGCGCCAAGGTGCTCCGACCGGGCGGCGTCGTGGCGGTCACCGCCCGCCCCTGGCGCGAGCACGGCTACCTCGTCGATCTACCCGCCGCGGTGCTGCGCTGCGGACAGCGCGCCGGCCTGATTCCCTACGAACGCAACGTCGCGCTGCTCACCGGCCTACGCGGCAACCAACTAATTCCACGGGCGTCGTTTTTCGCCCTCGAACAGGCCCGCCGGGCCCGCCGCGCCGTTCAGCCGCGGCTGGTCATCGCGCACGAGGACCTACTCATCCTCACGAAACCTGGCACTCGGGCGGCCACAGGGCAGCGGCGGCGTCTAACAGGAGCCGGGGAAAGTCCCCACCGGACGGGCCGAACATGATCGATCCCAACCAACTGGCCGCCGAACGCCGCGAGTCGGTGCAGCGACGTCAGGCGCCGGGGGGCGCCCTCTCCCGACCTGGGCCGCTCGCACGGCCGGTCGACGAAACACCTCGGCTGTTCACCCCGGCGGACGCTGCCGCGCTGCTGGCCGTACCGGAGTCTTGGCTGCGCCGCAAAGCCGGACTCCGGCTGATCCCATGCACCCTCCTCGGAAAGCACCTGCGCTTTTCCGTCGCCGACCTCGCCGCCATCGCGGGCGGCGGATCCCGACCTACGCGCGAACCTCGGACCCCGCGCCGCCACCGCTAGGTCGTCAGCAAACCGCTTCCGGGCGACACGGACTTGAGGTTTCACACCAGCAGAGCGTCCATGGACCGGCAACGCGCGAACAGGAAGCGGGGGAGGGCTACATGGCCTGGGTGGAGAAGATCAGCCGCAACGCCTGGCGGGTCCGATACTGGAAAGACGACGGCGACTTGGGCTCCGTGCCCGGCTTCAGAAGCAAAATGTCCGCCGACCAGCACGCCGCCGACATAGAGGCCGAGCGACGCGCCGGCACTTTCATCGACCCGGCCGCTGGCAAGACCTCGGTCAGCCAATGGGTACACGACTGGATACCGGCATTGGACGTGGATATCCGGACGGAGGAGAACTACGCCAGCATCCTGCGCTGCCACATCCTTCCCCGGTGGGGGGACAGCTGCATTGCCGATATCTCCGGTATCCATGTCGCCAGCTGGACCAAAACCCTGCGGGCGGCCGGACTTGCCCCGGCCACCGTCTCCGGGATCATGAAGCTGTTCACGATGATCCTGGGTGACGCCGTCGCTGAACGGCTTATCGCCTACAACCCCGTGCAGCCCCGCCGCCGCGGCCGGACCCGAAGCATCAGACCGGTCGAACAGGTATGGGCCACCCCGCAAGAAGTACTCAATGTCGCCGACCAGGTGGCCCGTTGCTACCACCCCTGCGGCGCGATGCTGATCATTACCGCGGCCTGGACCGGCGGCCGCTGGGGCGAACTCACCGGCCTACACCGCAACAACCTGCACCTAGACGACGGCCGGCTGGTCATCGACCCGCACCTGGGTGCGTTGCATGAAAGCAACGACGCCAAATTGTGGCTCGGACCGCCGAAGAACGCTGGTTCAGCCCGAACGATCACTCTGCCCGACTTCCTCATCCCCCTACTCCATCAGCACCTGCAAGCCGTCGACTCGGACCTCGTGTTTGTCACCCCCGACGGCGCCTGGCATCGACGCAGCAACTTCGCCCGCCGCGCTCTGCGCCCCGCCGCCGACGGCGATAGCTACCCCGAACGGAGCGCCGACAGCACCGGAGAAATGCCGTTCCGCGCAGCGTCGAGGCGGACCGTGCTCGTCAAGCCGGGACTGACCTTCCACGGGCTTCGGCATAGCCACAAGACTTGGATGATCTCCGACGGAGTCCCTGAGATCGCGCAATCCCGTCGCCTCGGCCACGTCCTGCACGACAGGATCCAACAGACCTACTCCCACGTGGCCGTCGAAGTCGAACACCGACTCCTGCAAGGCCTGGGAGATCGCTGGGATAAAGCCGTTGCCAACGCCCACATCGACGCCCGCGACACGAACTATCGTGAACAAGGCTGATTCCGCAGCCCGCTCCAAACCATCTGCCTCTCCCCGTAACTCTGCAGGGGCAGGAACTTTTCGGTGAGGTTGTCGTCGCGCCCCCGAGCGTCGCGGCATCATCGTTTGGGTCATCATTGGGCGGATCACAGCGATTGCCTGCAACAAATTGCCCTCTACTGGGCTGAGGCTGGTCCAACGACGTCCCATACGCTAGCCCAGGTCTGCTCGAGAAAGTGAAGCATCTGGCCCACGTCTGGATGCGCATCGAAGCGCCGTAGAACCCTTTGGCGAGGCTCGAAGCGCATGGTAGTTGCGGTCGTGGCCGCCAGCTCGTCCCAGATCAAGACCACCGCCTGCACCCGTGAAGTGTTGCGCAGCAGGCCGCTGATCAAAGCGTCAATCTCGCTCTCGTAGTTCCCATCTCTTGTCCAGGACAGGGGTATGCGCATGAAGATCAGCCCCAGACCTTCCTTCGGAAGCTGCCGCCGAGCTTCGTTGAAGGTGTTCTTAACGGTGGCCGCGCTGTATGGAGTGTCATCGTCCTTCGCTTTGGCCTCGACGGCAACTGTCAGCGCGGCGCCTCCCAGGTCGATGTCGTAGTCCTGGCCCTTCTCGCCGCTGGGCATACGCAGGGCCGTCGTCACCGGAAGCTGCATCAGGAGCCGAGCGACCTCTGCCTCGAAGAGGGCCCCTGCCAAGTTGCGTCGTCTCAGGTTCTCCACAAGTTCGTCGAACCACTCAAAGCTCTGCAGGTCGAAGAGCAGGCGACCAAGGCGCCACAGCACGTACTTGAAGCGAACACTCCCTTCGGGCGTTGTTCCCTTGAACGATCGGAAATGCTGTTCGAGCCATTTCTCGCCGAGAAAGTAAGCCGCGAAGTGCTCAGCGAAGATAAGCCGAGTCTGCGAGTCTGCGAGTCTGCGAGTCTGCGAGTCCGTGTGTCCGCTCTCGGTGGCAAAGTCGTCCATGAGCTGTCGGACAGTGTCTACGTAGCGAAGCCACTGAACCTCGACGGGAACGTCGGCACCGTCTGGTGCGCCCGAGGCGAAGGCTTTGTACGAAAGGTCCATGTGACTATGTTGCCTGATGCTCCTCGAGCGCCGAAAAGAGGTTAACGGTGCCCCTTCTGCGAAGCTGACCTGAGGCACTTGTTCCTCATCTTTACTGTCCCTGAGGGTGGGAATGGCGATTTTCCGACATGAGCGTCACTGTGCTCGACCGAGCGGCGGTGAGCGCCGATCCTGGTTTGATGGCCGATCCCATGGCGAGCGTCTTGAATCCGCAGGGTGCCCGAGCGGCGCGCCGCCGGCGGTTCACCGCGGCCTACCGTTGGAGGTGCTGAGCGCCTATGACGCGGCGCCCGGTGAGAAGGGCGCGATCTTGCGCCGGGAGGGGCCGGACTCCTCGCATGTGAGTGAGTGGCGACGGGCCTGGAGACCGCGGGGGGCAGGGCCAGCGAGGCGGCATCCGCTGTTCGCTGGAGTTGCGCGTACCCGGCATGATCTTGACCGACCTCGAACAGGCTGGTCGCCCACTCCAGTCGAATCAAGACCCGGTTCACCGCGATTGCCGGCCCCTGGATGGGCTGTTCGCAACCCGGCTCAAGTTCATGGGCGCGGTCGTAAAGCTCGTCAACGAACTCCCACAGGCCCAGCGTGTTGTATGCCGCGGCGCAAATTGGCCAGGCGGTGCACCGTTCGAGGGGCGGTAGCCGACGGTTTTCGGCAAGAGCCAAGACCTAACGAGCGGTGAGATCCGGAATCGTGGCGAGGACGTGTCCCGGAAGGCGCCCGAGGATCGCGGCATCGCGACGGTGGTTCAGAACGATGCCCGCTACGCGCACATGAGCGTCGCGGAGAATATGGGTTTCGCCCTCAAGCTCAAGGGTGTACCCAAAGCGGTGCGCAGTCGAATATCCATTATGGCTCCACGCCGCGCAGCGTTTGTGCTCCCTTTCGAAGCTGGCGTTCGCGCTCCTGGGTGTGACGATGCCCAACCGAACGATCACGACTGCACCCCTCCTGGCGGGTAGAGATTCACGAAACATCCGCCCCAGCGAGCCGGAGCACGAAGCTGGCCGGACGAAATCATTGCGTGACGATCTGACGCACGGGGATCAGCAAGGGGAAACGCTTCACCGTCGCTGCGGACCAGTTCGGAGGTGTTCGTTTGATCCCAGCTGATCGGACACGGCTTCCATACCGTTCATGGCGTAGCGCAGCGCGATCCGGTGATCGAGGGCGCCGAAGGTCCGAGCCCCCGCCGTGGAACCACACCAGCACGTCCACCGGATCTGCATTGGGGTCAAAGACTTTGGCTCTGATGGAAGCGCCGGCGACGGGAATCTCGGTTTCCCAAGCCCTATGTACTTCGGGGCCAGGTCCCACGAGTTCGGCCGGCAATCGTGTCTTGGAGCGCACAGTTGCCACAGCGCTCTCGCTGGTCCTCGGCGCTCCCAACGCCGCCAGCCTTTCGAGATGCGCCGCCACTTGAGGATTCAACGCCATGCTTGTCTCCTGGTGCTCAAAAGACGATCACGCTGCGGATGACTTCGCCGCGGTCGATGGCTGCCAGGCCGTCGTTGATCTCATCCAGCGTCAGCAGCCTCGATACCATCTCTTTCAGGCGTAGCTGTCCAGCCTCAGCGAGGCGCAGCAGTCGAGGAAAGTCGCGCTGCGATTGGGCCGAGCCGTAGAGACTCCCGATAACGCGCTTCTCGCTTATCATCCACTCCTTGAGGTCCCACGGCGGCTTGTCCCCTGCCTTAGTCGCGCCGACCAGCGTCAAGGTGGCTCCCCGACGCAGCATGGCAAAGCCGCTGCCCGCCGTGTCGGCTCGCCCAGCCACTTCGAAGGCGTAGTCCACTCCGTCGCCGGCCGTCAGATCTTTCACCCTTTCTTCGGCCTCATCCGGAGCGAAAGCGTGGGTGGCCCCCAGCTGCAAAGCCACCGCTCGCTTCGATTCCACTGGGTCGACCGCGACGATCACGCTCGCACCCGAGATTCGGGCACCCTGCACGACTGACTGGCCGACTCCCCCGGCGCCCATCACGACAACTGACGAGCCCGGCGTGACCCGTGCGGTGTTGAGGACGGCACATACGCCGGTGGTCACCCCGCAGCCGATCAGCGCCACCTGCTCAGGCGGCAGATCTGTTTCCACCTTCACCAGGGATCGCTGGGAGACGACCATCTGCTCGGCGAAGGCACCCAGACCAGTCCAAGCGAACACTGGTGTGCCATTGGCTCGCGAAAGTCGACTCGTTGGCGCGGCATAGAAGGCTTGGCACAAATGAGTCTGGCCATCCAGACACCACCGGCAATCTCCACACGCAGGCACGAAGGTGCCGATGACCCGGTCGCCAACGCGCAACCGGTCGACGTGCGCTCCTACTTCCAGCACCGTGCCAGTGCCTTCATGCCCCGTCACGAGTGGCCACCCCGGAGCGGGGCTGCGCCCTTCGAGCGGATTGAGGTCGCTATGGCAAAGGCCGCTCGCGTCGAGGTCGACGATCACGTCACCCGGCGCAAGGGAGTCGATACGGAGGTCCTCAATCTCAAGGGGCCGCCCAACGCCCTCGGCTACTGCAGCTCTCACCGTGCGCTCCTTTGTCTTGACGTGCGTTGTCTATAAGTCGTTACCGAGATTCACGGGGGCGATGACCACCGACGTTGACTAAACCATGCGCGTTAATCCGCGTGGGCGCGCCTCGTCCGCTTAGCCAAGGGCTGCGAGGCAGTTTCGTCGGACCCACGCGACATGACGTAGGCTTGGTCGACTGTTTCCGCTCCCGGATAGCCATATTTCCGGGCGTTCGAGTTGATGGCCGTCATGCATTCCGTTAGCTTGTCGTGCGGGCTGAACTCGACGCATTCGACTTCTTCCTCGATGACAAACACATGCCGCTCGGGAATGTAGTAAGCATCGCCGGCCTGGAAGATTTCCTCTTCGCCGGTGTCCGGGTATTTTATACGCAGGCGGCCATCAACCACATATCCGTAGTGGGGACACATACAGATGTTGTCAGGAAGGCCACGGTAGTCGGTCTGATGGGGGGGAATACGGTACAGCCGACCTCGAACTCTCCACCCGGAGTTGAATGAAAACCGGTCCCCTTGATGTGGTCGCCGTGCGGATGCAGGGGAATTCCTTCCTTCTTATAATGCATGCACTCTCTCGCTCTCTGGTTGGACTTTCATCTGCAGTTCCCTTGATGTTGAAACTCGCGATTCCTGGGATAGGTCAATCGAAGCAGCACCGTCCGAAGCCATCAGCGTTCCAATTCGGTTGCCTCGGAAACTGGAAGTTGGATTAGACGGGCGCGCCGGTCGTAGGCGAAGGGGAACGATACGCGGAAAATTCCCAGCAGCAACCAATAGAGGCTCAGACCTCCTCAAGTAGCGGCAAGATCACTGTTGAGATTCATGCCGCGGTGATCTGGTAGGTCAGCGGGCGGCGGTCGCCGGGCAGGCTGGCCGGGGTGGCGTTGAGCTCGTCGGTGAGGAGCTCGAGGGCGTGGGCGACTCGTCGGCTGTCGGGCCGATCCAGGGTGACGGTGATCTGCTTCGTTGCGTAGTCGATTTGCCCGCCCAGGTGGAGCAGGTGGCGCAGGATGGCCCGGTATTCGTTCGGGTCGCTCAGGTAGGCGTTGAAGCGTTCTGCCAGCCAGGCTTCGGCGTTGAACGCGAGTAGCCGCAGCACCATCTGCAGGCCGCGGCGCTCTAGCCGTGGGCGGGCTCGCTTGGCGTTCGGGTCGAGCTCGGTGGCCGGCACCTTGGCCGGTATGGGGTGCAGCGCGGCCTTGGCGCGTTCCAGCGCGCGGGTCGCTTGCTCGATCTGCCGGTGCAGTGCTGGGAGTGCGGCGTTCATTTGTTTCGGGCTGCCGGTCCCGGCCAGCAGCTGGGGGAGCGCCCGTTCGGCCGCGATCAGGTCGGCGTGGGCGGCGGCGACCGCCTTGCGGGCCGCGAGACGAGCCGGATTGGTGACCTTTCGGGTGTCGGTGCCGATGTCCATGGCGTAGTCGGCCAGGGCGTCGATGCCGTTGTGCTCGGTGGCGTATTTGAACATGTTCTCGATCCGCCAGCGGGCCCGTAGCCAGCACAGCAGCGCCGCGCCGGTGGCGGTGGTGTCGGAGGTGAGGACCTGCAGCACCGGCGCGCCGTGCTCGAACAGGGTGAGTTGGCGGGCGGGGCCGTAACCGGTGAGCTGGACGGTCTCATCGGCCAGCGTCACGCTGATCCGCCGTCCCTCGCGCACGGTCCAGGACCGCCGCGGCGCGGCGGTCGCTTCGATCAGCGGGGCGCGCCGGTAGGTGACCCAGTCCGCCCCGGCGTCCCGGCAGGCGCGAAACGCCGAGGGGTAGGCCCCGCCCTGGTCGAAGCCGAGCAGGATCGGCGCGCCCGGGCCCAGGACCGCGCGCAGTTGGCTGAGCACGCCGGGCAGGGTGGAGCTCAGCCCGGTCGGCTCACCGGAGGGAAAGACGACCGCCCGACCGCGGGCGTCGACCAGCAGCGTGTCGTCCCGGCCGGGCTCGGCGTGCCGGCGTTTGGTGTTCCAGCCTTTGCCGACCGGCCGGGCACCGGCGTAGGGCACGAAATGGTCGTCCACGAAATAGACCGGGTCGGCGGCCGGGTCGGCCGCGAGCATCCCGGCGGCGAAGGCCCGCTGCAACGCCAGCGGGTCGGACCCGTCGGCCAGGGCGCCAAGGCGCGATCGCAGCGTCGCCAGCTCCGGGACCATCGCCAGCCCGACCGCCGCACCGGCCTCGGCCCGCCGCAGGTGCTTGGCGCCCTCCACTGTACACCCCGAGGGCAACATCGAGCCGCTCGACTACCTCGAGGCGCTCGAGGGCCTCGGCGAGGGTGACGTCCGGAAGGTGATGCGCGAGAACGCGCTGGTCCTCCTGGGCTGAGAGCGTGGCTCGTGGCGGGCGGCGCCGTCAGGTGAGAGCCGCCGCAGCGGCGGTCGCAACCCGCGCCGTGAGATCCAGAAGGTCGGACTCAGGCCGCGACGCGACCGGGTGAGGCAGGACGACCGTCGTGAGGGCCGGCATGCCGAGCCGCAGCGCGAACTCCGCCGCCAGCCCCTGGAACGGTTCGGTGATCACCGTGACCGTCGGGACGCCGAGCCGCTCGAGCTTCACTGCGTCGTCGATGCTGCAAGCCGTGCAGGCGCCGCAGTCACCGACGCCGAGGATCGCGACGTCCGCTTCCGCGGCGACGGCCGCGGCCTCGTCGTCGGTGAGCGCCACTGCGGCGCTCGTCTTGTCCGTCGCGTCGGCCGACCTGATAGGCAGGTCGGCGCCGAGATGCGCGGCCAGCGCCCGCAGGATCGGCCCGGCGTTCGGCTTGCCGTTGACCACGAGCGCGAGTCTGTGCGCCGACACCCGCGACCGCGCGGCGGGCGCGGACACCGGCGTCCTGTCCACAACCGACCCGGTCGGAACCACCAGCTCCAGAGTGCTCATGACGTAACTCCTCTCGGGACGACATCGCAGGCGTCGGGGCCACACACGGGCATCGGCTCGCCGGCCGGGCGCACCCGCCGGGTCACCCGGTGCGTCGCGAGCGTCGTCGCCCACGACGGGATGTACGCCGACCAGCCCGCGCCCGCGCCGCCGGCCGCGATGACGAGCACGTCGTCGGCGGACCGGACGACGGGCAGCATCCCGTCGGCGTCGGGGATGAGGTGGTGCTGACCGTCGCGCGGCTCCAGCACGCCCGCTTCGACGAGGTCCGCCGGCCGGATCCGGCTGGCGCGCGCGAGGTGCTCGCCCACGTCGTGGCGGGACAGGCCCGCGCGGGCGAGCGCGGCGGCGTGTTCCGGTCCAGCGACGATCACCGCCTGGCCGCCCTTGCCGCAGGTGAAGCTCGACGGCGAGCGCATAGCGCTGGCGTACGTTGCGAGGATCCCGGCGGCGTCGGGGTTGAGGTGGTTGGCGACCTGCCGCGGTGCCTCGGTCGCGGCCAGCACGAGGACGGTATCTTGCGCGTCGTACCCAAGCTCGATCTGCAGCGTCGGCCAGGTTTCCGGCGGCGTGGTCTCGGCGAAGCAGAGCGAATATCGGCCGGGGTTTCCGAGCGACGCGCCGTCCATCCGTCCTGGCCGGGCGTCGAAGGCGTTCATCGCGATGAGGCGCAGCGCGCGGCCGACGGTCGCGTTCGTCCGGTTACCCGGGCCGAGGGCGTTGTGCCCGCCGTTCATCCCAGCGGACTCGGCGAGCGGCCCGCTGACGATCACGCAGAGCGCCGCGCCACCAGTGCTCGTGAGCGCGGCGTTCGCGTTGAACTCGGGATCGAGCAGCGCCTCGATTCCGGCGACGACGAGCGGGAAGTCAGCGGCCCGGCAGCCGGCCATGACCGCGTTAGCGGCGGCGACGTCGGCGAACAGGGGGAGGCCCCGCCCGGGCATCGTTCCGAGGAGCGCGTCCGGAGGGAGGTCGACCACGTCCAAGGTCTGCGCGACGCGGCGGACGGTCGGTGGGATTACCGGGAGCCCGTCGGTCCAGCCGCTTTCGAAGAGCAGCTCGCCCACCTCATCGGCATCCACGGCGATGGTAGGGGTCACGGACTCACCTTTCGTCGGCGCATGGAGATGCATGATGCATCATACGCCATTTGACACAACCGTCTTGCTGCTACGGTGCATGCTGCATCGAGTAGTCCACGTCGAGGACGCGCATCGTGGGTACAGCGCGCTCGGTCCGCCAGCGAGTGGGGGGTCAGGAAGTGTCGGCCTACAGGTCCAAGACCATGTTCGCGGTCGACGCGCTGCGCACGAAGATCCTCGCAGGGGACATCGGCCCGGGCGAGCGCTTCGACGTGCGCCGCATTGCGGCAGAGCTCGAGATGAGCATCACGCCGGTCCGCGAGGCGCTGCGCGTCCTCCAGGCCGACGGCCTGGTGAGTTACGACGAGCACCGATCCATTTCCGCGATGGAGCTGAAGGCCGAGGACGCCGTCGAGCTCTACCTGCTGCGCTCCAGCCTCGAGAGTCTCGCGACCCGCCTCGCGACTGACCGGTGGACCGACGACGACGAGGCCGCGATCCGCGGCGCGCACGTTGAGATGACCGCGGCCGCGAAGGCCGGAGACCCGGGCCGCACCTCGCTCGCCAACCGCACCTGGCACTTCGCGGTGTACGGCGCGGCACACACCCGCTTCGTGGAGCCGGCGATCACTCGGCTGTGGGTCCAGATCGCCTGGAGCGCGACCTGGAGCGTGCCCGGCCGGCTGCAGGCCTCCGTCGTCGAGCACCAAGCAATTACGGATGCGCTGCTCGCTCGCAAACCGCGGCAGGCCGAAAAACTCATGCGTGAGCACATCAACGGCGGCCAGCGTGCGGTCCTCGAACACGGCGACGACACCCGGAGCTGATCCCACCGCAATCAGAACCCGCGGGCCCCGACGACCTCACGGAACCAGTCCTGCGCGTGGTCGTGCCACTCGGGCTGGGTGAAGATCACGCGACGCAGCGTCCGCGTCCCGCGGGAGACGTCCTCGTCGCGGGCATGTTGCATGACGAGGTTGTCGAAGACCACGAGGTCGTGCATTTGCCAGGTATGGCGGTAGCGGAACTGCGGCTGACGAATCCAGGCGTTCAGCTCATCGAGCAGCCGGTTGCCATCCGCGCTGTCCATCCCGTCGATCCCCTCAACGAATAGGTCGTTGACGAACAGCAGTGGCTCGCCTGTCCGCGGGTGCGGAACCGGACGGGATGCGACGCACGGCGGTTGAGATCGGACCGGTTCTCCTGCTCGCGGATCGGGATCTCGTACTGCTGCTTGGTGAGCGGATGGCAGTGCGTCGCGGTTAGGCCGGCCACCGAGTCGCGCACGGATTGGTCGAGGTCGGCGTACGCCGACCTCGTATCCGCAAAGATCGTCGACGATGCCCCGTCAGGAAGCTCCTCGGCGTACAGGCAGATCCCGCACAGCGGGGTGGGGCACGTCGTGTAGTCGGCGTGGAAGTGCAGTCTGGTGTGATTGGACGCGAGGTCGATCTTCGTCGAGACGTACGAGTGCAACAGGCCGGTGCACGCCTCGTCGAGCGGCATTCCAAGCGACGCAACGACGGAGTGCTGCTCGTCGAGTGAGATCTCGCGGCCACGGAACAGCAGCAGTCCGTAACTGTCGAACGCGGTTAGAAGCTCCGCCCGCTCCGCGGCCGTCAACTGCGCGAGGTCATCGAGAAAGCCGTGACCGCGCAGCCGAACGAACCGTCGAAGGGCTCGAAGGAGAGGGGCACGGGGCACCTACCTGTCCGTGTAGCGGAGCCGAGACTGCGTACACACTAGAGGATGCATCGTGCATCGGCAGTCAAATGATCACGAACGTTAGCCCGGAAGCAGCACCCGCGCAACGCCACGGTCTCACCGCCCGCTGACGTGAATCGCTCGTCCAGTGGTGTTGACTGGGTCACACATTTGATGCATCGTGCATCGCACCACACGCCGACCGGCGTCGATGACGACGACAGGAGCGCGATGTTCACCACGGAAGTGGCCGCTGGGCTCGAGAAGCGCCTCGCCGCGGACGAGACGTTCCAGCGCTACACCCGCTTCTTCGAAGCGGACGTCGCCCTCGTCGGCATCGAGCCCGCCCTCGCCCTCACCTTCCGCGGTCCGGACGTCCGCTGCGCGGTTGCCGAGACCGAGACGGCGGACATCGTCCTGTCGGTGAGCCCCGAGGGTTGGGCGAGCCTTGCCGACCCCGAGGCGATCAACGTGACCCTGACCCACTGGCTGCGCAAGGGCGAGGTCCGGATCGACGGTGACGTCGACCGCGCGATGAGCAACTGGCGCCCGCTCTTCTGGGCGGTAGCCAGGCTCCGCGAGCAGCTCACCGGCAAGACCGACTTCTGAGGAGAGGGCCATGTCGTACGTCGACGTCGACGGCCTCCAGATCGCCTACGACCGCGAGGGCTCCGGCCCGCCGCTGATCATGGTCCACGGCGCCTCGCAGGACTCGCGGTCCTGGCGCTTCAACGTCCCTCACTTCGCCCGCTGGTACGACGTGGTGGCGATCGATCTGCCGGGACATGGCAAGTCCGATCTGCCAGAGTCCGGACCGGTCAGCTCGATCCCGGATTTCGCCCGGATCGTGTGGGGAGTCACAGAGAGTCTCGGCCTGGACCGGCCGATTCTGATGGGCCACTCGCTCGCCGGCGGCATCGTCCTGCGCCTCGGCGTCGACAAGGGGGCCGCCGTCCGCGGCATAGTGAATGTAGACGGCGCCGCGCGGACGAACAAGACGGCCACCAAGCTCGGCAAGGGCGCGCTCGACCTGGTCGAGCGCAACCCCACCGACTACCTGCAGACGATGATCCTGTCGGTGCTCGGCCGCAGCACGCCGGCAGCGCACAAGCGCGCGATGGCGATGGACGCGCGCCGAACGATCCCGGAGGTCGCCCTCAACGATTTACGGGCGTACACGAGTTGCGACTTCCTCGATGAGCTCAGCGACATCACCGTCCCAGTGATCGGCGTCGTCGGCGAGGACGACTGGTCCTGCAGCCCGGCGCAGACGCGGGAGTCGACCGAGGCGGTCGGCGGCCCATCCAGCTTCCATCAGTTCGACACCGTCGGGCACATTCCTCACACGGAGCAGCCTGAGGTCTTCAACGAAGTCGTCGTGGTCCTGCTCGACAAGCATGGCTTACTGCCGTCGTGAACCGCAGTACCTGTCACTCCTAAGAGCACCCATCCGAAAGGCGAGGTCCCGCGAACATGCTCCCATCCCGATCTGCACGGAACCCCAAGCGGACGAGAATCCTGGGCGCCACCGCGCTCGCGGTCCTCGCCGTCGCCGCCACCGCGTGCGGCAGCAGTTCCTCCGGCGCTTCGTCCCCCAAGCCCGCCGACACGGCGGCGGTGTCCACCTGCATGACCGCGACCGCGACCGGCGTACAGGAGGCAAAGACCGCACCGACGCTCCAGTTGCCGTCAACCCCGCCCGCCCTGTCGAAGGTGAAGGGCAAGGAACTGTGGTTCATCTCGCCCTCGCAAGCGTTCCAGATTATCCTCGAGGAAAGCGAGGCCTTCAGCGCCGCGGCCAAGGCTGCGGGTATGACCCCGGTGATCTTCAACGGAAACAGTAGCGTCCAGCAGTGGAACGTCGGCATCACCCAGGCAGTTGCCCGCCACGCCGGCGCCATCGTTCTCGTCGCCATCGACCCGAAGCTCGTCAGCGGCCCGCTGCAGAAGGCGGTCGCCGCTGGCATCCCCGTCATCGACACGAACAATGGCTCCGCACAGGACGCACTGACCAGTGGCCTCAGGGCACACGTCGAGACCAATGTGATCCAAGACGGCACGTGGATGGCGGACTACGCGCTGCAGAAGGGTGGCTGCACCGGCCAGTACGGCGTCTTCTATACCTCGGTCTACCCAGGCCTCCGCGAGACCAAGGGCGGCGTCGGCGCCGAGGTAGCCAAGCAGTGCTCCTCCTGCTCGACCGTTGTCCAGGACACCCCGTCCGCGGACGTACAGACGAAGGTCGGCCCTGCTGTCCAGACAATGGTCCACAGCCATCCCGATATGAAGATGGTCATGGCACTCTCGGACGCGCAAGCGCTATTCATGGTTCCGGCGTTGCAGCAGATCCAATCCAAGGTGCAGATCGTGGGCGCTGATGGCACCGGCCCGAACATCCAATTCATCAAAAACGGCCAGGTGGAGGTCGGCTCCGTCCTGTGGGGTCCGTCGGATCTACTTGGCTACGAGATCGTCGACGAGATGGCGCGCCTCGCGGCCGGCCAGCCCGCGGTCGCCGAGCAGTATCCGAGCCGGCTCGTGACTACCGAGAACATCGGTGACCCGTCCACGATCTGGGCGAGTCTCGGCGACTACGTCGGCGCCTATAAGGCGCTCTGGGCCAAGGGATGATCGATCCCACGACATCCCTGCCCCCCGCGGAGACGCGGGGAGCAGGGATTATGGTCAACGGAGTGCGGGTCCGCTACGGTGCGATTGAGGCGCTGCGGGGCGTCTCGCTGGAACTCGCACCAGGTGAGGTCCACGGCCTCGTCGGGCACAATGGCTCCGGCAAGTCGACGCTCGCCCGACTTCTCGCCGGTAACGAGTCGCCGACCGCTGGCACCGTCCTCTGGGATGGCAAGCCGCTCCGCATCGGCGCCGGGGTATCCGTGGTACACCAGAGCCTCGGACTCGCCGAGGACATGACCTCCCTTGAGAACTACGGCGTCTCCAGCAGTTACGACACCGGCCGTGCCGGCTTCATCCGCTGGGGCCGGGAGGCTGCGTCGTTTGCCGAGCACCGGTCGGTCCTCGACATCGACGTCGATCCGAGGCAGTTGGTGCGTGACCTGTCGCCGGCGCAGCGCGCGGGCGTCGCGCTGATGCGGTCGCTGCGCTCGCTGGAGAAGACATCGCGGGCAACGCGGTTCGTTATCCTCGACGAGATCACGTCGTACCTCGACGCGCACGAGCGCGCACGCCTCGCTTCCGCGGTCTCGTCGCTGGCCGCCTCTGGCGTCGGCGTTGTGTTCATCAGCCACTATCTCGACGAGGTCCTGTTGATGTGCACGAAGGTCAGCGTGCTCCGAGCCGGTGAGATGCTCGGTACTTACGACGCCGGGAGCATGACGAAGTCGGATCTGTCGCACCTGATGTTCGGCGCGACAGCCAATGTAGTCGAGGTAAGGAAGGAGAACGCCGATGTCGACACCCACACCGACACCGACGGCTTCTCGCTGCGCCCGTTCGTCGAGGCCGACATCAAGCCGGGGGAGATCCTTGGCGTAACCGGTCGCAGCGGCGGCGACCACGAGTTGCTGCCGTACCTGCTGATCTCGCAAATGCGCGGCGATCGCAAGGGTCCGACGGTCACGCTGGTTCCGAGCGACCGCGCGGCCCGCGGGATCTGGATACAGGGATCCATCGCCGAGAACCTCACCCTGTCTAAGCTTCGCCCGCTCGCCGGGAGGCGGGGCGGTACCTTCGCCCCGCGGCGCGAGCGCGGCTTCGTCCGCTCCTGGCTCGCGGAAACCAACTTTCGAGTCGACGGGCCCCACACCAAACTCGCCGCATTGAGTGGCGGGATGCAGCAGAAGGTGCTGGTCGGCCGGGCACTGCTCGAACGACCCGACGTGCTCGTCCTCCACGAGCCCACCCAAGGCATCGACGTGGGCGCCCGCGCCTCGATCATGAAGGCCATTCTGGATGCGGCGAAGGCCGGCACTGCCGTCCTGCTCGTCTCCCACGAGCATAACGACCTCGTCGCCCTGTGTGACTCGGTGCTCGTGTGCCACGAGCACGAGGTAGCCACCCGGCTTTCCGGGCGCCACCTCACCGAGCCCGCGCTCGCCGCAGCCCTTTAGAGGAGTGCCATGAAGCTCATCCAGCGCTACGGCGTGATCTTTGCTCTGATTGCGTTGTTTGTGGCCTTTAGTGCGTACCAGCCGTCGCTGTTCCTGACGCAAGGCAACCTGCTGACGGTTATCACGAGCCAGTCGTCGGTGCTGCTGCTCGCGATCGCCGTGACCATCCCCCTGCGAGCCGGCGAGTTCGACCTCTCGATCGGCGCGATCATGGTGGTCAGTTCGCTCGAAACCGGCATCCTATTCCGGGACCACCATGCGTCGATCCCGGTCCTGATCGTGGTCGCGCTCGCTATCGGAGCGGTTGCCGGGCTGGTCAACGCGTTGCTCGTGGTCGGGCTGAAAATCAACGGGTTCATCGCGACTCTCGGCACCTCGTCGGTCCTTGGCGGCATCGGCTATGGCATTAGCAACTCGGCGGTCGTCGGCCCGCTCGATGGCTCGATCACGAGTTTCGCCCGTGACTCGGTCGGGTCCATCCCTGCGGCGGTGTTCTGGGGCTGGGGGATCGCGATCGTGCTGTGGGTGGTCTTCGAGCGCACCGTGCTCGGCCGCTACTGGTTGTTCGCCGGCGGCAATGCCGAAGCGGCGCGGCTCGCCGGCGTACGGACGCAGGCGGTCAAGTTCTTGTCATTTGTGGTGTCCGGTGCGATCTGCGGCTTCGCCGGCCTGCTGCTCACTGGGACCATCGGCTCATCCGACCCGAGCACTTCGGGTGGCTACCTGCTTGGCCCGTTCGCCGCGGCGTTCGTTGGTACGGCCGTTCTGCAGGAGGGCCGCTTCAACATAATCGGCACCGTCATCGGGACGTACCTCATCTCGGTCGCCGACATAGGGCTCGAGTTGTTCGGTGCGCCCACCTGGTTCGGCCAGGTGTTCTCCGGCCTGATTCTCATCGTTGCGCTCGCCATCGCGAAGCTGGGCGGTACGTCAGCTCCGGCGCGGATGCTCCGCCGGACTGTCAAATCCAGGTCCGATCCAGAGTCGGGCGCTGGCGTCGGCGGAGCCGACCTGACCGCGCCTACGCACAAACCGACCTCGCGCGGAGCACCTGTATGAGCGCATCACGCGCCCTCGTCGACGCAGCCCCACGAGTTCGGTGTCGATGCTCCGCCCCTCGGAACCGGTTCGTTGACAGGCTATTCGGAAGGATGCATCATGCATCTTAATAAGAAGGGGCCATGACCGCAGACTCTGCCGGTCCGCTCCAGGGCTTGCGCGTCATCGATGCATCGAGCCTATTCGCCGGCCCGATCGCGGCCACGCTCCTCGCCGACTTTGGCGCCGACGTGATCAAGGTTGAACACCCGCGTGGCGACGGTCAGCGAAGCATGGGGTGGCAGCAGGATGGCACGTCCCTGATGTGGACCGTCCTCAACCGCAACAAGCGCTGCATCACCCTCGACCTCCATGATGCGGAGGGCCAGCAACTATTCCGCGAGCTTTGTGACACCGCCGACGTGGTGATCGAGAACTTTCGGCCCGGCACCCTTGATCGCTGGGGCGTGGGCTACGAGGTACTCTCGGCGCGCAATCCGAAGCTTGTCATGGTCGACGTGACGGCCTTCGGCCAGACCGGGCCGATGAGCCACCGGCCAGGCTTCGGCACGATCGCTGAGGCGATGAGCGGCTTTGCCCACATTAACGGGCATGCGGACGGGCCGCCGACGTTGCCCCCGTTCGCTCTCGGCGATGCGATCGCTGGCGTCTTCGGGGCGTGTGCTGCGATGTTTGCGCTGCACCACCGCGACCGGGTCTCCGGCCTCGGGCAGGCGATTGATCTGTCAATCTACGAGCCGCTGTTCTGGATCCTCGGACCCCAACTCACGGTCTACGACCAGCTCGGCGACGCGCAGGGCCGTACCGGTAACCGGGCGGCCTTCACCACCCCGCGCAACCTATACCGGGCCAGCGACGGGCGGTGGATCGCCGTCTCCGCCAGCGCGCAGTCGATCGCCGAACGCTTGATGCGGATGGTCGACGCCCCGCAGTACGTCGACGCGCCTTGGTTCGCCGATCATGTCGGCCGGCTCAAGCACGAGGAGGAGCTCGACAAGGTCGTCGGCGGCTGGATCGCGCGCCACACCACCGACGAGGTTCTCGCAGCGGCCGATGAGCACCAGGTTGCCGCCGGTCCGGTCTACACGATCGAGGACATCGCGAAGGACGCGCAGTACCTGGCGCGTGAGACGTTCACCCGCATGATTGACGCTAATCAGCGGAGTATCGCGATCCAGAACGTCATCCCCCTTATGTCCGAGACGCCGGGGCACCACCGCTGGCTCGGGCCGGCCCTCGGGGAGCACAACGAAGAGGTGCTTATCGGAGAACTGGGTCTCAGCGCCGATCAGATCGAGGTCTTGCGTGCGCGCGGCGTCGTCGCGAAGACGCCCGGGACCGACCAGTACGTCCATGCGATGGAAGGAGCGTCCGAGTGACCGCAGTCGACGAGCGTCGAGAGAAGGTCCCGACCGTCGACCGTATCCAGGTCGTTGACGTCGACAGCCATGTGACGGAGCCGCCGACGCTGTGGACCGACCGGGTCAGCAGCAAGTGGGGAGATCTAGTCCCCCATGTGCGCCGTGACGACAAGGCCGGCATCGACCGCTGGTGGATCGGCAATCGGCGCGGGTCGGCGGTGGCCAACTTTACGGTGGCCAACTGGAACGAGTTCCCGCCGTCCTTCCCGCCGTTCGTCGAGGACGCCGACCCGGCAGCCTGGGACCCCCCCGAGCGACTGGCCCGCCTTACCGAGGTAGGGATCCACCAGCAGCTGCTCTACCCGAACATCTTGGGCTTCTCGAGCATTTACTTCTTCGATCTCGACCCCGAGTTGCGCTACGAATGCGTCCGAGCGTACAACGACTGGCCGACGGAGTTCTGCAGCGCGGACCCGAACCGGCTGATTGCCCTGATGTGGCTGCCGTTCCGGGACCTTGACCTCGCTGTCCGCGAGATGGAACGGTGCCTGGCGATGGGCCACCGGGGGATCATCTTCCCGAGCAACTTCGAGCCCGTCGGCCTGCCGCTGCTACCCGACGAGCACTGGAACCCGATCTGGGAGGGGGCGCAGACCCACGAGCTCTCGATCAACTTCCATACCGGCTTCCAGATCAGCGAGGACGAGGCGCGTAGCGCTATCGGCTGCCGACGGTCGCGCGCCGACTTCGCGAAGATGAGTTCCCTGTTCCTGCTGGGGAACGCACGCACCGTCGCGGATCTCACGCTCTACGGCGTCTGCCATCGCTTCCCTCGGCTGAAGTTCGTGTCGGTCGAGAGCGGCTACGGATGGATGCCGTACTTCGGCGAGATGCTCGACTGGCAGTGGCTGAATTCGGGGGCCCGCGACGCGTACCCGGAGGTCGACCTGATGCCCAGCGAATACATCCACCGGCAGGTTTTTGGGACGTTCTGGTTCGAGTCGGACACCGTAAAGCGGATGGGCGAGGTATACGCAGATAACCTCATGTTCGAGACCGACTTTCCGCATCCGACGGCGATCCAGTCCGGTCCGGCGTCGTACTCTGGCACTCCGCGCGAGCACATCGAGCGCCACCTCGCGGGCGTCGACGAGGCTCTACTACGGAAACTGCTCCGCGACAACGCCGCCGCGCTGTATCACCTCGGCTCCTGATGGGCCGATTGCAGGCGACCGCCCTCTACCACGACGCGCCAGCGCAGCGGGTCGTCGTCGGCGAGGGCGCGGTGGGCGAGCTCGCGACCGACCTCGCCCGCGTCCCGGATGGGAAGGTCGCGATTCTCGCGAGCCCCCGCGCTTGGGACAGCCCGCTTGGCGCGGCGGTCGCCGACGCCGTGGGCCGTCGACGCCGCGTTCTGTGGCATGACGTCCCTCCGCACACGCCGCTGGCCATCGCCGAGGAGGCCGCCCGGAGCTGGAAGGACGCTGACGTACGGCTGTTGGTCGCGATCGGCGGCGGCAGCGCCAGCGATCTTGCCAAGGCGGTATCGATGGCGCTCGCAACGCACGGCGACCTCGAAGAGTACTTCAGCCGGCGTGCCGGCGGCACCGTCGTCGACCGGAAGGCCGAGTGTCCAGTCGCGCCGATTGTCGCGGTCCCCTCCACCCTTTCGGGGGCCGAGTTGACCCCGGGTGCGGGCGTTACCCGTGACGGCATTAAGCACGTACTGTGGGACGAGGCCCTCGCCGCGCGTTCGGTTCTCTGCGAGACGAGCGCGATTAATGAGCTGCCGGCCGAGGTCGTACAGACAACCGGGATGAACGCTGCGGCGCACTGCGTCGAGGCGGTGTACTCCTCACGCGGCAACGAGTTCAGCGACGCGCTCGCGCAACGCAGCCTGGCCCTCCTTGTCGAGGGCATGCTCCGGTCGCTACTGCTGAAGGAGCGAAACGCCCGGGTCGGCTACGCCCTGTGGGCCGGCGCTTCCCTTGCGGGGCAGGCACTTGCGGCGGCACGCGTATGTCTGCACCACGCGGTCTGCCACGTCCTCGGCGCGCGTTACCACGTGGGCCACGGCGAGGCGAACGCCGCGATGCTCGGTTGGGTCGCGGATTTTAACCGCGACGCGTCCGCGGAGGCTCAGGACGTGCTGCTGTCGGTCGTTCGGCGCGAGGCCCTGCGTGTCGCGGAAGTTGAACTCTCGGCGGCGACCCTCGGCGAGGCAATTCGCGAGGTCGGGCGGCTCATCGGCGGACCGACCTCGCTCCCGGACATCGGCCTCGCGACCGTTGACGGCGACGCGGTATGGGACGCGCTCCGGCAGGAGCGCGGTCTCGCCTTCAACCCGCGGCCGGTTGAGCGCGAGGACGCGCTCGAGCTGCTCCGCGCCGCCGGCGCGACGCTCGTCGCCGACGGGCCTCACGAGTCATCGAGAACGAAGGGCAGCACGTGAACGACAAGGACAGGCGCGACAGCATCGGCAGCCTGCTTAAGCCGGCATCGGTCGCCGTGGTCGGCGTCTCGACTGAGGCGACCGCGCCGGGTGCACGGGTGTTCGCCAACCTTCGGGAGTACTTCGGCGGGACGATCGGCGCCGTCAACGTGCGGCGTGCCGACATCGCCGGCCACCCGTCGGTGGCGACCTTGAGCGAACTCGACTTCGTGCCTGAGCTCGTGATCGTCGCGACTCCGGCGGCCGCCGTTCCCGACGTGCTGTCCGAGGCCGGGCGTCTCGGCACCCGCGCCGCGATCGTCTTGTCGGCCGGTTTCGCCGAGGCGGGTGAAGAAGGCGCGGCTGCGCAGGCGGAGATCGTGCGCATCGCCGAGTCGCACGGCATGGCGGTCCTCGGCCCCAACTCGGTCGGCCTCATGAGCCGCCCGCACGGCCTGTTCGCGACCTTCACCAACGCAGTGCGCGAGTCGAACTCCGGCGGTCGCGTTGCGGTCATCGGTCAGAGCGGCGGCATGGCCGCGATCGTCTACACTATCCTGTGCGCGTACGGCATCGGGGTCGACTACCTCGTCGCGCTCGGCAACGAGGCGGCCGCGACCGTCGGCGGCCTCGCCGACTGGATGGTGCAGCCGGAGAACGACATCGACACGGTCCTCGGCTTCGTCGAGTCGTTGTCCGGGTGGAAAGAGCTTGCCTCGGCGGCGCGGCAGGCGAGCGAGTCGGGGAAGCTAATCGCGCTCGTCCGTGCCGGCCGCTCCGAGGTCGGCGCGACCGCGGCCGGCAGCCACATCGGCGCGATGGCCGGCGACGACGCGGTGCTATCCGAGATGTGCAAGGCGTACGGCATCCTTGAGGTACCGAGCCTCGACGACCTCGCCGACATCGCGAAGGCGAGGCATGCGGCGGGCCGCATCGGCGGCGACCGTGTCGGCGTCGTCACCGCGTCCGGCGGCGCCGGTTCGATGCTTGCGGACCTGCTCACCGACGGCGGCCTCACGCTGCCGGTGCTGTCGGACGAACTGCAGCGCAAGATCTACGAGGTCATCCCGTGGTTCGGGTCGGCGACCAATCCGGTCGACACCACCGCGTACGTCCAGAGCCACCCTGAGTGCTTCGCCGAGGTTTCGGAGCTGATGGCGGCTTCCGGACAGCTCGACGCGGTAATGGTCTTCCTCGGCACGCTTGATCCGATCGCCCCACAACTCGTCGCGTCGATCGCCGCGACCAACGCGGCACACCCCGACGTGCCTATGTTCGCGGTGTGGGGCGGCGGCTCACGGTTGTTCAAGACGCAGCTGTGGGAAGCCGGTGTTGCGACGTATGACGACCCTGCCCGTGCCGTGCAAGGCCTGCGATCCCTGCGCCCTCGGCGTGCGGTCACAGCCCCGTCCGTCGCCCGGCCTGCGCCGAGGATCGCGATCGGCGAGGTCTCGACGAGCCGCGGCCGGCAGTCGCTCGGCGAGGACGAGGTGCGACGACTGCTCGAGGCATACGACTTGCCGACGGTTCCCGGAAGACTGGTCGGCTCCCCGGACGCGGCGGCCAAGCTCGCCGCCGACCTTCAGGAACCATTGGTGCTCAAGCTGATTGCCGACGAGGTTCAGCACAAGAGCGATGTCGGCGGAGTAGTCCTCGGCGTGCGCGGCGAGGATGCCGTACGGGCCGAGACCGCCCGAATGCTGGAGTTGGCGACGACCCTCGGAGTCGAGGCGCGCGGCGTGCTCGTTGAGCAGCAGGTGCCCTCGGGCCTCGAGATGCTGTGCGGCTTCCGCCGCGACCCGTCGGCCGGACCGGTGGTGATCGTCGGCCTGGGCGGCGTGCTTGCCGAGATCGTCTCGACGATCGCCATCCGGCCCGCCGACCTCACCAAGGAGGAGGCGCTTGACGCGGTGGGCAGTCTGTTCGGAGGGCGGCTCCTGTCGCACCACCGCGGCGTGCCGGCGACCATGCGCGGTGTACTCGCGTCGGTCATCTGCGGCATCGGCCGGATGGCGACGGACCTGCCGTGGCTCATTGAACTCGAGTGCAACCCGGTCATAGTCACGCCGACGTCGATCGCGATCTGCGACGGGCTCGCCACCGTCGAACCGGTGGTGACCTCGTGACCAGCACCGCGCTGCGGCCGTTCGAGTCGCCCGACATGCTCCGCTTCCGCGAGGCGCTGCGCACCTGGTTCGCCGAGCACGTCCCCGCGGGCTGGGGGACGTCGACGTACGTGCCGCCCACCGATGAGCCCGCCGAGATCGCGATCCTCCGCACTTGGCAGCGCACGCTGTTCGACGGCGGCTGGGCAGGCCTCTCCTGGCCAAGAAAGTACGGTGGCGCCGGTCGCAGCCTTCTCGAGCAGGCCATTTTCGTAGAGGAGCGCGACCGCATCAAGGCGCCGCTCGACGTCGGCATCGTCGGCACCCAGATGGTTGGGCCGATGCTGATCCAGCACGGCAGCGACCACCAGAAGGAACGGTACCTGCGGCGGATCCTCACCGGCGACGACCTTTGGTGTCAGGGCTTCTCGGAGCCCGTGGCGGGGTCGGATCTCGCAGGCCTGCGCACGCGCGCGACCTTCATAAACGGCCGCTGGCATCTCAGCGGGCAGAAGGTATGGACCAGCCGCGCGCAGTACGCCGACCAGATGATCCTGCTGGCGCGCAACGACCCCGACGCGCCCACGCACCACGGCATCACCTCGTTCATCGTGCCGATGAGCGCGGCCGGCCTGACGATCCGGCCGCTGCGGCAGATCAACGGCGCCACGGAGTTCTGTGAGGTGTTCCTCGACGACGTGACGCTCGGGCCGGAGATGATCGTCGGCGAGGTCGGCGCCGGTTGGCGCATTGCGCTCAGCACCCTGTCGTTCGAGCGGTTCGCGACCACCCGCGCGTTCGAGATGCGACACCTCGCAGCCGACCTTGTGACCGCGGTCGACGCCGCCGGTCTCGACGACACCGAGGTGCTCGACGCGCTGACGAAACACGTCATCGAGGCGCACGCCGCCTGCGTCGGCTACCAGCGCATGGTCGCGGGCATCGCCGCCCGCGGCCAGGTCGGTGTCGAAGCGTCGGTCGGCAAGCTCGTCACCACCGAGCTCGGTCAGCGGATCGTCGGGACCGCGATGATCGCGCTGCCCGTCGCCGTAACGCTCGCGCCGGTCGAGCCGTGGTACGGCGGCCCGCCCTCGTGGCCGCTCGAGTACGTCAACGGCCTCAAGAACACGATTGCTGCGGGCACCTCGCAGATCCAGCGGAACATCATCGGCGAGCGGGTCCTCGGGCTCCCTCGGGAGGGAGGGAAGGCGTGATCGTCCTGACCGACGAGCAGGCGCAGTTCGCCGAGTCGCTCCAGGCGCTGCTCGAAAAGAAGCTGCCTGTGCAGCGCACGATCGACGCTGCTGAGGACCGCGCAGCCGATGACTACGCCGACGTGTGGGAGTCGCTTGCCGCCTCCGGTGCGGCGTCGGTCGGCAGCCCAGTGGAGGGCAGCCTGCTCGACCTAGCGATCGGCGTGGAGGCGGGGGGGGCGGCACTGCTGCCGGGCACGCTGCTGTCGCACGCGTGCGCGATCCGTATGACCGACGACGAGCGGGTGCAGTCCGGCGCGGTACGCGCCGCAGCCGCCGCCGATCCGGCGCTCGGCACCCTGGCGTTGTCGGGAGGCGCGGTGAGCGGGACGCTGTCGTCCGTGCTGGAGGCCGAGGGCGCCGACCTGTTGGCAGCCTGGACCGACGGCGGCACGGTCGTGCTACTCGAGACCGCCGGCCTCGGCGTCGCCGCCCACCCGATGTTCGACCCGACGCGGTCGTGGGCGGACGTGACGGTGGAGGGCGCGCGCCCGGTCGCGGAGATCACCTCCCGAAGGGCAGCCGACGTGCTCCTCGACGCCGCGGTGCTCACCGGCTTCGACGCCCTCGGTAGCGCGCAGGCGACGCTCGACGCGGCCGTCGTGTACGCTAAGGAACGCGAGCAGTTCCACCGGCCGATAGGTTCGTTTCAAGCGGTGAAGCACCTGCTCGTCGACGCGTACGCCACGGTCGACGCGATGCGCAGTGCGCTGCTCTACGCGACGTATGCTGTCGACGACGACACCGAGGACCGCGCGTTCGCCGTGCACGCCGCGAAGTCGCTCGCCGGCGGCCAGCGTACGGTCGCCACCACGGCCGTGCAGGTCTTCGGCGGCATCGGCTTCACTCGAGAGATCACCGCCCACCTCCACGTGAAGCGGTCGCTGCTGGACGAGCGCATGTTCGGCACGCCGGCGGAGCACCGGCGTGCGATCGCGCAGGACCTCGTCGCGATCACGGAGGACTGGTCGGTCGTACCGGGAGAAGAACGGCGAAAGGAGCGGCGTCGTGAAGTGGCAGGCTGACCGGATCGAGATTACGGTCCTCGTCGAGAACTGGGTGGACATGCTGCTGCCCGAATCTGACGGTGATCACTGCTTCTCGCGCTTCGGGCTGATCGAGCACTTCGACCCCAAGCGGATACCGCCGGCGGCCGAGAACGGGATCAGCCTGCTTGGTCCGCGCTGAGCGCGGCCCGCACGTGACGCACACGCTGTTCGACGTCGGCGTCACCGGGACCGTGCTCGCACACAACCTGCGCGCGTTGCGGATCCCGGCGCAGGAGATCGACCACGTCGTAATCAGCCACGGGCACCCCGATCACTTCGGCGGCATCTTCGGACTTCTCGATGCACTCGAGGCGCCGATGCCGATCGCCACCCACCCCGACGCGTTCCTTCCGCGGTACGCCGTGATGGGAGACGGCCGCACCGCGCCCGACTACAACCAGGCTTTCCAGCTTGAGGCGCTCTACCGCAGCGGCGGTCGGCCGATCTTCAACCGCGGCGCGATGGACCTCGGCTGGGGCGTGTTCACCACCGGTGAAATCGCGCGTGAGGCCGACTTCGAGGGCCCGCCGAAGGAGCAGCCACAGGGCAGCGCCGGGCTGTGGCAGGTCGCGCAGGACGGTACGTGGGTTCCGGACCAGGTGATGGACGAGGGCCTCATCGTCCTCACCGGCTGCGCGCACGCGGGCGTGATTAACACGATGCGGCAGGCCCGGCGGCTCGCCGGCGACAAGCCGATCCGCGCGGTTATGGGCGGGTTCCACCTCGGCTTCCCGACCACCCCGCAAGAGACGTGGCGAAGACCGTAGCGGCGATGAAGGAGTTCGACGTAAAGTGCGTCATCCCGATGCATTGCTCGGGCCCGCGAGCGCACGTCGCGATGTCGCAGGACATTGTGCGTGCCGAGAATGTCGTCAGGCCTCGATGCGAGTACTTTAATGATCATGTAATTTGTCGCGCAGATGGACGCCGATTTCGTCAAGACTGATGTCCGCTTGGTTGCGACTTGGGCGAGATGTTTGCGGGCCGCTCGACGGGCGGCGATGGCCTCGCGGTTGCGGGGCTCCGGCTCCCTCTCCACTTCGGCGTCTGGCGAGTCGTTCGCGCTGGTGGACGCCAGCTCAGTCTGCCGCTTTCGCGTTCGCGCGGGCTCCGAGCGGGACGCTCTGAGTCGAGCTGGGGGGTCAGGCCGCGAGCGTGTACTCGCCAATTGCGCCCGCGACCCGGTTCTGCCGACAGATCCGGAAGGTGTCGAGGTCAGCAACCGCTGCTGGTAGGGGCATCAGCGGCGCGGCCTGCTGCAGTGAGCGGTGCGGTCGGTGCTGGTTGTGATGGCTCTCGTATTCGCGTAGGACTTGGAGAAGATGGCGCTGGTTCCAGATCAGAGTCTGGTCGAGGAGTTCGCGTCGGCAGCCACCGATCCACCGTTCCATGATCGCGTGGCGCGTGGCGCTCGGATCGGGCTGCGCAAGATTCGGATGCTCGCGTCGGCGAAGACCGCGTCGAAGGCGGCGGTGAACTTCGTGTCCCGATCGCGGAGCAGGAACTTGATCGACGCAGCGTGCTCGTCGAGGTCCATGAGCAGGTTCCGGGCCATTTGGGTTACCCACGCGTCGTTGGGATGTGTGGTGACGCCGAGGATCCGGATCCGGCGGGTCGCGTGCTCGATGACGGCCAGGACGTAGGCGCTGGTGCCGTTGAGGAGATCAGCGGTGAAGAAGTCCGTCGCCAAGATCGCTTGCGCCTGCCCGTGGAGGAACTCCGCCCATGTAGGGGCGGCACGACGGGGCGCGGGTGGGTGCCCGGCACGGGTCAGGATCTCCCACACCGTCGAAGGTGCGAGTGTGATGCCGAGGCCCGCGAGTTCGCCGTGGATGCGCCGATACCCCAGCCGGGGTTCTCCTTCGCCAGCCGCAGGACGGACGCGGTGATGTTGCGGTGCGTACGTGGGCGACCGGGACGTTTGTGGCGAGACTTGGCAGCCCAGCGGCGCCGCACGATGTCTTGATGCCAGCGCAGCACGGTCTCCGGCGCCACGATTAGGCGCAGACCGCTACGGCGGCGCTTGGGGATGGCCTCGAGCAGGAGCGCGATGAGCGCCCGGTCAGCCCAGCTCATCGTCGGCCGCGCGTCGACCTGACGCTGCAGCACGGTGAGCTGGTGGCGTAGGAGCAGGATCTCTGCGTTCCTCCACGACTCATCACGCCGCGACAGCCGCAGCCCCCCGAGGATGCGGCCGATGATCAGATAGAGCAGACGGAGACACACGATCGAAGATCATCCCAGGACGGTTGACGGAGCTGACACGGGGGCTGATGCGCGCGGAGGACGTTTCGGCGGCGCCAGCCTGAGGAAGGCGGTCGACGAGCGGGTGCGGCTTTGGCATGCGCAGTCAAGACGTGTTGGGCTTGAGGCCCCTCGCGACGGTTTCGGCGCGGACCAGCATGCGGTCGGGGCGACCGGGGGCGGCGACAAAGCCAAACTTGGCGTACAGCGCCCTACCGGCATCGGTGGCCGCGTCTACGACGATCGCTCGCACGGCCGGCCCCTGTTCGCTGGCCTGCAGGATGCGTTGGAGGGCGTCGATGAGAAGCACCTGGCCCAGGCCGCTGCCGTGACGTGGACGGTCTAGGGCCAGCTTCGCGAGCAGTGCCCCCGGGACTGGGTCGGGGACACCTCGACCGATGCGGCTGGGTGCCTCTGCGCGAGGGATCGCGTGGGCACTCAGCGCGTAATACAAGACGACCCGCGGGGCGTCGGCGTCGCGTACCCAGACGAACGTTTGCGCGACGCGGGCTCGAGCGGCGGTCACGGCCCTGTCCCGGAGCCATGTGTCGAGGTCTGGTTCGCCGCTGTCGAAACGACTCAGGTCGTGAACCGGCGGGTCTAGCGGAAAGGAGAGGAAGGGAGTGCTAGCCGGCACGGCGAACCGTGCGCCGGTACCGGGCGGCCGCCTCGACAAACGCCGGGGTGGGCTCGGGTGCCAGCGAGTCGAAGAAGGCGTCGAAGAACTCCGCCGGGAGCGCCGTTGAGCGGCTATCGGTGATGACCCGCTCGGCCTTCTCATCGGCCGCCGAAAGCACGAAGGAGGTCAGACTCTCGTGTACCAAGTCAGCGGCCAACTGCAAACGGCGCTTGCGCTCTGCGTCGGTGCGCATGTTGATCGTCTCAAGCACGTTCGCCATCGCTAACGCCTCCTTCTGTTCGTAACGCAATTGTGCGCACATGACAGCCAACGTGCCAACTGCGCGTATCCCCCGGCAGCGAAGCGGCGCAGAGCCCGATCGACGAAGATCAACCCAGCGCTCACCCGATGGGGCTCAAAGCAGGGGGAGCTGATGAGCGTGGATGGGGTTTTCCGCACGCACACCTGGTCACAGGCCTTGCACATCGCCTACTTCAGGATGTCTGAGCCTTGTCGAACAAGTTCGGCCGGTCTCCCGGGACGAAGAGCCAACTGCGCTCGCAAACCGTACCGGCCGGGGGACTGCCCATTCCGATGCATGATGCATCACGCCGCGCCTCTCGTCAAGCAGGCGCGTTGACTCGTCAAAATCCTCCGCGTAGCTGGATACGTGCCTCACTTGAAATCCTCCGCTCGGTGGTGTGTCGCTGACCGGGGTGGCTCGTGTTCGGGCATACGCCGTGCAGATGGGTTTGACGATGAGCCAGCGGCAGGCAGTGACGAAGGCGAAGGCTCGTGCCTATGCC
>JAABUP010001032.1_pt1 | contig 59719 bp, 87 predicted proteins | sample 5559201 | NCBI WGS metagenome assembly JAABUP01 (sample SAMN10711887, study PRJNA513373) | rock metagenome | isolation source: Antarctica rocks | place: Antarctica | reverse complement strand
AAATAGAAGGCTAATTAGTAGGTTTAGGACTGGATGCCATGGTCTGCGGGTAGACACAGGCCGCTGGGCAGACGGTGTTCACCTAGATAGGACAGACAGGCTGTGTCTAGTGTGCAAGTCATTGGATGGTGTGGAGGACGAGCAGCACTTTGTTTTTGATTGCCCAGCGTACAGCCACATCAGGTCACAGCATTTGGACCTCCTGCAGCACCTTTGTACCATTGCAGACTTTATGATTTTGTGTGAACCAAATGCATGTGGTGGTTTCCTTAGGGAATGCTTTGCATGCAGGAAGCAAATCTTGTCTGTATGAATTCACTGAACTGAACTTCTTGTCTGTTGGGTCCCAGTTGCCCCCCAGGACATTAAATATATTGATTGATTGATTGATATCCTTGCAGATTTGTAAGACCCTTTCCATTCAAATCTGCCTTTATTTTGAGCCTCCATTCTCCAACCCTACGTTTCAACATAACGGAGCCTCTGAACTGAAGCTACTCGCGCTCTGGCACTGTGAATCAGGCAACTCAACGGCGAGATCTGCCTCAACGGAGGTACAAGTGTGGATTGAGCCTCCGTTCATGACTTCCGTTTGCCGTTTTTAATGTTTGCACTAATCCGTTAATGGACGCTGCCTCCGTTCAGGTGTGGAAAGGGCCTAACTACCTAGATCGCTCTCTGCATCTCATGTCTCCCTTTTGCGTGGCTCTTCGCGGTCCGTCCGTCTTCGGATTGCGTTCGAGTGTCACTTCGGTGTCATGCTCTTGCAAGTGCTTCTGGTCTTGGAGGTACACATTTGAAATCATCGTTCTGGCCTCCCATATCCTACAGACTCTGACATTGAACTCTCTGGTGAAGGCAAGCCAATCAACCTTTTCGTCGATGTATGGTCATTACTGCAAAACACTCCAGGAACAAGCTATGCTCAGCTGCTGTCTCCACAGGCCTGAAAAAGGTCCCACATTGTGATTGCCCTAGTAGTGCCCCTTCTTTCTTTCAGAAATGGTGGCATCTTGTCAAAACTACCAAGAGGGTTGATAATGTCAGTGATGAGTCTCACCTCTTCAGCACTTGGCCATCCCAGCTGACCCTTAGCAGATTCAGATGTGGCTGTCATGGTTCACATGTTGACACAGGACGTTGGGTAGACACAGAAAGGAAGGACAGGCTGTGTCAGGTGTGTCATTCGTTACAGGGTGTAAAGGATGAGCAACATTTCATCTTGGATTGTCCAGCTTACAGTCACATTAGGAACAAGCATGCAAATCTTTTTCAGCAAACTTGTACAGCACCAGGCTTCACAGCTAAGTGTGAGCCAGATGCATGTGATGGTCTTCTCAAGGAAAGCTTTTCTTGTAGGAAGTGTATTTTGTCTAACTGAATTCACAAGAACAGATTGGCCCCCAGTTGGTCCCAGGACAATAAACATAAACAATACATGCTGCGAGCACAGCATGTTGGTGCACAGCACGCTTGCTCCAGGTTAGCTGGTACGCACGTCACGCCGAATTGCCTGACTGGCATTCGACAGAGTGAAGGATTGTTACAGCTGGCAAGTACACTCGCGGGCACGCTCAAATTGTAGGGGAATGTTCTAGATCACCTGCAACTGACTTGGTGCAGACCTAAGCTTGTTGTCGTTGCGCTAGAGGTAGAGAAGCCTGTCTATCAATGATGGCATGCTCTCGGTTGTAGCGCGGTCTCTACTATGCCTCTTCCCAAGTCCTTCGACCCCGAGCTCATAGCCAAAGCCTACCCTGATGCTTTGGCACCTGTCCGCTGCGGGAACAAGTTCGGTGAGCTTGGGTTTCTTTTACACCGACGAGCGGACCAGCGGCGCGATCCAGTTCGCACGTAGACTGCTTCCTTTTATGCAGGTACTTTTTTCGGCGGACACTGGGCAATTTGGCCTACGTCCAGCACTGACTACTTTATCAGCTGTGCTTGCGGGTGCAAGGACAACATGTATACAGTATACGACTTTGAGGACCACTGTGGTGAGTGTCACCTCCAATATGCAGCTTGGTCAACTGTCAATAAATTGAACAGGCTGGCCACCTTCAACAGGTTGGATTTTCTGAGCAGCCACACTGTTACAGGACGAAAAGCATGCAGGAAATGGCGAGAAAGCATACGAGTAGTAGATGGCAGTAACATATCATTGGGCCAGTGGATCGAAGACAGATGCAATGCAGCAGATGCAGGTATACATGATACTGCTGACTCCAACTTCTGGCTTGAGAGCCTCCTATCTCTGCAGCCTCTTTGCCCTGCAGGTCTGCCTGAGGAGAGCTCCAGAGTAGGTGTGTATTGGCCAGCTGATGATGAGTGGTATCATGGGGAGGTCAAAGATGTGGACGATTGTGGTCGGTCCCATGTGAAATACGATGATGGTCAGGTTGAGATACTATACTTTGCGGTGGAGCGCTACAAGCTTGCAGAACCGACCCGCAACACAGGTGCTCTCAAGTCCTCTTCCTTGCATTATATACGCAGTTTCTCTTGCTGGGTTGCTCTGCTTCTGCCAGTCAATGCTATTTGTGATGAAGCATGATTGGTCTGCATGCAGAAATTGCTGATGAGGACAGCAAGGAAGCTATCTTACCATTGCCTGCTGTCATTGATCTCTGCTCTTCAAGTGATGACCTTGATGACCCGCCAGAGCCGCTGCTGCTTACAGCTGGCACACTGACTCAGCATACATTACAAAGCAGAGACGTGAAGGCAGGCACTGTTGCTGATGGTCAGCAGCACAAGAAGATAGGACAACCGCCTTCTGCTGGAAAGACCCCAGTTGCAAAGAAGCGCCACAGGAAGAGTAGGGACTGTGGAGAAGACCAGCACGAGAGTCAGAGGCGGCACAGCAGGAAGAACTTGACTCCAGTAAAGGCACACAGAAGATCCTCTAAGCAGGACGCTGCTCAAGCTGTCGTAAATCAGCAAGGTATTGCTGGTACACTCTGCTTTGAGCAACAAACACTGTATGGTGTCAGAGTTTGCTCTGTCATGTGAAGGACACATGTGAAATGATCCTGTTATAACTTTGTGGCCAAGTCTGCTTTGCTGACTAGTGGGCTTGTGACTGCACTTCTAAAAGTGCTGCATTGCACCTTCAGCATCAGTCATGCCTCCTGATCAAATGCAGCAAGCAATTTTACTTTATCATCCACGGCGCAGCATCGCCATGCTCAGATTAGCAAGTCGTGCATGCCTGTCTGCAGGCCAGAATCTTGCAGATCCAAAGCATATGAATGCCCAGCCACAAGCTGCCCAGGCCTTACCACACAGCACACATGCACACATGCATGCATCAGGTTCAACTGAACCTGGCACTCAGCTCACCCCAAGGCTAGAAAAGCTTCCCAGATACGGGCCCCGCTTGCCAGAAAGAACAAGCCACCACAAGCGATCCCTCAAGCAATCAACATTGCGCTCTACACAGCCAGCAGAAAGAGCAAATGCGTCTGCTTTGCCAAACCCTCCTGCGCCAGACCAAACTCAGATGCCTGCAGCGCCTGGCCCAGAAAGTATGACACCTCAGCCACCGTCAGCCAAGAGAATCAAATCAGAGGAAGGCGCACAGTCACAACAGCCTATGACACCCATATGCTTTGCTGTACAGTCAGCACCTGTGCAGCCTCTTCAGGCATTGGTACCAGCACAGATCAAACCCCCTGCATTCAGTCCCCCTCAATCCCAGACACCTGCCTTGCCACAGACCACCCTTGGAGCGACAGCATACTCTCAGCCACAGCTAGCTCTGCAGGGTAGTGCAGTGACTCATGGTCAGCAGCAACAGCTTCTGGACGTATTTGGTGCTGGAGCAAGCTTAGATTTGCAGCAGAAGCAAGATGCTTTGGAAGCGCTGATATCATCAGTGGCTGATGGCATGTAAGCTTTCAATCCCTCAATGATCATTTGGCCATGCGTCTCATTCTCTTTTGCTTTGATTTTCATATATGGTCCTGAGACCAAGCCCGCATCTCGGCATAAACTGCTCACCAATGGGTCTTACAAGCTGGCTTCAGGTGTGTGAAAATGTCATGAATACTGCAGTTTTTCAGCCAAGCAGACCCAGCCTCTAATGCAGACTGTCCCATCAACTCATACAGTGCTTCAGCCCATTGCACCAAGATTGGAAACTTGATCTCACAAACAATAGTGCCAGAATGCAACTTGGTCTTATCTCTGCAGGACCAATGCCAGGTTTCTTGCCAGCATCGACAGAAACCAGGCTGAAGCTGCATGCAACATCAGTAGATACTACCAAAGTGTATCCAAGCTGGTGCAGAGGCAATCTGGAGATCAGCAGGTGCTGTAACTTGCACTCAACACGTGCCATAAACTTCCTTTTGTTGTCCCTACAGCTGAGTGTCCCCTGAGAGTAACCATTTGTGCTTTGCACGATGGTTGTTTGCCAGCCACTTGACGCTGCTGCGTGTTCGTAGGGGAGGGATGTCCTGCGTGTGTATTTCAGTGGCCTATTTGGCTGATGTCAGGCTTGGTGACAGCAGCCTCCAGGCCTACAGCTGGCTGACTTTGCCAAACACTGTTCATCGCATTGAGAGGGCTGCATGACTTGCAGATGGTCTGCTGTATTGTATTTTGTGTACTGTTGTAGCGACTGCTGCAGCATTGGACATGGATGCTGGTCTGGTGGTGTCTGTCATGCTTCAGACATACCCATGCTTAGTGTATCTGAGATCCAACCTGCCAAGGATGGTTTAAGCACAAAGCTATGTTTCCAATTGCTTTGTATCAGTAAGGAACAGGTTGTGGCAGCCTTTGATTTCTCTATGATTGTTAGCATGACTTGAGGTGGTCGCTTGTCTGAATTTGGATTTGACGGACAGACCAGTGAGGTAAAAGTCTGTGTATTGTTGCACGATGTTCAAAACTGTTTACGCCGTGGGGTACCGTACATCGATCTGCAAGACGAAACAACCTGTTCTTGAATCAGCTTAAGCACAGCTTGCAGAGGTCCAGCAGGCGCACGACGCGTTGATGGAGGTGTGCTTTTGGAATATGTGGAGCTACTGGAATTGCTTGTTAGGACCCAAGTGAGACCATTCTCAGCTATCGTCTGCTTGTATAGCAACGAAATTAGATGCCGTGACCCGTTGACTAACGTCTCGTCTAGCACCACGGGCGCAGCGCCCGAAACATGCGGCATTTTGTCGATATCAAGCCTCAAACGCACCTCAGGATATTGAACGCATCTGTCCCTCTCTGCTGCATTCCAACGGATTCTTCGCTTCCCAGCCCGACTATAGACTCTTTAGCCCTTGTAGACATCAACATCGTAGAGGGCAAAGTGATCGGCATCCACGCAGCTCGCGGTTCTGCTGCTTACGCCAACCACGATGTGGGCATCGTCGACCTGCGGCACGGCATGATCCTGCCAACATTCGTTGACCTACACACTCACATAGGTGACTACCTTGACGGAACGCTTTGCAACCAACGCCCACTAAAGCCGCAACAGTCTGAAGGCCCCGAAGCACTGTTCAGCAGCAGCTACAGCTCCATCTCTCAACACCAAGCTGTGTTGCAGACAAGGCTCAGACAGGAGAGCGCAGTCGTAATGCTGATGGTACCCTTTCTGGGGCTGACCGTAGCACAGCCAGCGATGCTGAGTTCTGGAACCAAGATGATGTGTACAGGTGACACTCTGTAGGAATTGAATTTCATCATAAGCAGTAGGCTTACCGCAGTAGGCTTACCGCAGTAGGCTTACCGCAGCTGCCAGCAAGGCTGACTTTGTCCTGCAGGCGCATGGACTTCAGCTTGAAATGCGCCTATGCGCATGGCACCTCAGCCCTGCGCACGCATCTCATCAACATGTCAGACAAGCAAATACAGCTGACATGGCCTTGCTTTAAGATTCTAAAGGAAAAGTGGAAAGGCAAGGTATCATCCAACATACAACCTGCCATAAGGGCATTGGGCATGATGACATCTACTGCTGCACTTTGTCCTCAATAAACATGATGGTGCAAGCTGGCTGCATTGCTCGTGCATGTGAAGTTACTGACATGCCTCGCTCTGGTACCTGCTCACCAAATCTCTGCATTAGCCATGCAGCATGTCATGTACAGCTGTCAGATAGTTTCTGTTTGTGAATTGTCATCCTGCAGCCTGCAGTCATGTACGCTGATTCAAATCCTTTGCATGTGCTTTTTCCTGTTGCCTTCATGAGATGCTTGTATCTGACCTTTGCATGAAAGGGCACCCTGCCGAGGCCCTCCCACTGCAGTGACAAGCAACAACAGCCCTGTCAATGCAAGGGCCAAGACGCAAGCACTGCTGTTTGCTGCCCCAGGTTGAGCTCCAGGGTGTGTCACTGGTGGTGCTAAGCTTCTTCAGAGATGAACAGAAAGCAGTCCAGTTGGCAAACCTGGTGAAGTCAGCAGGCGGCATGCTGGGAGCGGCTGTATGCTGTGCAGAAAATGGTGGCGATCCAAATGACGATTGGACTACATGTGACAGGGACAGGGACGCGCTGCTTGATAGGTATGCTGATCGACAGCAGCTGCTGTTGCCCTGATCTGCATGAGAACCACACACAACCTGCATACCTTTGCCACATCTTGTTGTCCTGTAAGCATAGCCTGAAGTGTTGCATTTGTTGACCTGAAGCCTGTCTTAGTTGTGGGCTACCTGCACAAGACTGTGATGGAGCCCTACTTGAGCATCCAGCATGCCAATCATTCATCTGATCGCACCCTTATCAAGCTGCATGATCCTCACTAAATTGCTTGTTGTTGAGGTGTTTGACATCAGGCAGAGTCTTGGCCAGCCTCAGGCAGCTCTCCCACCTGAGGCGTCCACACGAGGGTGCCTCGCATTCTTGGGGGTTAGCATCAACATAAAAACAGGCAATACATCACGTTTTGTGAACACGTCATCCCCGCGTGATTTATTTGCACATGAGTCTGACCTGTATCCAGTCCTTTTGTTGACAACAGCACCAAGGGCACTCTGTTGAGCAATGGGGTCAGCCACGTGTACTGTTGCAGGGTCTTCACATTGGCCAAGGAGCGGGACCTGGATTTAGACTTCCATGTGGATGAGAATGGCAATGAAAGGGCCAAGGGCCTGCTGTACATTGCTCGCAAGACTATTCAGCATGGCTATCAGGGCCGAGTTGTTTGTGGACATTGCTGGTAGGATCAAAATTGCAGCTGGCAGATGTGCAGATGAACCAGACATGTACTGCTGCCTGATTCTTCAAGTCTACAGCTGCTTTTACTGCTAACAGACAAACAGTAATGCTACTCAACTGCAGTTTCATTGACATGCTTGCAGCTCCTGATGCTGCCCATCAAAGGCAATACCACCAGAAGCTGCACTTGACAGTACTTGCACCCCATGTTGATGCTGAAAGTTTTAATCACACACTGACAATCTGCCAACAGGAAAGCAGTGTTGGCTCTTGCCTAAACCCTCAACGACATGCTTGCAGCTCGTTATGCTACCAGGGCGACCAGGATCTGGAAGTGACTATGGAGGCTGCAAAAGATGCTGGAGTCACCGTGGTGTCTTTACCTCTTGTCAACCAGTGGACACAGGCGAGTCATCATGAGCTCTTGGGGACACAGACGTGTCACTGATTTTCATTCCATTCCAATTATGGAAAATCAATCTCAGAAATGCCTTGGGGACCGAGCGCATGTGTTTCTAAATCTGGGGAGACCCTTCAGGGCGCCATTGATCATTCGCATGACATGCTGCATGCCAAGCAACATCCTTTTCTCAGTGCTGCTTGTGCAAAGCAACTGCATCATTCATCATCAGTGACACAGCGATTAGATGGACTCAGCAGCCCCTGCAGCATAGCACATACAGTTGCCACTAGGGTTGTTTTTGATCACTGACGACACTGCAGGCCTCACCACATTTGTATCTGTGTCCAAAATAAAGGGTTGTGGGTGGGAAGACATGCTTGAGTTGTCTAATTAGACACGACCAGATACGCACTGTTGACATTTTGGCAACCCTGGTTGAATGTGCAGGATCGGGATCAGCAGGGGCGGCGCACCCCCCGATGGCGGGGGGTGACCCTGCTGCACGAGCTGCGCAGCAAGGGCATCCCGGTGGCCATGGCCAGTGACAATACTCGGGACCAGTTCTTCGCCTACGGCGACCTGGACATGCTTGAAGTCTTCAATCAGGTATTGAATGGACAGCTGGTGCAGCTGGTAGGCTTCAACATGCGCATCAAAGCAGGAAATCACCCGATGGTCTGCATTGTTGATGTCTGTCACAGAGGCCGATCGGGCAGCTACAGCAGTTCCTAGCTGGACGCACCAGCAAGTAGCTGTCGCCCCTGTTTGCAACCCCAGCTCAATAATGGTGTTGAGCCAACCTTGCAAACAAGCACGCCAGGATCTGGTGTCGATGCTCTACCACTTGTTGGTGCATTCCTGAGAGGCAAGTCGATGGGTGCATTTCTGAGGGGCAAACTTTGGGGTGCTAGGCTGCACCTTTAGCAGGGCCATCAGGGAGTTGGCAACAACACTGAGCTTGGCACAAGACAGTGCATAGCTGGCTACCTGCTGCTGTTCAGCAGAAGCACTGCTGAAAGACACAGACAGCTGTAGACAGTGTGCCAGCACATTCAGCGCCTTACATATTGCACAGCTCAACACATGCTTTTGTTCAGCCAAAGCACTGCCAGAACATAGCATTGGTTGTGCATGCAGGGCTGCAGAATGGCTCACTTGGACAGGCCCTACCAAGACTGGGCTACCACTGTCGGCAGTGTACCAGCAGATGCAATGCAGCTGCCCCAGCATGGCCGCATTGCCCCCGGCCTGCCTGCCAACATGATTCTCTTCAAGGCCAGGGGGTACAGTGAGCTTCTGGCCCGCCCCCAATGGGACCGGGTGGGTGACCCTTCCCCTCCCCATTGGACCCCTGCCTCCTTTTCTTGTCGTGTCATCCTGTGTCTGTCTACATTTCCTGCATTCCATGCAAGAACCTGTCAAGCAGCTCAAGCTTGCCTGTAAGTATGCATGGTCTTTGTGACCAGAAATCCATCAAATGCTCACATTTCCTGTATTACTCTACTACACATGCAGAAGTGGGCTGAAAACGGGACATCTGCTGGTGGTGTGAAGCTTGCCAAGCTGCTATAAGAGGAACATCTGAAACAGGTCACCGTTGAATTTCCAGAGCACTGTGCTGATACATACAGAGGAATGACTCAGCATAAGTTGATTGGCATTGCCAAACTCAGGGTCTGATCTGCACAATTGCTTGTGGGGTTGGCATGCAACCGCCAAAAGGCTATGTGGTAATGAGAGCAGAAGACCCAAGGCGTGATGTGCTTGTGTTGCTTCTCAGGTGGTGCTACGCAATGGTGTTGCAATTGATGCTGAAGTCCCAGATTACAGTGAATTGGACACTGTCCCCAATGAGAGGAGATATACAGCTGATCAGCCATCAGCAGCCCCCTTTGAACCCCCCTCTATCTCTGAGTCCCCTCAAGTCCTGCCAAACAATGTCCCAGACAGTGTGCCTGGCCTTACAAGTGGGGCACAAACTGCAGCTGCAAGTGTGAAGGGAAAGGTATATGCTGTTTGTATCATGCAAGGCATGTTTGAGTTTGTATTACAGCGTTCTGCAGATCTTCAGACAGCACTCTGCAGCAACCTGCTTTCCAGGTTACACAGACATTTTTGCCATGATGTGCAGCTCGTGAAGCCATGAAGCATTGGTCCAGGCATGAATGCTGCAATGACGGACATGGCTTGCTTGTCATCATGTAGATAAAAGCTTCATTTGCGTCAGGATCTGCAAGACAAAGCACTGATGATGATGTGAAACTAGATGCAATCAGGGGAGAAACCATGCTGGGACTGCCATGCTTTTGATATTGAAACCAACACAAAATCAGGCATGGGAATGACATGCATGTCGTGCAGGTCAAAGAGGTTGGACCCTTGATCAGCAGCAATCATCACGGTACCGGTCATCTGACAAGTGTGGCAATATCTGTTGTGGTGACTGCTGCTTTGACAGCATGGTTGCTTCGAAGCTTCACTTGAATTCACATGCAAACCTAAAGCGAATTTTGTATTGCACTTACCTGACTTGGCGCAAACTCTACCTCTCTGCTCATTATAGCAATGTTGACAGCTGTTCGTACTTGTATACTCATAAGTAATTACACCCACCTGGTCTGTAGACAGTACCAGCTTGGTTGTAACATTCAGACTGAGTGTAGTCCAGCGCTACACCCACATGCATGGGAATGCCACCCATATGGGAATGCCTACGTGCCCTATATGGCGACAGCCAGGCATTGTATGCATCACATGGAACAGTATTGCACAACCTGTTGGTTCAAGTAGGCGTACCATACATCATTACATCATAGTCAAAACAACCCTAAATCAAATGCAGTGTCCTGAAAACCGAGATTGCAGCAAAACACAAGCTCAGCCTGTGTTTGGCCCTGCAAATCTGGCACAAAACAACATGCTACCTCTCAAACATGAATTGTGCAGATCAGTATGGTGGTAAGCCACAATTCATGCACTCACTGGCACCTATAAGTCAACAGGCTGTATGTAGCAGCAACTAGTCATATGTACTTCTCAGACATACACAAAACAACCACAGGCTAAAGGAAGAATCACTAGTCTAAAACTTTATGCTGTTAATATATCATCAACACTGGAAAGACTGCATCATTCATAGGTTCATTCTGAAGGAGGGCTTGTGTCTTCATATATTTGGATCTGGAAAAGGGGTCTGATGAAACTGGACAACAGTCACTCCCTAACAGTCATCCCCAGACATGTTGGAACCGTTCAAACAGTACCCAACATTGTTGCTGCCATCGTTGTTGTCTCCCTTGTTGTTGCTGCCATTGTTGTCGCTACCAATGTTGCTGGTTCCAACATTGTTGCAGCCCACGTTTCCACATCCACCAGTGTTGTTGTACCTGAAGCATGCAAGCATGCTTGACATAGGCTTTACACCCTCACACCTAAATGTCAAATACATTGATGAGGCTTTTGTCAACAGGGGCTACAAGGACGCTAAACTTGTCAACAAAGCAACTTTGTGGTAAAGCCGTGTACACTGGCCTATGGCCAGCGCTGCAGCTGCAACAGTAGCATTTTTCACAACTCACCCGTAGTTGCCTGAAGGGCAGCCTGCACCAGCAGACATGTCCAGAGGGCAGTTTGCACGGCTCTTCAAGACGTCTGCAAGGTTGCTGGCCGTCACGTCGTACGTTCCCTTCTCCAAAGCACAAGGGCAAGCCAGCACTGCTGCTGCGGGAGCGGGTGCAGGCGCAAATACTGGTGCAGCCTCTGCGGCGGGCGCGACTGTAGGTGCTAGCACTCCGGACGGGCCTGCACGCGGCTTATGTGAGCTACAATTGAGGTAGGCCGCGATGATACGGATCTGACGATTGGATGCCGAGTATTACGAGCTTACCAGGAGCTGGAGCAGGTGCAGGGCCGGGTCCCAAACGGGCAGCTGAGACAACGCAGACCAAGCCCACAAGGGCAACGAGCACTGCAGTCCTCATGTCGGCTTACTTTTGGTGTTTGAAGCTAGACAGTGAAGCACCTGCAGACAGAACGCAATTATCAGCACCATGGCGCAAGCAGCATAGCGTGTGTCAGTCGAATTTTGAGATAGTAGGCTATGCAGCTGCAAGGGGACGTTGCGTCCCTGTGATCAGTAAAGCCCGCGGTACACTTGCCAAGTCGTTTTGCGCACACAGCAACCGCGACGCACGACAATCCAACAAACTCAAAGCGCAATCAGTGGCTTCCCAAAAAAAGCAAAACTTGGCAGCATATAAATTGTCGGGACACCTCTGCAGCACTTGACGCATGCCACTGCAGTGAAGTCAGTCGTGTGACGCTCACCTTGGAAGCAAAAGCGATGGTCACTTGTAAACAGAAAACTCGAAACTGTGTGCAAGTTAGGAGCGGGAGTGCGAGGTTTGCAGCCGGCAGATCACAAATAGGTCACTTTGATGAACGCGGGCCGGTCACGAATGGAGCCTCTTACTGCATCAGTCCCCAGGTCACCTTCCGCGTATCTAGGTTGGTGCCACGTGTAGCTTTGTGGATTTCCGAACACTCTTCTTGTGAAGTCTGCATTCAATCGCTCATGCGGCAGTCAGACAGCTGGCTCAACCACGTGCCTCCGTATGACACGTGATTGGCGCACCAGCCGTAACGCCTTTTGTTTCATGGATCGACTGACCTTATATTGTCTATTGCGAAGCGCAAAGCCAAGCAGCCAAGCGCATGTCGGCAAAGTCGACATGTCCGCGCAGTACCATGACCAGAGTTTCACCTTCCCAAACTTGAATTCTGTCAATCGCGTGCTGCGTCAACTCAAGAAGGAAGAAAGCAGTCTGTTTAACTGTGTTTGTTCCGTGTCAAGCGATGCTGCGTTCATCGACGAGGTTTCCAGGTTGCATCCTGGCTTGCCGATTGCAGCAAACTTGCGATGCGGGTTGTGGTATGTTCGTGACCCTCAGACGACCTGCTACTTCAAATCTACTGACGGGCATAACGGCAACTGGTCATTCAGCACGACAAGGCTCAATTTTCATCTAGCAGAAAGTGCAGCCAATCGCGGAGGCTGTGTCATCGTCGACGCCACACGCAGAGGCAAAAGCTTCCCGGTAAAACCGCCACCTGTGATCCCTTTCCTGTGTAGCTTCTGCAAGCTACCGACTTATGTAAACAGCTCCACAAACGTCTATTAGCCCTTATCATTGATGTTTTGCCTTCTGCAGGACTCGTTGACAAAGACAATCCCCATCTGGGCAACTGTCTTGAACAGGGCTGTAGCACAGCTGCGCAGTTACCATGATAGCACCCGACTTGTCAGAGACAGTGCCTTTGTGATATCATCATACCCAAAGAGTGCTCAATCAAAGGCTGACCACCTCAACCCTTTAAAAAGCACGCCTGCAAATGGTGAGCCTGCTGCAAAGGCAACGGGCAGGCATCAGGTCCACTCTGTCAAAACTGCAAGCACTGACCAAGACTGGGATACAAGCCTGCACTTGCCTCCTTGGGTATCTTCCAATGAGCGGCTCCAAATTGAGGCCAAGCTTGACCAGTGGGTCCGAGTCCTTTGCCAGGTCAGTCTGCACAATTTGCACATGGCCGTTGATGTGATGATGACATGTTGTTTTGCCAGCATGCTCAGTCTGGTGCTGCAGCATCCTGCCGGTTGCACAAGCTCTTTGCCAGCATCATGGCAGCAGGCACAGAATAGTTGTCTACAATACATCTTTCATAGTCCACTGTGCTGATGTATGTCTTCAACAAGCCTTGCAATCACCATGACATGCAGATTGCAGCTTGATCTTACTGAATCTGGCAGTTCACAGCAAACACATGTACACGGGCAAAAGTGCATACAACATGGAGTTCCCTCACCCCCGTTGTATTGAGCACATTGTACACATTGTGAGCAAAGTAGGGATTTAGCATCTTTTAGCGTTCCCCAAGACATCATAGGGAGCTGTAGGGCAGCTTTGTTCAGTAATGCTTTCGTGCATTTCGTGCAGTTAGTGCTGCAAACATGTCTGACGTTTGCTTAGTGTGTTGATTGCCCTGAGTTGTTGATGTAGGTGAGTGGCGATGTAGGCCGGCTGGCAGCAGTGCTAGACAAGCCTCTGCGCCCTATCTGGCTGTCTCAGGACTCACGTATGTGGCTCAACGAAATGGCAGACCGCACGGACCTACCCTTCACACCCCTGTACCTTGTGTCAGCCTCTAAGTCTGCTCCTCAAAGACAATGTATAGGTGCGCTGTGCCTTCATATCCTCTGTTGAAAGGAGGCTCGACAGAGCATGCAATGCGTAACCACAATCTGCTTAATACTTCTGCTTCTGAAAGACAGATTGGGCCCTATCTTCAGCTGGCATGCGTGCTTTCTCAAGCCAACATGCGTTACCTGCTGCTTCCTGATATTGAACCCCAAAAAGTTGATTTAGCAACCTGCATGAATGGAAGCATAACTGAGGGTCATTTGGCGGGCAAATGGGCTGTTCTGTCATCCAACTCTAAAGGAGGGCATGGCTGACCATTGGTGATGAAAAAACACAGCATTTGCGGCTGTTGCGATGCAGAGGTGGGAGGGGACATTGGAACGTACAGTTACAGCTACGTGCCGGGGGCAGGTGATGATGAGGAGTCTTGGGCACGAGGCCTCACTCCCGCCCTTTTCTGGCAGCATCATCAGGTGACCACAATTCATTTGTTTTTGCATGTTCATTACTGTAGCCATCACAAAGTCAAAAAGGTCATTAGCAAGCCCTGAGGCAGGTTCCGGCTGTTTCTGTCAACTAAAAGGGCTCCTGTTGCATATTCCTGTTGCTGCATGACAGAACTTGTATGACTTGCTCTGATGAATAATGAGTTAGCAAGCATAGTAGCAAATTGACACAAGCTTTTGCTTACATGTCCTACATATTGTTGGTACCATAGTGTCACAGCCTCATTATTGTCCCACCCAGCTACAGACGCACTGTGCACATATAATGTCCTGCTGTGCTATTGAAAGCAGCTATAATGATACATCAAAAGCACTTCTGTGTCTGCAGGAGCTTCTGCAAGCAGGACCACATGGCATCCACACTGCAGTGGCCAAGCTCCGGGAGTTGAGCAGAAGAAGAAGGATGGGCTGGGTCGTACGCTCTCAATGGCAAGGCTCAGCTCCAGGCTGTCCAATGGTCAGTCCATGAGTCCGTCAATCTGTACCTGATGACTGCTGCTCATGTAGTGGGTGTATGAGTGTGTGGGTGCCTACTCAATGCTTGCCAGCTATGCCTGTTTTGAAGGGGAGGGGGAGTTGCCGAAGTCTCCTTGTGTGCGCCTGGCCTAAACTGGCTGGCATGCATTTCACCTATCAATGGCTAGAGCCACTCACGAAGCTTTTGAATGTTGCTTATGTACAGGCATCATAGACAAGCATCATCCCCCACCAGGGGGGGTGGAGGTGAGCAGGACCACCCTGCCTGCCCATGGCCTGGTGTGGCTGGGCTCTACCCGAATGGCAGTGGGCCCTGCTGCTGCTGGGGACCCCTCCTTTGTGTGGCAGCATGTGGACGCTGTGCTCAATGCAGCTACTCCATCTCTGGAAGAGTAAGAACATTACTGAAGTGGGCTTGTGCAGATGTGTGGCTGCTGCACACGCAAGGAGTCATCCTCACAAACTGCTTGAAACGCCAACATCTGCAGTCGCATCAGATTGCTGCTTGCATCTGCTGCATTAAACTCCATCCCCTCAAACAGAAATTTAGGGTGATCCAAACAGGCACATCACTCTGAGATGCACTCACCAATGTTTGCAGGTTCATTTGTCTGGCCTGAGTGATGATTGTTCACAATTATTGTGTTACTACAAGAGAGTCACAGTTTGTAGTGAGTCTCCAAGCTGAGCTGCTTGAAGAGCTTTTTTTGACCCAGCCACATGATCAATCCCAGGTCTCTTTGCCTGCTTGCGCAGCAAATCTAGTGACAGTCCCAGCCAAACATTGCACTGACAGACGATCATTCATCAAGCTGCTCAGCTGTTCATCTCTTGCACGACTGTCTGCAGGCTGAAAGCGAGTCGCATCTCAACAGTAGCCTCAGAGCTTGAGTGCCCCTCTGAGCTGAGCACAGTAGCCAGGGATTCTGAAGCAGCAGAGTGTGCAGGCAAGGCAGGAAAGAGCAACTACCTGAGACTGCCGGTGGCAAGCAGCAAAGCTGACAAGCATAGCCTAGAGCGGCAGCTGCCTGTTGCTCTGGAGTTTGTGTCGGGGCACTTGCTGCAACAGCATAGAGTTCTGATACACTGTGATGCAGGCAAGCCTATATGATCCAACTGCTGATGTTTGCTGTGTGGCATGTTGTGTTAGTGTGGTGTCTAAGCAGCACAAACTGCCTTGAGTGCTGCTGAGTGGTTTCATAGTGAGTGTCAAGTCCCTCTTGCCATCAATGCATTGCTCTTGTGCAATGCAACAGTCCTTGGTTGTACGCTTCTGCTTCAGTACACAAGCAGCAAGTTTGAAACCACTTTTGCAGGGTGACCCGCCTGTGTGGTGCAGATAGTGTCTTGCCTGCAAGGCCCATAAAGTAGGGTTTCTCACATGCAGACTGTGTCACCGAGTCAAGTGCCATATTGTCACTACACAGCTTATTCCTGTGATTGCATGGTGCAGGGGATGACGCATGTGTCTGCCTAGCTGTGGCAATGCACCTGGCCTGCTTCCAAGCCAGCACCAGCGACCCTGGGGTACAGCGCTTTGTGCGGCCCTACAGACGCACTGCGCACACACCAGGGGCCAGGCTGCCCATGCCGGGGGGAGACGCCGTGACTAAGCACAGCATCAGGCGGGTGTTGGCCCTCATCACCAGATTGTACCCGCTTGCTCGGCCCTCCCGAGGGATGCTGAAGCAGGTGTTCAACTTCTTCGAGCCGCCGCACAATGTCGCTGCAGAGGCGGCGGCTATAGCTGCTGCGGCAGCTTCTGGTGAGGCTGTGCTGGCAGCAGGCACGGAAGCTGACAGGGCTGCTGAGGGTGGAACATGTGCTGAGGGGTGTACAACAGATGTGGCTGTGACTGATGCCACAGGTGCTGGCTGCAGCAATGAGGATGTTGCAGTGAAGAAACCTGCTCTGTCGATCTGACAACAGCAGAGCTGCACACAAATTTTGAGTAGGCAACAGGGGAACTGGTAGACTGATTTAGATGCCTGACCTATTGAGAGACATAGTAGGATCTGTTTTAGGGATGAGAGATGTGAGCACTGAGCGATGCAATGAATGGGGCTGACTTGACTATGTTCAAGGGATGAGACTTGTGAGTCACTGAGCAGCACTAGTGGAATGAGTGAGGCTAAAGGACCAGACTTTTGGTGTGGCACACATCATCCGTACAGATTTTTGCGGCTGAGTTCTAAGCTGAACATGTGATCGGCCGGTGTTTTGAGTTGCAATCATAGGCAACATTTTGCTAGAACTTCTGCTGCCTGTTGAGGGGCCTTTCTGACCGAATCCCTGGATATAATGCATTGATCTTGAGGATGATACCAAAGGCGCGTATTGCCTGTCACAACTTGTCTAGGGAGCTCTTTTGTTGAGAGGTGAAAGTCACTGTATCATACATGCAGAGCTAGAGATTTGAACACCTAACGGAGACATCAACGGTACACTACAGCAGCACAGTTTGCTGCCATTCTCGCATGTGTTGTCGACAGCCAAAGATGTGCAATGCTGGCCTCTATTAGTTGCATGCAGGTCAAGCTGCTTGCCAGCTTTGAAACGTCAAAGTCATCGCTGATGTTAGATCCCCAACACTGCATGCACAACCATGAAGTAGGCTGGTACCTGCACGTATGTTGTACATGCAAGATCATCACGTTGCGCACAATTGTTCCCTTGATAGATTGGATCTCAGATACACGTTCCCAAGGATACACTAATTTGCAGAGCTTGGTAAAATGCCTGGATCATAGAGGTATTGCATCAGATACAGTATACAGTCATGCAAGGTTGTGTTAGGCTGCGCAATGCATTGAAATGCACCTCGGAGGCTATATGCGCACAACTGTTCAGTGCTTAAGCCATGCCCATCTGTAGTCATTAATGTATGACAGCGGGCACACATTGGCAAAGGCAACACTGATGGAACCTGATGGGCAGAACAGGCAATAGCAAACATTATGAGCAGTGCAATAGCAGCACTTCAACGTGGTGATGTTTCAGGCTACTACAGAGCTTCGGCAACCATCCTGAAAATCTATAAGTAGACAACTGCCCAATGGCACCTCTGAATTCTGTAAAAATCTACAAGGGTACACCTCAACAATCCTAAGAGAATGTGTGCAAAACAACAGACCAACAAATCACCCCTAGTAAAGTCTATCAGCGTAATACTGTGACTTCTGATTGTATCGTTTGTTGTGTTCTGCATCTCAAAAGACTGATCGCTTCAAGTCTTCAATGCTGCTCCTTGGTACGTCATTACAAGTTATCTACTGACCACAGGAAATTTTTTGATGGGGCTGGTGTAAGCTGTGCTTTGAACATCCTATAGGCTCTACTTAGCCAGCACATTGTACACAAGGGCATTCCCATGCAGCACGTCTGCACTGCATGATGTGTGTTAGGCCCCACATGAATAGCAGAAGCACGGTGATACTACGCTGTGTTGTTGCCTGCAAGGAAGTCAGCCTGCATTTGCGCAGCAGTGACACGCCATGGTTTTGCCTCACTGCTTGACCTTTTTGCTTCTGCTGGCTCTGGAAGTGGTCCCTGAAGCAGCCGGGGTTGCAAGGTTGCCTGAAGCTGTGAAGGTGACATCAGTTCATACATAAAGGGTATGTAACACATGAACGTGGCTTCACAGCAGATCTATTGACATGTTAAACACAAGTACATGGTGAGGTTTTGATGTGACAGCAACCACTCTGCATGGCTTGGTCTATGGCAAAGGCAAGCTGCAAGCAGCTGCTGGCAAAAGACTGTACCACAGAGACACAAACACGCAGACAGACAGGTATTGTTTGGGACAGCTGTACCTGCTGTACAGGAGAAGCTGGTCTTGACATGGATGGTGGCAGCATGTCTGGCCAAGCAGGCATCTGCTGCATGGAGCACACCTGACTGTTCAGCAAGGACACAAACTTCCGCTGTCCTATCAAGTGCTCCACCACCTGATGTCTGCAAATATATGTCACATTCCAAATGTCAGATGAAGCTTTTCTGAGCTGAGCTGAGTGTGAGGTGTTTAGTTTTTGGTTCCAGGTGCTTCTCACAAAATGCAATGCTGGTTTCATGACATGAGCTGACAACTGTAGTTGTCTGTAGATCGCATGCCCATTGGATACATGAAAGATGGATAATGTGGGCCCTGAGTGGCATGCTCTCAATGCAAACTTTGAGGCGGAACAGTTTAGTGGCTAGACCAGTGCAGTCATGAACCATATGCAGTTGGTTCAACTTCCATGCTTATTCAGCACATGCACGAGGCGACAGGAGCTACAAAGCATGACCAAGTCCAAAGTTTGCTGGCAGCATTGCCATGATAGCATAACTGCAACTGCAACTATTTGAGAATACGACTATTCAACACGTGCAGATATTTGCCACACGTCATCAGCTGTTGCAAAGTGCAGCTTGTCTAGTATGCCAGCATAGACTGCCGATATAGATCAGTGCAAGGATGGATGATTTCTGGACACCTATGGGGGCTAGACAAGCTGACTGATTGCTGTTAAATATCATGTTAATGGTGACAAACAGAGTGATGGCAGCAGCAAAAGGTGGTATTGTACCTTTCTTGATCTGTCAGATCTACAATGAAGCCATCGGCGGTTGGACCTGCCCATTCTGAGAGCGTACTCCTTCCCCTTGATCTTGTTGGCGTGCCTGTCCTTCTGCTAACATCAATAGGAAGAGCATCCCCTCTGTCCAATTGCTGCTGCTGATCAATGGCTGCAGGCTGCACTTGTGAACTGCTTGCTCTCTTTCCCTTGCCAGTCTTTTGCCGCTGTGCGCTAGTTGGCCTTGAGGAGCTCTGCTTGACTCGGCTGCCATGAGTTGCTGAGGCAGCCTCTCTGGCAGGTTCTGAAGTACCTGCCTGACTGTACATGCCCCGCCAGGCCCTCAAGCTACCTGCCCTGCCCTCAGCAGACGTGCCCTGTCTGTCTGTGCCTGCCTGCATGGCTGCTGGCATATCCTCTGGCACTGTTCTGAGTGATGACAGATGGCTGCTTGCACGCATCTCATGGCTCATATCTCCTGGGGTCTGAGTCAGCCTCAATCCTTGAGTGTCTGCAGACAATCTGCATTGTCCTGCAGATTGAGGCCGCTGCCGCATTGTGCCATCATATGGCACAGACTGCTGTGACATCCCTGGTTTGGAGTGAGGCTGCTGCAGACGGCCTTCATCTGCAAGCTGGCAATGTGGATCCTCTTCCTGTTGTGGCTGCATGTGGCCTGTCCAAAATGGCGGCTGCCTATGACTCATAGCGGACTGCGGCCGCTGCAATGTATGCTTGACAAGACCAGAAGACTGAGTGCTGGCCTTGGCAGACTGGGACCGCTGCTTGCTGCCCTTCAAACTTGCTTGCTGCCCTCGCAGATAACCACCCCCAGCATTGTCATTTGCATCCGCATGCACTCCACCTTGAGCGCTGCCTGAAGCGTGCTGATGAACATCAGCTCTATGCATGTGGCCGGCTTCAGCTGAGTCTGTCTGTGCGTCAGTGGGAGGCTGAGGAGATGCAGAGATTGGAAAGGGAGGGGGCCTGGGAGCTGAGGCCAAGCCTGCTCTTAGGCCTGCTGGTAGAGGCTGATCCTGGACCCTGAAGCAGAAGAGGGGCGGGAGAAGGGGCTGTCAGCTGGGGCCAGATCCTGTCCAGAGGGTCTTGAGGAAATGCTGACTGATGTGTGCAGAACAGCCCCATTACTTCTGCTGGCTGCTCTGGAGTCACTGCCCTGGCCCTGCAAGGCATGCCATAATGTGCATGAGCGGTCACAATGGGTGCACACATGCCACAGCTGGCAGAACAACAGCACAGTGAAATGGGCTGTGTCTTCACACATTTCTCTGCTTGACTGTGTCCTGAATCACCACACACAATCGCCGTTCACAGACCTTCGACAGCGAGGAGTAGCAGGCCAACAGCAAATTTTCGGCATCAAACAAAAACCACAAAACATTTGTGCCACCGAAGAAGGGGCTCGAACCCTTGACCACAAGGTTAAGAGCCTTGCGCTCTACCAACTGAGCTACTCCGGCCCATGCTTGAGGATTTCAGGCCTTGGGTGTCCCAGGATGATCTGGGTTCAGGTGACATTGCTGACAACAAATGAAATTTAGCATTACAACAGTATAAAATAAAAATCCCCGATGATTTACCTGTGTCTGACCTCTTGTATGCAAGACAGCTTGAACAGCAGTCTGCAGCAACTCTTGCATCTGATGTTGAGCCGCCAGGCTGGCTTCAGCTGTCCTTGCTCTCTGCTGCTCACTTGCCAACTTCTGCCTCAACAGTGCAACCTGCAAGACAGGACTTTGCAATTCATTAAATTTTTCGAAAGCAAAGACAGAAATGGGAGACCATGCCCTGATGCAGGCCTGTCACAGCTACAAAGCTTATCAGCTTCTGCTGCAATGGAACCATGCACAAAGCAAGATTGCTGCCATCTCAATGTTGGAAAGTCTGTCAGGGCTGGTTGGCTCACAAGCATAACTGCCTCTTGCGTATCATTGCCAGGTGTGGCAGCTGCTCAGATTATCAGACAGACCGGGTCTTGTACAATTAATCAGGTGGTATTCTTGAGCACCACCTGAGAGGTACACAGAGGCACTCATTCATTCGCTCATTGAACCTGTGACTTGTCCTGGTGTCAGGGAGATATGAGCCCTGAGTATCTGACCCCAAGTCCTGTTGGGGGTCCTGTGTTGGCAGCCAGCATACCAGCAAAAGCATGTATTGATGTGGTATACCTCAGACAGGACATCTTTGTGCTAACCTTTGCAACTATCCCCAGGGTGTCTATTGCTGTCCGCTTGACAAAACAGAAGCTTCTCAGGCAGTTGCAGGTCACCATACATACAGCAGATACTGGTGTACTTCCACAGACCCATGACGAGTCATTGTGGCAGATCTATGTTCAGGCATTGGTTATGCAAAAATCAGGTAATCTTTTGTATAATACTTAGGTAGTAGACTGCACAGTCCCCACAGCAGTCTTGATGTGCACACGCAATGGATAGAACAGTTGGTTGCAGAGCAAGCAACAGGACAATGTGCACCTGAGGAAGTTGCCTAGCAGCTATCTTGTCGGCATTTCCGCCATTGTGACTCATCTTCCTCACCAGTCCTGCAGCCTGAGGGCTGTTGAGCCCTTCTCTAGCAGGGCTCTGGCCCTCAGCCCCAAGCCCTACCCCTGAAGGGCTGTCCAGTACATCATGGCCTTCAATTTGATAGATGCGCTTCAAGGCATTGGTTTCTCTCTGCATGGTCTCATACCAGCCCGCCAGTTCAGCCTCTGCTGCTGCCAGATCTTCCTGCACAATCCGACGAGCTTGGTTTGATGTTTGCATGTGTCCGATATTACACAAGATTTTGACATGGTAGCTGCCTTGCATGGCGTGAACCTCCGAATGCATGAGTCATACCAGCCAGCATTCAGCCTCTGCAGCTGCTCAGTCCTGCAGTCTCTAGTTGCAGATGCATGTCACCATTCACATATGGTGGAGGCCAAGAAAATAGTGGTGATGTGGTGTTGAGGTTGCAAGGTACTCGAAATTGCATGGTCTTGTGCCAGCCAAATGCCAGCAGCAAAATCAGCCTCTGCTGCTGCCAAGCCTTCCTGCAATAGCCACTTAGCTGTGCACCCTCAACAGACTCATTGTGCCTTATGCATCAACACCTCCAATTGCCACTGGAATAGTGAATAGCCTCACCTCAGACACAGCTGACTGTCTCACCTTTCTCACTCAGCAGCTGAGCTGGTCTTGCTCTGAACCTTGAACCTCTCTCAGGCAAGCCGCTTCATGCGCTGCCTCCCTATTACAGCTTGGCACCCATGAATGCTGTGTTATGCTCAAGCAGAAGGTAGTTTCACCTTGAGGAGGTGGTTCTCCCTCTTGAGGGCGGCCCCCTGCTTGAGCAGCAGCTGGGCCTGGCCCTGCTCTAGGGCCTGGGCCTCTTTCAGACGTGCCACCTCAGCCGCCGCCTCCCTGTGAAGCCTGTCAAACTGGGTGGCTGCTGCCCTCATTGCATCCAGCTCCTCCTTCAAAGCTGCACTGCGCTGCTCATAAATCTCATCCTCCTGTGCACTCCAAACAGCATGGTCAGTTTAGTATGGCAAGGCATTACTGAGCATGCCAGACTGTGTCATGTTCTCTTCATTGCCTCCTGCTCCCCCTCTGCAATGCTTGCAAATCTCCTCGCTATGTACACTCACGAAAAAGCATGGCGATGGTGTGGTGATTGTGCCAAGTGGTAAGCTGCTGTTCGCTTTTGCAGGCCAAAGTGTGCTGATGCAGCTCTCATTGCATCCAGCTCATCCGCTGCGCACGCACGTCTCTCAGAATCCTGTGCATTCACAATGGCATGATCAGCATGTGCAGAGTGTGGTAAAAGCGCTAGTTGCTGTGCCAGTCAAGTCATGTCTCTGCACTGGCATGGCAGCTGCACTACTAAACCAGTCAGGCACCCTGCCTCCTGCACTTGATCCTGCTGACTCTGAATGCGTATGCCACTGCATTCAATGCACCTTCCATTGTGACACCAGCTTGCTGACTGCATGCACACTATGCATAGACCTGCTCCCTGCTGCTGTAGAGCAAAATTCTGCTGTAGACCAAAAGTCTGCACTGCTGTGTCCGTCGACGCAGCAGGAGGCTGAGCGTAACTCTTTGTTCTCTGTAGGAGCCATCCTTGCTGCTCAAGATCAGGCTGCTGCAATGTCATTGAACTTATCGGCCTGCAGCTGTCTGGGACAATACACGCACATATTGTTATGAACTGCATTGGCTGCATGCCACTACGGCGCAAGCAAAGCTGAGCATGGCATTCTGGTCTGAGCCTGCTCCTGTAGGGCTGATATCAACCATGTGCTGCACTGCCCATTGATGTGCCTGCTGTAAACCATCACTCATGTGTTCCTCCTGGCTGGCCATTCTGACCATATGGACAGACATACACACGCACGATTGAAACGAGCAGGTAATGAAGAGGTCTTGGATACAATTGCATCAGGCTGCAACTGTCTGCTTTGCTTACTGTGCTGAGCCTGCGACAAGTCATGCTGTGCATCCCATACTGCAGCTGCCTTCTTGCTTTACATCGCTGTTTGAAAAGCTGCTGTGCACCTGAAACTTCTTCAACCTCTCTGCTCGAGACCCGTTTACTCAATCATCTTCCATGTGCAGAGACGTTCAAGGCTTTTGAGTGCCAGTGCAGGCAGAATACTTGCCAGGCGGATGCTTGGATCTGGTCTTGCCCCTGACACGCCCTGCCATCAAGCTTTGCAAGTGCCAACATTTAATACAAAACAAATCACCACCAGAGAGGATCATTCGCCGCTGATGGCATGAACATTGCTGCATTGTAGATGCATACTTCATCCCTCAGAATTGCCCTGTCTTGGGTTCACTACATGCTTTGCAGGTCTTGCGTATGTCCTGCTGCCTGCTCTGCAAATATGCAATGCCAACTGTCAAGACCCAGGGACAGGCGTCGTAACTTTCACAGCCATACGCCAGCAGCAAAGGTTCAGGGCAATGCATGGTGAAATTGCAAGTGACTGACTCACAGTAAGCTGTTTGGCTTTGTCTGTCACAATCTGCTGCTCCAGGACGTTCGCCCGCCCCTTCAGCTTCTTCAGTGTCAGCAGGTCCACCTTGTCTGTCTCCTGAGCATGGCGAGCCATTGCTTCATCAATGCCGGCCACTACCTCCTTATGCAGATTCCTGCAATAAGATAGATTCAGGGCCTTTCAAATGATGCGGCATCAGCAACAGAAGCCATGCAGATTCAAATGAGGGATTTCTGCCGAAGAGGAAACTACTTTGCATGCCATCTCTCTGCATTGAAACTTGTTTATTGACAAACAAAATTGGGCAAGCATGCATGCTCAATGTTACATGCAGTCCTGGCGTGCCTCAATCCCGCCTCTGAGATGCAAATCTGCTGGCTGGCGTCATCTCAAGCTGATGTCTTGTAGGAAGATTTGAAGCCAGCTCAGTCACTCAGGGCAGGGAGCTGCAACTAAGAAAAGCTGCCCAGTGCTGCTGATGTGCTCACAAACAGCTTTAGCAAGGTGGCTCATTGGGACCGCTGCAGTCAGTCCAGTCAGATACCTAATGGCGTTGAGCTGTCGAGCTTGGCCTTCAGCAGTGTCTTCAGCTGCCTTGTGGCTGCCTTCGCCCTTCAGCTGTGCCAGCTGCTGCTTCAAACGCTCCAATGTTGCCTCCCATTGCAGCTCACGTCGCATGTAAGAATCTTGATGCCTCTACACAGTCCCACAAGCCCTCGGTGCGCATTAGCAGGTATGTCATGCTGATGTGTATTTGCATTGCCGCTGGAATGGGTTGGTCACAAGTGCATGTGAGCACCTTGCTGTGTAACTGGCACGCTTGATGTCGTGTTGACATGCATGTTCTTGTCAACATGGAAGTGTGAGCCTGAGCCATGCTGGGACAGATGCGTCTTAGCTACTGTTTGTAGACGATCCAATGAGCGTAACATGGCACTGAAACTGGCAGGCTGCTGTGAACCCCACTTTTGCATCTTCATGTAGTGTGGCACACTCTTCATGCATGCGGTCTAGCTCCTCCAGCATGTCCTGCTCGTGCTGTTCTGCAAGCCATACTTGTGCTTAGGAGCAAAACACAGTCGTGCTGTGCACATGAGATAGCACAACACGCGCTGTGTGTGTTGTCAAAAAATCTGTACGAAGCCCAAAGAAAGTGTCTGTGGTGATAATTTCACTTGTTGCATAGTTGTAGCTGCATTGCCAGCAAGCGTTCATGTTACAAGTGTGGTCTTTGAGATGACACCTGACCACAAACCACTTTGCATGCGCGCAAACAAAGAAGTAGAATCAAACTTCATACCTTGTGCACGCCTGGCTTTGTCAGACCTTCCTGTGCTGCGACTCAAAGATGTCATTGTCATTGTCTGATGCTTGGCCAGTTTGGGTGTGCCTGGCCGTAAAGTGGTGCTGGGATTCTGTGTAGCACCAAGAGCTAATGCTGGTATGACTGCAACTTCATCACGTGTCTCTGCGTCATGCAAATGCCCTGTGAGCATTCTGCTGACACACTTACGATCTCAAGGAAATGAAGTGGGTGCAGATTTGCTGCAGCAGTTCACGTCACACCTTGAGGCGCTTCTGTGCTTTGCATAAAACTACGCTGAGCCCTGGTTGACTGCCTGATTAGGCTTGCAGACTTGTACACATCTGCAGATGTGCTGCTTGCAAGATTGTGCATGGTGCCTGCAGACGCAATGTCCGACTGCTGCTCTAGCTCCGCCGCCTGGAGCATGAACATGGCTGGGCTGCTTTAGTCACTGTCCCTTTGCATATGACAGTCCACCCGGCAACCAACGTCAGGTCAACATGAGAGCAGAATGTAGAGAAACTTTTTGCTTGCCTTGTCTTCCATGCGTTGGATCAAGCTGTACGTCCTGGTGATGGTCCGCGCAGGGTAAGCCTGTTGCAGCTGTTCCATGTCAAGCTGTCTACTTTTCGCACTTTCCATTTCAGGTCACAGTAACGATCACAATGCCAGCTTCGCGCATGCGTGTTCTTGCTCAACGCTTTGCTGGCGTATCATCGCGTGATCCGCTCTGCCGATCGCAGTGCAAAGAGCTGTCCGTGAACATTGGTCAGTCAACTTCTTCTGCAGGTACAGTAACAGGAATCCGGATCACCGATTTCTGATGTTCAGATTTCTGCAGAGGACGTAACTCTGCGAGGGTGCACGATATCAAGAGCCAATAGCAATCTCGATAGGGCGCAGATTCACTGTTGCGAGACGCTTGTGGTTTCCCCCGTCCGTCTTCACAGTCGCTGTCACAGAAGTCTGCTACGCGCTGATCAAGATGGCGTTCGCCTTGATGCAAAAGAGCAGCTTCGCTGGTACAAGCCTGGCCACCAAGCAGGCCCAGCAAACTCGCTCAGCCAAGGTCAGCACAAATCTCTGAACATGTCGGAGTGTCTTGTTTTATTGAATTGTATGCTGCTGCAAGCAGGTTTGCAATGCTGCATAAAAACTCGCCCGCGTCTTTCGCTTGTAACATGTCGGTGATCGAGAGATGCAATGATTGTGATGGCACCGTAGGCTGTGCAAGTCACCGCCAAGCTCGGTGGCACTCAAGCCAAGAAGGCCCAGAACACTGTAAAGAAGGCAGCCAGCAAGGTCGCAGGAGGCGCCAAGAAGGCTCAGGGCAAGGCAAAGTCAACAGCAAAGCAGACCAAGAACAAGGCCGCGCCCAAGTCTGGCGCGGGTAATTGGTACGGCCCTGACAGGCCAAAGTTCCTAGGTACGTGTACCGACATCAGCTTGTGTCGTCGAGTCGGAAAGCGAAATGATGCAAGGATCTGTACGATTTTGCCATTGATTGTATCACAGGGCCCTTCACTCAGCCACCATCATACTTGTCTGGCGAATTCGCTGGTGACTACGGATGGGACACAGCAGGTCTGTCAGCAGACCCTACCACCTTTGAGCGATACAGGAACATTGAGGTCATCCATGCCAGATGGGCCATGCTTGGAGCTCTAGGTAATGCACTAAATGCATGGTATGGCAACTTGTGCCACATATGAATGAGGCTGCATGTGTCGCTCAGCCTGTCTGCTTCTTGCTGTCATTTCTCTTGCACTATATATCAAGCAGTGGCTCATGCATGTGAAGGGGCTTTTCGACTGCTGCAGGGTGTGTCGTGCCTGAGCTCCTGAATGGCACCAACCATGTGCCCTGGTTTGAGGCTGGAGCTACTATCTTCTCCAAGAACGGAATCCAATACCTAGGTATCCCAGGACTCATCAACGCCAGGAGCATTATTGCAACCTTGATTGTGCAGGTAAGCAATGTGGGCTCATGTTTTATGGTCTTGAGGCAATTACAAGGGCAGATTGCATGTTTGCTGGCACATGTCAAAGCAAGATTTTCCTGAAGTTCTGGGTGCTAACACCATGTGTGCTCTCAGGCTTGGTCTTATACAGCAGTCAGGCACACCAAAAGTGCTCACTAGTGTGACATTGCAACTGAGGCCTGCAGCATGTGTGGAATGCGATTGTGCATCAAGGCCTAAGTGGATTCCTGCTTTTTTGCTAGGTCATCTTGATGGGAGCCATTGAGGGATACAGATTCCAGGGGGGTATCAAGGGTGATGAGGGCTTTGACCGCCTATACCCAGGAGGCGACTACTTTGACCCCCTCAGCCTGGCTGATGACCCAGACTCATTTGCAGAGCTTAGGGTATGTCTCATTGCCTCACGCAGAGCATCTTGCGAGGCATGCTGTCTATCCCATGCTGGCTGGTGCTGCTGCATTGCAATTGACATGGTCATGCGGTGCCATGCGCTCAGCCTTCACACAGCACAGGCTGTTCTGCACAGCGCTGCCTTTTTCAGGATGGATTTCTTTTAACAAATTCAGCTGATAAGTCTGCAGCATGCAAATTGCTGTGTGCTTCACTGTACTTCAATGTATCAATGGGACTGCACACAGCGCAAGCCCATTGTCTTTCGGCTATTGGCCGAGGTTCTAGAAGCTTCATCATAGCTGTGGGCAATCTGCATCCAGAGCAGCTTGGAAGTACACCAGTAAACGCTGGTGTAACTTGGCCTGTCCTTCCCTACAGGTGAAGGAGATCAAGAACGGACGTCTAGCTATGTTTGCCATGCTTGGCTTCTTTGTGCAAGCCATTGTCACTGGAAAGGGCCCAGTCCAGAACTTGACAGGTCAGCTTTGCTGCTTGCTTTGTCGCACTTCTCTTTGTGTACACGCAATCCAATACACATGGACTGTGCTGTCATGAGCAATGCATATGCTTAGTCAAGCCTGTCAAAATACCATGTGGACTGTATGTTGTGCTTCACGGGCAATGGATTGTCAGGGCTGAAGGCATATAGCAGAACTTGCCATACCCAGCAGATTTCATGTTGTAGCTTGTCTGTAGCACTGTTGACATGAAGCAATCATGCATTTTGGGTTTTGTTATCTGAAGTTGATTTTGTTTACGTGCAGACCACATCTCAGACCCCGCCCACATCAACGGTTTGGCCACATACGCCACCAAGTTCACCCCCAGCTCATAGATGCCTATCTGGATAGCTTTGTTATGACTGTGTGAGAAGAAAATGCTAGGCCAGCTTTCATTCATGATATGCACTAGGCAGGGGTGCTGGTCTGGGCAGCAACTTTTTGCAGCCGGCTTGCGACCCATTCCTTTCTGTCACTCAGCAGCGCCGCAACTCGACAATGTATACATATGTATGAGCGGACCACTGACCACTACAGTTATGACTGAAATGCTTCAACTTGTAAAGCCATAGGCTTGAAGAGTACGCTGCCTGGTGCCAAGTTTATTGCAAGTTGCGTCGCTATGTAAGGTGATGCCCCAAACTGAGGGGCATGTTCTGTCGATTCATGTGTACTTGCACTGACCACTTCACTTCATTAAAGCTGCTCCGGTAGTGCAAACTTGAGATTCATATCTAAGCAGAAGAAAGTTTGCATAGCCTGCGTGATGACGTGCATGCATGTACTCTTGTGCACTTGCTGACCAAAATGCCAGGCGCATCTGAGCACTACATAATGGAGTTACAGCTGTGCTCAGCACCATCCGTTGAGAGTAGTGACACACTCCAATCAGATTATCACAATGCACAATGCTGTTGGTACAAAAGTAAATTTCAGGGCTGGGCCTCTCATCACTCACTACACCTATGTCTACCCGACCAGGACTAGACTGAACTTCTCAGTTCTGTCATAAATGCACGACCCTCACCAAGAATATGTTTGTTGAGCAATCTTTCTCATTCCCAATTGCATTCTGCTCTCTCTCATCACCATCTTTGCAGATTCGGTGACCCTCTCATGCAAAGCTTCACAGGCTTTCTTTACAGGCCATGCCCATATGACTCTGATTTAGGGCACACGCCTTATTTGCACAGAGCGCACCACAGATTGGTCATCTGGTCTGATGTCACTCACAACAACGACCAGTTCGCCCTCCTTCACCAGATCTCTCCTCTTCAACAGCCTGCGGTTGGCAACATCAGAGGCTCAGTCTGATCTGCTGCTAGCACACACAGCTGAGGCGTGGTAGAGGTGGCATGTGCTGAGAAGCTCATGCAAGAAGGTCAGAACATGCCAGCTGATGACAACACAAGACAAAGATTCAATTCTGTTGCGTTCAGATAAACTGCACTGGCACGGTACCTTTATGCTGGCTGAACGCTCACACAAAGCTGTCTCAATGTTGGACTTTTGAAACCTCATGGAAGAACATCCGTTCATAACAAGAAGATGTGTAAGGCATGACCAGGAAGAAGCAGACTCACTTGAAAGTGGTGTCCACATTTTCCTCAGGGTTGGCCGAGAAGTCAAGGCGGAAGGGCATGACTCCCCACCTCAGGTTCATGCGCTGCCTCACATCCTGCTGATCTGCAAGCCTCACATCCCATGTCAGAAAACAGATCACCTATGGACAGCAGCGCATTGCACAGCTGGTGGTCTCCTCTGCAAAGTCAGCACACACACATTTTCAGCATCTGGAATCACTGAACAGCCTGGAATCTCCAAGCTGCACATGTCTATTGCTTTGGTACTCCAAGGCACAAACAAAGAAGGTTCGCTGAACATGATCTTTTTGCAAGCACCAAAGCAGACAAGGTAGTTTGTGCATTTCAGTATGATGAATCCAGACTGAGAAGGGAACATTTGAGGAAGTGTCGCTGCAGCAGACTTTCGGCCATTGCCTGCACAGGGGGGTCACTCACCACACCAACTGCTCAGTCCTAGTTTCTAGTCCACAACAACAGCAAGGAAGGCAAAGGCGCAGCAAGCCAGATGACATGGCCCAGCAACCACAATGTGTGCTCATTGCAACACAATGCAGACTGACATATGTGCACAATGTCAGGAATGGAATTCATGCAATGGATGAACACACCTGTGAAGGCAAAGATGGGGCAGTCAGGGCGGCATCTGGACAGGAAGTTGGCCATGTAGCCCCTCCTGGTGTACACAAAGATGGCTGAAGCCCCCAGGGCATTGGCCATCACAGACGCACTTGCGCACAGCTCCTCGCTCACCCTGCCATCTGCATTGGGAGCCAGGTTTGGCAGCACTATCTGCCCATACTTCTCCTGCCTGCATTCATTCAGGTACTGCTGTCAAGCTTAGGAGCTTGCAAGTATGTTTGATTTCTCACCAGCTAAGTCAGTGTGCACTTGACGCAGTGAAAGGCGTGGGGTACGCGCTCTTTGTGGGGTGGCTGAATGGGAAAGCCTGTTATCTGTAGTGCTGGCAGCACTTCAAACCCATTGACTGGTCCACTTGATATCAGCCAAGGTAACAACACCACATGCTTGGCAAGTCCATGATCGTTTGCACGGCCTGCTGCATAGCCGGCACCGATGCCAAAGGCCCACCCACTATTCAGGTACACATGCACGGTCTCCAGAAGGCCTGACTTTTCAGGCCTGAGGCACAGGCCCTAGTTTGAGGTCACCTGAAAGGCTACTCAAGCTTTGGCTGCCAGAACAGCACCCTAGAGGGCCAAGTGCGCGGGCGATATTGCAGCTCAGTAAGACAGCATGCTCGTGTGGATACAGCACATAAGGAACTGCAGGCAAACAACAAACATGCCGCCTAGTGAGCTGTACCATGACATATGCACCCTCATCCTGCCCTGTAGTCGCAGCACTCTTATCTACAAAGACCAGAGTTGGCAAAGAAGCTGGAGGTGCACGTGTGGGTTGTGGGCGTTTGGGTTTAAGTCTGAGGTGCCCTGTTGGCATTTCACACCACACAAGATGCTGTCCTTGTGTTGTGGTGGTGATTTTTGCTGCAGTGAGAGTCCTGACTTTATCCAGCTTTGATTGTTTATAGCATGGCTGATCTTGGTTTTTACTAACAGCATTATTTATTATTATATTATGCTTTTATATGTCATTATTGTTACCCATTTGCATCCAAGAAGCATGAGCATATTGGACGTGATCAGTTCCATGCTGATACGCATGTGCTTGTTTCAACAGAGTGTGGCTGCGATGAGCAATTTATGGCTGTCACCCCATTGAATTATGTCAAAATGACCGCGCCACGTAGTGGGTTGGACACCTTGAAGTAAACCCGGTGGGGTGACAGTCAGAAACTGCTCATCGCAGCCAGACTCTACACAAACAAGCACACGAGTCTTAGCATGGAACTGATCGCATCCAAGACGCTCATGCAATCACAGGCTTTATACTTCATATGACAAGTAAAACATATCAACAAAGGTGACCCAATTGCATCAAAGAAACTAGCATGGACAAACAACACTCCAAAAGGGTAATCTGGCTGTCATCTCAGTCCTTGCCTGCTGCAGTCGCACCTGCTCCCAAGGACGCTCTATTGGGCCACAGTGCAGGTTATGATCGGCCAACAATGCAGACTGAAGATTCAGGCAAGAACTAACCTCTACTAACGATTTACCCGACGCACACATGGAGCTACAGCCACAGATTGCCATTACCAGCAATTATTTTGATAAAGTAGCATTTTGTCAGACTTGCGCCTTGCTCTCTGACGCTGTAAGGTGAACACATGTTCTCACAATCAGCTCTGCTTTGCGCAGGTGAGCAGCAGCCGCTGGTGCACCTGCAGTCCTCCTATCAGAAGCATGACAACCAGACGCAAGGGTGTGCAGTGCCTCCTCCAAGTAGTGAAGGGTGCTGGTCAACCCTCAATCACTTGAGGCAGCCACTGCACAACATCATCTGTGGTTGCGACGCTTGCAAGGGAATGAGCGCTGGCGCAACCTGGTCCTCAGACAGACACAACTCCTGTCGGTCTGCACCACAGCTGGCCTGATGACCTTAGGGTGCAGGGAAGACTGACCTGCACCACTCCTCAATGCGCCCTGAAACAGCCCTGAGCACTGCAACAGCCTTGTCTGGATAAGCCCCAGCAGCAGACTCGCCAGACAGCATCAGGGCATCTGCCCTCTGCCTGACCACATCTGAGATGTCTGCTACCTCTGCTCTGGTGGGGGTGGGGTACTCTATCATGGACTGCAGCAGGTGTGAGGCCACAATGACTGGCTTGCCTTGCTGCCGGCACCGCATCACAATCTCCTTCTGAACTGATGGTACATCCTCCAGAGGAATCTGGGCGCCTGCAACATGGCAGCAGGCTGTGATGGACATTGCAGCCAAGAGAATTGAATGTGCTTGTTACAGAGTATTGCATTTGTTGCTTGCATTGCAACGCTAGAGTGGATACTGAAGGGTTGAATGGCATCGCACAAGCAGATGCATTGTCCAGAGCAACATATAGATGCTGTAGGTCGCTTGACACAGACTCACCAAGACATGGTGAGAGCAGCATTGCTGCTTCGAACAAATCTGTTCATCTACTAGGCTGCATGCACTGGAACACATGACATCAGCAACAGCTAGCAGCACTTGCAGCAGCAGCAGCAGCAGTGCAGTCTGATGAAGTGGCAAATGGGGCGTGAACATAGAGTAGCCCAATACCAGGCACACAAAGAAGAAACCATACCTAGGTCACCCCTAGCAATCATGACAGCATCTGAAGCCTCAATGATGTCTTGGGCGTTGGGGACACTGTCATGGCTCTCAATTTTGGCCACAATCTCAATCACTTTGCTGCTGCGGGAACTCAGGTAGCTCTTCAGGTTGTTGATCACATCAGCTGTCTTCACAAAAGAAACGGCGATGAAGTCTACATCCATGTGGATGGCAAAGTCAATGTCCAGCCAGTCCTGCAGCAGTTGAAGCATTGCTTCAGGTGCAAGTGCAAGAGCTTGTAAAGAATGGTGCAGCAAGCTGTGGGCTGCTAGCAAGCGAGACAAGCTGCAACCCAGCATGAGGTGGAAGTTGAGGTGTTATGAGTACAGCAGCTGAGCTTCACAAACCATAGACTGCTTCTCAACTAGAAGCAGCAGTTCTGCTTCTCAAACACACTACACTATTCCTAACGCTGCATCACGCCTGACATCAGAACTGGGAATGTACAAAAGCCAATGAGTCGTGTATTTGACATCAACATCATGAGCAAAGATCGCCGGGGCCAGGCAAGACCGATCAACCTGAGCGCATTCCTTTCATACATAAAACAAAAACAAAGTTGTCTGAAAGCCGCCTCACTGAACAAAAGCATGAGAGCCTTTGAGCAGTGGTGGCTGCAGTCTTGGTGATGCATGGTGTGAAGTGAGAGGGAATCTCACCTTGGAGGACAGCACAGGCAGCATGGAGTTGCGTGCCCTGACAATGGTACCATTCCTTCTGAAAGTCAAGTTGGCCCGGGACAGGATGATACCGGGATCAGCCACTCGGCAGCGCACATCTGGACCAGCTTTCTCCAGGACGTCCAAGGTGACCATACCTCCATCAACAACTACATGGTCACCCACCTATACCATTTGTAACTGTGAGCGGTACCAGCTGTTACTGTAGTCACAGCTTCTGCTCACTGGCGAAGAATCTGCTGAACCTACTGCCACACTGCAGCGCTGTTTGTGGGTTTGCTGTAGAAGCATTCAACGTCGTGCTGCTGCGTCGAGGCATGGTTGGCACTGGCTGGCAACATACAGTCATTGCATGTGGTGTCACAGCAGCATCAGCTATATGGCTTCACTGGCGGTCACTGTCAAGCTGATTACTAGGGAAGGGAGGAGATGTGGTGTTGGAAGAACAGCATAGACAAGGCAGGCATCAAGGTTTCATGAGGTGTGCATTCATGGCACACCTGCACATCATCTACAAAGGCCTCGTAGCTGACACCCAGCCCCTTCTTGCCTTCAATGACTGCTGGATTTCTGATGGTCAGAACAAACTCCTCGCCAGCCTGTGAAAATTGCACAAATGTCTTGAGCAATAAGGGTTTGACAAACAGGTGCCACGGACATATGCCAATGGCTTCATGTCGCATAGCTTGTCTGATTTGCAATGCAGTGCAACATGGCCTGAGAAGATGGCTCCTTGCTTTCATGGCATGTATGGGACATACACGGGATGTACCTCAGCTTTCTGTGGCTGTTTGAGCTCATTCAAGTGCACTTCACTGCCTTCAGTGTCCATCATGATTGCAACAGAGTACCTGCAACCGGCACAAACCATTGACCACAGATCCAGGATGTAGGAACAGGCTGTACCTGTTGCAATGAACATCACAATACATACCCATTGTCTTTGTTCAGCTTTCTGATGCGGTTGATCACTGTCTTGTGCCATTCATGATCTCCATGCGACATGTTGAGACGCGCACAGTTCATGCCTCCAGCTGCCAATGTTGCTAGCATTGTTTCAGAGCTTGACTTAGGACCAATTGTACATATGATCTTGGTTCTTCTGGTACTACGAAACCCTGTAGCGATGTCACACAACCTGTGTGAGCAAGGCTACCAGGGATAGTCAGTTGGTAGACTGATCGCCATAGCAACTGCAGTACGAGGTGTACACACCATTTTCGCTCAGCTCCTTCGCCAGCACAGAGTCAACTTCAATATTGGGGCCGCTTGATCCCACCCCGTCAGCGACATGGTCGGGGTCCGTGCCCTTGCCTGTCTTGATCGGTACATGTGTTGTGTCAAGAGAAGGCGTTGGCTCGGCTTTTGCTGTTTCGGTGTCAGCTTTCTGCCGAGCGGTCACGCTAGCAGCCTGGGCTGACACATGCAGTGATCTTCTGACATTTTTGCACCTGTGCGGGAGCCGTGCTACCTGACGCAAGTCGGCCACAGGGCAGGTCCTGTGAGCCATCATTGCTTTGCCTTGCAGTAGCATCGCATCCATAACTGAACGGCAATGGCCAGTGCAGTCGGCTTTCCGCAAAGTCGGTACGCTATCTTTCGACAAGTGCTACACTGACGTTCGACACTGGACTCTGCTGCACCATTGTTCCCTTCACTGGCGTTTTGACATCGGCCATTCGTCTCTTGGAAGAAGATGCCACCGCCCCACCGCTCACCCTGAAGTGTAGTACCCTAGCAGGCAGCCCAGTTGATGCTACAAGCGTGATTGCTATTCTACTGCTTGACGGCGGCTGTGGCCACATGCTTGAGGAGCTGCTCACCAATGGAAGCATTTGCACGCATACTTTGACCGTCTCTGGCACCTAGCTTTAGTTACAGTTGGATTCCCCACAAGCTGTTGATTTGACTTCCACACCTTGCTGAGTCACTGTGTATTGCATGCATCATAGGTTACATCACTGCTCGTGTCATTGGGGTGGTACATGCACAAGCTGAAAAGAAAGTTGATTTGTGTTATCAGACAGACAAGTTCCGATTTTGTTGCACTTAGCATACTTGATCTTGCATGGACATCAAAGGACGCATATCATACAACAAACTGTAGACAATCACCGTGGCAGCATTGCAGCAACATGAACATATGCTGCCAACAGGACATGTCCACTCTGGCAATGTTTGGGTGCTTTCTTACCGTACAATGTACTGCAGCATGTCAGGGCAGCAAGCAGTGGAACACCCAGAATTGCAAAAACTGAATCTGCACGCCTTGCTTGTTGTCACGCTTTGTGGACCCTCCTCTACTGTGTCTTGAAGTGTACAATGTACTCAGGATATGCCTGCGAATTGTCAAAGACAGCAAAGATGGCTGCAGCGAGAGCTTGAGGAAAGACAGTTCCTCCATGACATGTGACTGCATCAGTGCCTTTAGGGGGCAATCTCAACCCTGGCCCACCAACGCCCAGCCTGCCTAGGGCCACACGGCACACAAGCATGGCCTTACCCTCAGGCAACAGCCTAGGCTTGGATGAAACTTCCTGTTCTTCCCTGTCTCCCCTTGCCTTTGGCTGACATTTGCCTTTTCTTTCCTGCTTGCCTTTGTCTTTCTTTGCTACACCATGACTGCTGGGGTGCGGCAAGATGCTAGCAGCAGTTGCTTGATGAGCACCGCGAGCGCCTCGTGGCCAACTTGTTCCAGCTTGAATTGGCTGGACAAATGGTGTGTTCTGGAAGCCAGGCATACCTGGCTGTGCACCAAAGAAGCCACTGGCATAGGCAGCAGGCATGCCTGACATACCAGGCATACCAATCATGCCAGGTCCTGCATCAGAACAGCACTCATTGGAATGTGAGGTGTGCTATGCAGTCATCATCACAACAGTGCCAACAGCTGTCATGCACGAGGCTTGCTATCTGGTCTCAGCAGCAACTGTGAAACTGCTTACATCATGCACAATGGTTGCTGCAAAATTGTCAGGTAAGACCCAAGCAGATGTGACGGGCATCACCTTTATCTACATAGCCCATACTGTAGTTGCTGTTGCCTGCATACCAAAATCACAGTCAGCTGTAGGGGCTGAACAATGTCAAGCAATGTCTGCTGCTTATCAGCAACACAGAATTGAGCGTTTTGCAATGCACAGAAGCAGAGCGAATCAGATCTCAGCACTGCATGCTTGTATGCCTACCAAGGCAGTATCAAACAGCTGACAGCATCAGAAGCGTGTCAGAACTGCAGCAAGGTTTTTTCCCACTGGTGGTGAGCAGTCACATGCTGTAGCATCACCTCCAAATTGTCATGCCGCCCAGAAGATCCTGGGCGACTGACCACAACTGACAACATCCAGGCCAATGGATCATGTGACACATGTTATCTTTGCCAAACAATCGATGCCAGGCTGTGCCTATGCCACACTGTCCATGCAGCTTGCAATGGGAAGCGCATTATGTGTGCTTGCCAGCAGGTGTCCTTTGCTCCAGTACCTGCAAAGTAGGTGCCAGCTCCCAAGCTGCCTTGCATGCCAGCCACTCTGGTGTCAAAGCCCTCGTTGCCAATGACAGCCATGATGTCCTGGCGGCAACCATGGAACAGGAACTGCTCATTGATGTGTGCTGAACCAGCTGCAAGCTCCACCTCATGTCGCCGCAAGCAGTACTTGGTCCACAGATGTGGGTTTTGCACGCGCTCTATGCGCACCACATTGGACAAGCTGCAAACAAGCAAGCAGAACAGCTCATGCGCCTTCAGGCTCCATCAGCATGAATCCCACCAAGGTACTTCAATGTATGAACTGTACATGCATGCATTTGGCATGAGAGCTGTGACACCAAGCATCAAGAATGCCATGTATGTGAGTGTCTTCCACATTATGAACGCAAGCGACCCATGCACATTTCGGCTGACAGCAACAAGAACGTACACCATAGCTCAGAAAGCATGCCCAGCAGCAGCAGCAGCAGCAGCAGCATCAGCATCAGCAGCAGCAGTCTCTGTGTATGTGTAGCTACAAACAACCCAGCACATCAGGTGTGTAATGAGTGCTTACTGCAAGGAGCTGTTGTTAGCTGTGAATCTAGTCAACACTTGCTGAGCTTCTTGCAAGTCTGCTTCATGGCAGGCCTGCTGGGCTGCAGCCTCAGCCAATGCCTTGGCGGAACCTGATTCCAGGGCCATGCGCTGCTCAGCACAGGCTGCTGCACCACCAGCGTCCATGCATTCCAAAGCATGCAACATGGCTGCATCTCCATCTCCCTGGCAGTGCCTCAGAGCAGCCTCTGCGTCCTCCCTGCTCAAGCCCTGTCACACGACACACATAGAACATGTCACGGCATGCTGGGTCTCAGCTTGCATTGGCAGATTGTGGAGTGCCATGCATCACCTGGTGCATGCACGAGCTCAACTGCACAGTTTGGATCTGTACATGACTGCGCTCAGCTTTGGTAAGAAGCCTTGACTGCACATACTATAAGCATCAAGTTCCCAGAGCAGTACACTGCTGATGCACAACTTGCTTGACTCAGCATGAGCACAGGGGTGTGATAAGAGCATGTTGAAACATGTAGAACGTCGCCCGAGGACAGAACAGGAAAACAACCATACTTACATGTACTGTCGCACGGCTGCTCCCGAGCCGCTTGCACGTTACCTGACGTCACAAGTGTGTTGCAAATGTCTCACAAGTGCATTACAGATGTGGTACAATTGCTGCTGTTCATGCAAGCTGCACAGGCCTGCCAAGCAGGGCGTCTGGTGACCTGATACATCATTGCCTCCACTGTAGCTTGATCAAGCGCAGGAGGACCTGAGCTTCCAGTGTGGCCGGCTGTGCTAGGGCTGCAGCCTGGTGGCAGTGGCAGCTCCACATATATGACATGGGCAACATCTGGCATTGGGGCCCAATGAGATGGCATGGGGGCTCTGAGGGGCTTGCTGGGGTGGCTTGCCTGCTTATTGGCAAGAGCTTCCTGCAGTCATCACAATGCCTCATTAAGATATGCCAAAACTATCCTTGAACTAGCATGTGCTGATCACTGCAGACAAGTTCTCAGAGCACATAACAGCCGTACATCGCACAAATGGCATAGCACTGCTCAGCTGCTTTGAACTTAGACACACTTATTTTTGAGAAGTGCATATCCAGGTTGATGCTAAAAGCAGCAGCCGAGTCTGGCATCGAAATATCCTGTACAAAATGCATCAGAACACGAGTCTGCAAGCAGTGACGTACCTTCAGCTGCCTCTCCAGATCTGCCTTCTCAGCCAAGGCTTTGGCCAGAGCTGTGTCACTGCTTGCATCCTCAACACGATGAGTGGCAGCCTTCAGAGCTCCAGAGTAAGCACTGCTGACTCCCATCAGATCAATGTAGCCACCAGGCGAATTCAATGAAGCATTTGCTTTTGGTAGTTGTTGTGCTGATTGCTGCTGAGGGCAGGCAGCCTGTAGACAACAGTCACCTGATGCCATCAACCACCATGCAGCGCACATTTGCATAGCTACTGTGTTGGCTTGCCATTTTTGCCCTGCTCCTGTGATGCTTGCTGACGAATGGGATTGTTTGAAAGGCATGAGCTTTGACTAAGAGGGGCCGCGCAAGCTGCACCTCTGGTCTGCTGCACCTCTGACTGTGTCATGTTGTGGAAAGCCACGGACATTTGCCTGGAATGTCAGCCTGCCAATGCTGTCATGTCATGCTGTCCCGTTCCTCCATGAGTTGCTACAGAACACTGAGGCTTCAAAGAGACCTGTCTATCTGACTGGAATCTGACTGGCCACTTGACAGAATCAGATGTGGTTCTGTGTCCCCCATACCTGAGGCTTGGTTCCTGCCTGGTGTCCACCCTTTCAGTAGACACTTCTGTGAGCACAAGACCCAGTGTGATGTTAACAGGTTGAGGAAAGTTAGAGACTGGCTGTCCCTCCATGCATTGGCTTGGACATAGACTAATTTGCAGCCAGCATCTCAGCATTCACTGCTTTGCTCTGACACAAGCCTCTGACTGTCTGACCTTGTCATGTGCAGAGGGCAGACTGACAGCAAGCTGCAACCCCCTCCCCCCCCCTCCCCCTGACCAGCCTCACACCTGCAGGTTTGCTGGCTGATAAGCCCAGGGAGTGATGCGCACTAGCGTCCAATTCTGTGCGTCTGGAACAGCTGTGACTGCTTGCTCTGGTGACGATCAGGTTGAGGAAGACTGGAAGCAGAGTGACCCTCCTTGCATCTGCGGCTTTGCCATGGACCGGTGTGCAGCTGATGCGGCCCTGCGCTTCCAGCCTGTGGGAGCCTTCCTGGTGAGAATGTGCTCAGAACCCGGCAGCTTTGCCATCTCATGCCGCTCCTCCAATGACCCCCACCACATGAGTGCAGGCCTGCCTGGTGAGACTGCTTTCCCAGTCACTCTCCCAGTCATTGTCTGTTGACTCCCCTGATGATTGATTTCCAGGAGGCTCCTGTCAGGCTCCGGGCTGCCGCCTCAGGAGGCTCCCGTTATGATCGCTGAAAAGCGTAATCTTTTCTTTTATTTTCTTTTTTCTTCTACTCCTGTGAGGCTGTGCTCAGCTGCACCAACTCCACCGACACAAACAGGCTTGTTGTAAAGCCAATTGATGCAAACAGCTCAAATGCTGCTGCTGCTGCTGCTGCTGATCATGATGACAAAGAGGACAATGGTTGTGTCGATGCCCATGTGTTGCTTTGCATGGCACACCCTGTCATGTGACTTGTCTCCGGCCAGCCAGCACAAGTCTGTGGCAAGCTCTCAAGGATTTGCGCTGTTTGTGTGCCGCTTTGGCTGTGAGCAAGTGCCTGGCAGCAAGCTGGGCTCCCAAGCATGCTGGCCTTACTCATGCTTCTGTGCTATGTGTAGCCCTCTGACTGTCAGTGAGCATGGCTGTGAGGAAGATCAACATGCATGTGTGTGTATCTGTCTCTCTCTCTCTCTCTCTCTCTCTCTCTGTCTGTCTATCTTTTATTCTGCCTGCCTGCCTGCCTGTCTGTCGCTCCGTCCGTCTGTCTGTCGCTCCGTCTGTCTGTCTGTCTGTCTGTCTGTCTGTCTGTCTGTCTGTATGTCTGTCTGTCTGTCTGACTGACTGACTGACTGTACCTCCCCCTGACATTGCCTTAAGCTGCAATTTTGTAACACATGTTCAGACAACAGTCTTCTGCAGCTGTCTATCTGTCTGCTGGTGTGTGTGTTACATTGGCTGGGGTGTGGGCATCTGCAGAGGGGATAGGTGGGGTGGAGCACCTGCTTGTGGACTGTGTGGATTTACAGCGGCGGGAGTTGTGGCAATATGTGGCTGCCTGGGGGGCTGCAACCCACCTGCTGGACCCCTTCACCCAACGTCTCCACCCCAAGGTCAGACTCTTGGCTCCTGCTCTGACAGGAACCAAAAGCAGCTTCACGAGATCCTAGTGGCCGCTGCATTCTGCCGGCACGGTTTATCCTTCTGCTGATTTCTGCAGCATCAGACGCCCACCTGGCTCCTAGCCCATTTCCCATCCCTGACTGTCTTGTCCTTACCTTGACTGGCTGCATGCAACAGGGTCAATAACAAGCCACAAGTAACGTTGTAAGCAGGTTCATTGCATCAGCATATGAACCTCCATTGCATTATTTGCTTGACACGACCGTGCTGGATGCACCTTGACTGACTCTGAGCCATGTCACTTCCCTATATGTTTCACGATCATATAGAGATTTCACGAATGAAATAGCTTGCGCCTAATGCAAGGCTTGCTGCTACTGAAAAGTTGATGCACTGAGTTTCAAGGCATTGAGCCTGGCAAGCTCAGGCTGGAACCATTCAAACTGGAATCAAGCTGGATTCTTGCAAAGTAGCTGACAGCAGCTCCAGCTGTACTTCTTCTACACTGTGCAAAGCAGCCACTTGATTGTAGCTTCATAGTCAGCCAGCCATGCGCGGTGTGCTTGCTACAGAACCAGGTCTTCTTCAGGCCAGCGGCAGCTGTACCCCAGGCTCCCTCACAAGTGGCGGCACACACCCCACTCCTTCACGCTGATCAGCTACACATGCTAGCTACAAAGTACCCGGCCAACCCCCTGCAGGCCACTCCCACACCCCTCCCACAGCCTGGTGCAACCCCCTGCCCTCCTGACCCTACCAGCCTGATCCTAGCTGGCGTTCCACGTCCATTGCCTAGGCTGGCTCATCCTGCACAACAGCCCTTTCAAGCAAACCAGGAAGTTGTGCAGCGAAAGGACAGCTGGTCAGGGCTTGCAGGTACTGCCCTGAGTCTGAGGGCCTGTTCGTCCAGGTCCTTGGTATGCTGAGTGCCAAAACAGGACCTCAAGTTCAGGCAGCTACTCAGGAATGTGCATACCTGACTCTAGGGGAAGAGTTTTGGTCAATATAATGATTTCACAAATGAGATTTGATATGATGATTTCACAAATGAGTATTGGTCATTATGATTTCATAAACGAATGTACTGCCTCATGCTGCCTGCTAAAAGTTAGGACCTGCATGCTCCTGTACTCTCAGCTTGGCGCGGGATTTGTCACAATTGGGTCTTCATGCAGGTGAATCTTACGGAAACAGGCATGGGGCAGCAGCGGGGCTCAACCCCAAGATGGCAGAGCTTCTGGCAGCAATGCAAAAACATTTGGCTGGACAGGGCAGTCATGCAGGGCATTCCCAGCTTCCACTGGCAGGCATGCCCTTCACGCCTTCAGTAGGACAGAAAGCTGTACATCATCATCATCAACAGCAACAACAGCAGCAACAACAACAGCCGCCGCCGCCGCCGCCACAGCAGCAGCAGCAATGGCAGTCAAATGGGACCATGGCTAGTGAGCAGCAGCAAGCCCAGCAGCAACAACAAACCCATTGGCAGGGGTCAGGACCACAAGCCATGTGGCCTGACCCCACCACTGCGAGTGTACTGCAGCACTTGCTGCAGCAGAGCAGGGCCCCGCGGTCCTGGCCACCCCCTGAGGTACCCCCCCCCCCTCACCTCGCAGAACACCCACAACTTACAGGCTACGCAAGTTAGTGACATCTTGCTATATGCTTTACTTGCCTGTGGATGTCAAATTGCGCACGTTTTCGGTTTGTCAAGCCATGCTGTATCTTCTGTCTCTGTTTCCACTCTATGCAGACCCTGAGTAGGGTCTGTTTGTTGCAGGGGTCGGGTGGAGGACATCATCCCGGGTATTCTCATGATGTCAGGGCAAGCCATTCACAATAAAGGCACCATCTGGTCGCTCTGTTTTGCTTGTCAATGTGTACAATTGTGCGTGGCTGCTGCAGCACTCAAAATTTTGTGTGCAGGACAGGACCAAATATGCATGTACTTTATATGGACGAATGTTTCTAGATGCTACCATCTGAATGTTGAGCTGTGCAACTGCTAGACCTCTCTGACACCATGTTTGACCTTGGTGTCATGTCATGTTGGCAGCTTGTTTCGTCAGCACTTTTACCGTCGTGACACAAGTACGTCGTACCTACTATGGAGCCGTATTGAAACAGGGTTGCAACTCGTGAGATCACGATGTGGTGTTTTGCATGCTGCACTCTGATGGTGGCACCAACGACACATGACATGCAGTGACTTAGCAATATGACAGATTGTTTGCATAGTTGGGACTGACATAATCTTGGGCAGTCTTAGATCTAAGTCTAGACTGACTCAGTAGCTGATATTGAAAACGTAATAGTGTACACAATGTATTCAATGCTTGCATGGGACAATGCAGACATCTGGTCAGTATGGGGTCTATAATAGTAAACAATGCTTCAGCTGTTTGTGAAGTGAGCTCGTCTCATGCATTTTGTGGCTGCAAACTTGCTACTCACTGTGACTGACTCAGTGAACTGTACTGCCTATATGTGCAGCCCGTTTGGCCACAAAAACAGACCTTGGCAATAGCATGTCATGCTATCAGTAGTAGATCTTGCTTCAGGTCCATGCTTTTTGCTGTATACAAAGTAGAACAGCAGTCAAACCATCTGTGAAGCTTGAGCCCAGTTCTGCTGCTGCTTTTTGTTCCAGATCCACTCAGCAATTGAACACATTTAGCCTGACTCTGTGAGTGCAGCATCTACACTACTGCTATAGATCATGAAAACCAAGAAGAGGAGGGGCTTGCTGCGCATCGATCTGTAAGCCATTCTCATTGTCAGCACTGTGGTGTGCTGATGGTGTGCCGTCCTGGAATTCTGCATGCTGTTCCACAATGTGCTTGATGGCATTGACTAAAGCCTCTGGCTCAAACTGACAGGGACCACCGCCATCTTGCATTGCATCCACTTCAACAATTTGCCTGCACATTTGACACCATGTAAGCATCATAATTGTTCCCATCAATGTTCCTTCAAATGACCATACTTCTCACGCTGACATGAAATCAACAGCTCCGTGCAGGAAGTTGCAACTTGAGCATGCTTTGCATGGGTCCAGAGATAAGCCAAGGCTGATGGAATATTCAGCTGCAGCATCGAGCTTGGCTGTCAGCCCTATAGTGTGAGCTACTTTCACAACAATTCTGCAGCAGCTGTGGCAGTGTCCCGGCCACTTGGGTTCCTCATGCTACGCATCACACACAACTATGACAGCATGCCATACAGGATCACATGCCATCACCCATTACCATGACTGAAAGCTCAAACCAACTTTGCCTCGCATGTCTTTTCACAATGCGGTGCTATTCACTTTTCTTCCAGGGATGTAAGCATGCAGAATGCGGTGCTATTCAACCTACTCCCACGGATGTAAACCTGCAAACTGCGGTGCTATTCACCTGACTCCAAGGGATGTAAGCCTGTGCTTGTCAACATGGACCTCGCCTCCAGCGGGCACAAGCATGGCCGTCACATATGCATCTCCCGGCAGAGTCAGCTCAGTATCGGTGTATCGCCTGTTGAGGCAATCCTGGAGGGCCAGCACCACATCTGCAGCCCCCATTGGGCCTGGCCCTGCCATGCATGCTGACGTCTCCCTGTCATGACTGCCATTCAGAATGACAATCTTTGGTACGTCTCTGGCTGCGATGCGCTCGCCAACCCCCTACAAGGTTTACATTGCCGATGTGAAATGCTTGCACCTGTGACTTATTGGGGTGATGTGTGGTATGCAACGCATTGAAGTTGGAAATTCATGCTGCAAATGGACATACTTTGCAGCTTACGTGCATGCTAGGCAATCATTTAGCAATGCAAGCGCAAGGAGCTGAAGATGACTACAGGCCAGGAACTGTACCAGAACAACCACATGGCTGGATTTGGCATCATCCAGCAATGTCATCCAATTGGGCGACGTCATCTAACATGTGATTGTATGCAGTGTACCTGAAGAATGAGGGAAGGGCAGATGGAGGTGTAGAGGGAGCCCATGCCAAAGAGGACAGCATCACAGGCCTCCAGGTCAGCCAGCAGGGCAGGATTGGGGTCAGGGAAGACCTCATGGTCCCTCTGCCTGCCCTCATGCCGCAAATAGAAGATGCGCTGGATCGGCGCCTCCAGCTCTGACCCCACCGCCATCTTATTCACCTGGCTGGGACCCGGTGTATCTGCATCACATGCTCTTGTCTCACCAGGCAAGCATTGAACATTCAGTGCTTAGTGCATGTTGTTTTCCCAGTTATGGTCTGTTGACTCCCCCGATGAGTCCTAAAGACAAGAAATGTAAAATTGGTTTATTGCTCGGGTGAAAACACAGAAGGAGGCAGGGGAAGGGGAGCAGCTGGAGAGAGGCAATGAAGTTCAAAAGCGCAAGTGCCTGTAAGTTTGGCAATGTGCCACTGCGGTCAACTACCTGATACCTGGCGTGTCTGCAGTACAAGGTGATCTTTGAAGCTAGTGGGTTGCCACTGCAATGGGCAGTCAAGGGGGATGGTAAGAGTATGAAAGATGCAAGCCATGATAAGGCAGGCCCAGCTCAGCCCCCCGACTAGATAGGGGGCTCGACCTTTTCAGCTGGTAGGGACTCTGCAGAATGACTTTGTGAAAGAGAGGCTGCCTGGCAGGGCAAGAAGCCTCACAATGGAGATGTCACTTGGTCACTGATACAAATTCGCTGTGTCCAGCTGTGGACAATACAAATGCAACAAATTGCGACAAATTTGGACCAGTGCAGCTGACTTTGAAACCAAAAGGCAAAAGCATTCTTGCGGGATGCTAAATGACAATCTCATTATGTATTGCATCTGGCATCATGGCATCTCAAATGGTACCGCTTTTGACTCAGCAGGTGCAGTGCAAATTGAAAAGGACCTGCAACAGAAGGGTGTGAGATCTGGTTCTGGCCCTTGATGACAAGGCCATTGCTGAGAACAGCCCCGAGGGTGATGCGCTCCTCTGTGGAAATGACTGGCATGACGGAACTGCCCTCAGGGATGCGGGCAACCCTCGAGAACAAGAAGATTGCAGCTTCCAAGCTGTTGAAGAAGGTTCTGGCTCCAGCGAAGAAGAAGTTGCCTGCATACATTACACATTTACACACAGACAGCTTGGTTGGCTGAGAAGGGCTAAAGGGTCGGGCATGCAAGGGCATTATGGCCTGCAGTATTTGCTGCTGCATTGCCTAGAGGGCAGCATCAGGCAACTATTGGTGTTCAGGCAGCTTGCAGTGTGGGCTGAACATCTGAAACCTCAGACTGCCATGCATCATATGAAGGGCTTGCTGCAATGATCAACTTCCCAGCCTGATGCTGTCAGGCTATGTAGCAGCCATGACAAACAGAGACCCTCTGCACATGAAAGGCACATGCATGCTGCAGCGGTAAGCTGAAACCATGATAGGTTAGCATCACATCTGTTGCCTACCCACACTTCCGTTTCGGAAGTTGAAGCGCTCTGAGGAGTTGCGCAGGATCTGGGTGTGGAAGTGAACCAGGAAAGCCCTGATTGTATGCTTGTAGGGCTCTGACACCCCATCCCATAGGGCATGCTCTCCCTCCACAATTTCGTACCACTCCCGCCTGGCTTCTTCACTGTTGCGGGGGCTCAGCCTGTGGGCTAGCAGCTCACGCACAGCTTTCCCCTGGCATAACAAAAAAGTCACCTTGCAAGTAGAGTGCTGTCAGCTGGGATAACAACAAAGCACCCTTGCATGTAGAGCACTGTCAGCTGGCGTAACCAATGAAATCAACAAGACATGAAGCATGAGCACAAGGGTGTGTGACATGAGGTGTCTGAAGCTTGTGCTGGCGTATTGCACACCAGTCTGGGCAGTGCCACTTGTCAATTACACATTCCATTTAGCATCAACCCTATAATATAGCATTCCATTTAGGATTGACTTCACAGCAAAAGGCTCATGTCGCTGGGTCACACCTTCAGGATGGCTAGCAACAGCTTACCAGAGAAGACGCATTTGGTGAGACGAGGTGCAGATGGCTTGTAGACTGCCGCAAGAGTTTTAACATTGCGATATCAAATTTGGTATTTGTACCAATATTGATATGCCCGCTCAAAACAAGTATGCTAAAAAAATATAATCAAAAGTGGCCTCACACCTACCTATGTTATGCTGGCACAGGTTCGTATGATCATCATCATTGGTACAAAGTGCTGAAGCTTGAGGACAAGCTGGCACAACTCAAGGCCTACTCAAGTGCTGTTCCAAAATGAAGTTTACTGCGGCGTCATGATATAGACGTCTGTGTGATCGCATGGACAACATTACTGAGAGTTGCATGCACTCCGCAACATGGAGTACATGAGTGTCTGCTCTCAAGCTATTGTTGCTCATCCTTGGGCAGTGTCAAGCATGTCAACTTGCCTTGACAACATGGACAAGACACACAAGCACGTTCAAGAAGCAAGTCCACTGCTCCTTTGAGCCAGTCTGAGACATTCCGGACAGATGCGCTTGTGTATTGTGCACAACACAATCTTGCACGGAGAAGCAACAGTCACCTCTGTGTTGCTATCATCCGCCAGCCTCAGACACCTTGAGCGGATGTCTCCCACAGCTGGTCCACCAAGCACTCTGACTATCTCAGCTGTGCTTCCACCATCATCTGACACAGGTAGCACGTGAGCTACTCTTGTTGTGAAATTCCGCAGACTTCCTGCAATTAAGCACCTGACCGTCATTTGTGGTGCATTGTGCCTGTTCATGGCAACTGCAAGGTGCATAGCTTGCGCTTTGTTAGGACAGTGGCAACATCTGTCACCTGCAACACTGTTGAAAGCAGTTCCTCCACTGAACACAAGTAAGGCAGGCTGATGAGGCGCCTGCATGTCCTCATCAGCTTCCTCAGTATCAGTGCTTGACTCTAATTGCAAGGTGTGCTTGTGACCGGGAACGAGAGTTGTGCCGTTCAAAGGCTCTGCAGCTGCAACAATACATGCCGACTTTGATGTGCTTGTACGCCCACAAGCATTCGAGCACAGCACTGCAATTTTGCGCACAATCTTACTTTTGAAGGCTGTTTGTGCCTCACCATGCGAGACCCGATGCGGGTGCCGAGCGCGGTGATCTGCGAGCTGGTCAACGAGAGCAGCTTTCCGGCAAGATCGTTGCTTGAGTGCTGCTCGAAAGGGGCGCGCGGTAGCATGTGCAGCACAGACGGCTACTGGCATCACCCGTCGGAACCACCTGCCTTCACCCGCTGCTGCCAACGGCGCGTATAAGATAGCACTGCCGCAGGGGTCAAACTGTGGGTCAAACAAAGCTCTCTAATCAGAAGACGTGCTTTACACGTACAGCCCAGGAGCTGATACTGAAGAGAATTGCGCTTGCCTTGAGCAGGTCTTGCAACCCAAGCGCAGCACAGCTGAGGTGCTAGCAGCAGACTCGATATATACTTCGTTCAACCTCACTGCTCCCTGAATGCACCCTCAGACCGCTGCCTGGCTTGAGGACATCGATTTCACAGATAGTGACGAGGTGCGTGACACCGTCACTCCAGGACCAGCTGTTGTGCAAGATTATCAGCTGATAGCACGAATAAACTGTCTGCAGGAGCCACCTCTGCACCCAAGTGTTTGTGCAGAAGACAGCAACACTAAGACTTGCAGTGCTGAAAGCTGGAGTACATCACAGCATCATGGACAAAGCCTTGCTGGTCTTCCAGCAGAAGTTCTTTTGTTCATCATTGATCACCTGGAGTTACCAGCACTAGCTTGCCTCATACAGACCTGCAAAGACCTCAGAGCAATATGCATGACTGATCTTGTATGGGAAAATCTTTGCAACGGAGATTTTCCCAAAGTGTGTCCACAGTCGCAGCGATATCACAAGCTGAGGCCAAGCACAGACACTTCCATCAGACCCTCTGTGAGCCAGCCATGCGTTTCAATTACTTTGACAGCAATTGATGATACAGTACAGACACCCACAACAACACTTGATAGCCAGCTAGAAGCAAGCAGCTGCAGTCAGTCCCAGCGATACTCTTTCTTTGACAGCAATCTGCGCCTGAGGTATAGTGGAGGTCTTGTTGTAGAGCCTGCATGGCTCAGTTTACTGCCAAAAGTGAGCTGCCAGGGCGCTGGCTGGCTTTATCTCAAGAGCAAAACCTTGTCAGGTATGCAGAAGTTGTGAGTTTCACATTATTCAGCTTCTGCCACATCTCATTCATGTTGGCATTCTAGGAGTTTTTTGTGTGTGAGCTGATGCTAGTCTTGTTTGTGCAGAGTTTAGCCTGAAAGGGTGTTCCTCCACCTTTCGGCATACACACCACCATGTGCGCAGCAAGCTGCACTCCCTGTGGCTCATGGGTGAAGTGGATGATAATCTACTGCTGCAGCGCACACTGCTCAAGCTGACGAGTATGTCCTCACACTCCAAGCAAGCTTCATGCATGCATCAACTTGAATCGCAGTTTGCCTTTGGTGCGTTGCTGCCGGCACATGTCCTGGCATGCAGATGTGCCAAATCATCATGGCATGCAGACCTGGTGAGTCATGCATCTGTCCTGTGTCTGCAGGATTGAGCTGGAGCAAAACATACGAGACCCTGAGCAATGCATTTGTGTATGTGAGCGACTGCACAGCTTTGGACCTGAAAACAGACCATGTGAATCATGTGAATCATGGGTTGCCAAAGGCAACAGCAGAGGGCAAGTCTCAGTCCCTGTGGCAGGCAGTTCTGCAGCTGTGGCAAGACTACAGGACCTGGTTGACACGAGTGTGCAGTCTTTGCACGCGTCTGACGGAGTGCATCTCAGCGGAGAGAGCTGCAGAGATGATGATTCGTGGCAAAGCAGACACTCCAACATTATTTGATATGGGCAAAGCAGCCTTTCGCTCACAGGTGCGTCTGTCTGATCCCCTGCCTTCTGCAAGCTGTTGTGATGATCTGTGTTGTGACACAGCTGTGACATCAGGCGACACATATACTATGTGTTCCTTTGCTGAACTTTTGTTTGCTCAGACATCACATGAACATCCGTCCTCCCCAATGTGCCCAAGCTATCTGTGAATGGCTCTTCTGATTTGCCAGTAATTGTCTGAGATGGGCGCATGAGGCTGTGTATACAAAAGGCTGCTTGTTGGATACACCTGCTTGTTGCTGTAGCTATTGCATGCGCTTGCAGGTCGTCCTTGCTTTTGGGTTACGGTCAGCATTGCAGAGCAGTTGGCAGGAGTTGCGGTCGTCAGCAAAGAGCAACACTCAGTGTGTTGGGGATGCACATGTTTTGCTCGATGTGACTCACCTGCTTCAAGAGCTTGATGTGTCAGATGACGGGACCAAGCCCTCTGGATATCACACCCAGGAGCGCATGCGAGAGGTTTTTGGTCTTGGAGAGTATCGGCATGAGCATGCACGCAATCTCTTGCACCTGAAGTTGTGCAGCAGACGAAAACACTGGGCCACAATCAAGAAGCCCGTTGTGTAAGACCAAGAATGTGAAGGCAGCCCCTGTCGCTGACTTTCTCTGTAAATCTTAGTTGTGATTTAATGCTGCGCTGTATGTGACTTCTACTGCAACTTGCCCTCATCGTAGTTGATACATGCTTTGTATTGTAGCTCTTTAGTTTGGAAGTCAACATTTTGTAGCACCATTAAAACTTTTGGTACTGGTCTGTACATGAGAGCCATGGTAGTTTCTGTGTGCCTTAACAGTTGCTTGCATGCATCATGAGAATCTCAGGCTTGCTTGAAAGTCTTCAGATCCTGCACAGTGTCGTGTGCACTGGTTTCGCTCAGCCAAGTTTCTGTCAGTCATGTTGCATATCACATGTAGTATCAATAGTGTTTGCTTACCAGTAGTCCAACGGTCATCACGAGTGCACCTGTTCAGGGGCAAAATCTGCGGGACCATCTAGTCTAGCTCTCTAGCGATGGTCTCAAAACATGCGCAAGGTTTCCGTACCATTGAACTCGAGAGGATGCAAAAAGGACAAAACAAAACGTGGTTGCACTCTCGGATTCACAGTTTCTGGCGCAATGCCCAGCCCTGGGCAAGGGATGCATGCAACTCCATCCCAAGGTCGGCTGGTGACGGGGGGCGATCTTAGCCGTCACGCGTAGTTGAATTGGCTATTTAATGCGTATATATAGATGGTTTTTTTACCCGAGCGCGAGTATGGGTTGCATGTCTGCAGCGTTCCTTTGTAATGGCCTTCCATAAACAAACAGACCGGTTCAAGCAGTCTTCTGTTAGACGACAGAGACATGACGACCTTGTCTAGTATGAGCAACGACATGGGCTCACAGAAGTGCAACGTGTGTCCTAATCGCAACAGCTTAAAAGCTTATGCAGCATACGCCCATCGCAACTATTACTTAGTCGTCCAGTGACAACACTACGGTTTTGTGCAGCAAACTACAAAATCTGCAATAGCTCCAGAAATTGCAGGGTCCCGACTTCAGTGCTGAGAAGTGACCACGGACAGAGAGCTCCACCTGCATACAGTGATATGAACACCAGTCTGCAAGAGGTGACGTCACGACCTCCTGGGCCATGTGTTCCCTGTGTTGAGGCTCAAGATTTGGGTTTCTGCATCAGCTTGTAGATTCTGCTCAGTACAGCTTCAACCTGAGGCCGATCTTGTGCATACGGGCTTTGTGTCAAGTATTGCTGCAACATCTCTGCACTGTCTGTGTACCGCTGCATTGAGAACAGGCACAAACCAGCATCCCTTACATCATCAGCAAAGTCTCGCGTGGCCCTGCGATCATATTGCAGTTGAAATTAGTATAAGTCAGCTTTAAGAGTGATCTTGACCAGCAAGTGCAGTCACACGGATGCACAATGCAGCAACGCATTGGCAATGCATCATGCGACTTTGAGTCATGTGAGGCAAAGAATAGACAGAGGCAGAGCCATGGGCAAGGACTGACAACTTGACAATGCAGCCAGAGACCATATGAGATTCTTCCTTGGAACCCAAAAAAATCTATGTGACTCAAGCAAGCAGCCCAAAGTGAACACTGAACATCTTGGATGCCACAACAGCAACAGTCGCACCTGAGGTAGTCAGTGATTTGCAGAACCTTGTCAGCTTGTTGCAGCCCAGTGTAGATACTCTTCAAATTCAACAAGACACGCACTAGCATAGTTGGGGTGCTCATCACGAGGGCACTGTTGGTCACCAAAGCTGTGCTGAGTCTCAACTTGGTGCTATACCTCTGTGCAAACAGCTCCTCCACTTGTGGTATATTCAGCAATTTGAAGCCTGCAGCAGCATAGAATGTTGAACTTACTTAAGGCACTCTGTTTGTAACCTTGACATCAAGAATTCCAAATGAGTGCTTGCACACTTGCAGATCTGCTGATTATGCCAAGTTGTCTGCACGCAGTTGAGATGGGAATGCAGGTGATCGCAATGATGTTGGATGAGTCTTGACAAGCAAGTAGGCAGTAAATGTGCCTGTCATTGGACTTGGAACTGCTTGGTGCTTTGCAGCTCCTTGCACATGCAAAAGCCCATATTCTGCAGTGCTTGGGTCTGACTTTCCAGAGCAACGCTCTAAAAATGCTTGCAAGGATGCAGGCATCTGCAAAATCTGCATGCCATTACCATCAAATGGGTCCACAAGTAGGTTCGTGACTCCCTCAACGCTGTTGCCCACCATCAAATGCCCAGGTAGGTTTAGACCATGCAGAGAGAGGCCCAGGCGCTGTGCGACAGCCATATACAGCAGACCCAGAGTGATGGGTATGCCTGTCCGGCGCTGCAGCACCATGTTCACGCAGCTGTTGTCTGGATCGTAGTAATCTTTCTCGTTGCCTGTGAAGTTAGCAATTTGGCCTAACTGCCTGCAATGGACCACATGCTAATGATGCATGTCAGAATATGCATGGCTGCAAGGATGACCCAGCAAGCATGGCAAAAGCGACAGGAGACAGCTTGAGCTGCTCAATTAACGCATTCTCTGCCTATACGGTGTGATTCTTTAGGTACTCCAAGTGTGCTGTAGCTGTACAATGTACCAGACACTATCACAGATGAGGTTCACAACTGCATTGGTAGCAGTATTTGTAACAATTGGCGTGCAGGGCAAACTCACACCTGGTGATATAGCTCAGCTCAAACCCTGGTTGGTCTGCAGATGATGGGAGGCTGGCTTCAATTGCTTTGACCTGCTCATTTAAGTCATCATGACATCTAGCTTCATCCTGCATTTATGAGTCATACAGTATGAACAGGACTATACGAAACATGTGACAGCAAGCATGTAACCCAAAGCATGAACATTTCCAACAGCAGGATGGAGTGGTGCTGCATTGTAGCAGTTCCATGCACTGAAACCAGCACACACATACCAGGAGCGGATGCCTGTGCTTGGCAATCAGCAAGGCTGCCTGAAACAAATCAATATCCGAGGGACTCTGCTGGACAACCTGTCGGTATGCCTCAAGAGCCTGAACACGCCTGGCAATAAAATAGTTTGAAGCATTGCTTGCCTTTGGAGCACTGGCATGCAGAGTAGCGCCCATATAGAACACCAACCTTGTGGCTGAAAGCAGCTCTTGCTGAAAGCCAGGCTCACTGTCTTCGCTGCTCTGATTCGCAGGCCTGACGACTCCCAATCTGCATGAGTATGTGAATGCACCATTCTTACACATGACCTCCGTCCGTCTGTGGTAACCCACTGAGCGTGGCCTGCCTTTACCTATTCCCATGCTTAAAGTGCCGATTTATCCAAGGTGCGGCAGCGGGCAAGAAGCGTTTGAGTGGAAGCCGCTCAGAAAGCAAACCCAAGTGCTTGGGATGGCACCTCACTATCATAGAGCATCACCAGCTGAAGTACACAGGAAGTTAAGGTGGGTTAAACCAGGCATGCGTCACTGCGTGCTACGAAAACCCAATAAGCTCTGACAGCCTAAGCACAGGATCTGCGCGCAGGCAAAGCCGGGCACGAACGTATCAAGTTCAGCTCGCACTAGCTGACCGTTCTGTGAGGCCTCTGTCTTCACCCACAATTCATGCTTGCAACGGCATCTAAATGCAAAGGATTAAGGCATGAGTCCATGCTGCATCATTCACCCTTTTGAGATTATGGCCTGTCTTAGCTGAAAGCGGAACATGTAAGTATTTTTCTTTTCTTGCACACTCTATGCAGATCTGCATACAAACCAATGTATTGTCAACAACATCAGCAAGTTTGCCAATGCATGAGTAACCTTTTGAAAACCATATGCAGGGTAAGTAGCAGAATGCAACGCTCTGATCAGCACCATGCCGCACTTTGTGATGGGCTGACGGAAGTCTTCAGCACCAGCCGCAGTGGTTGCCAAACTGACAGCTTATAGCAGCATGCGCTGCGCAAGAGCTCGAGCCAACGCGCCAAAAGAAAGCTAATCAAGCAAGCGCTTGGAGTGCGAAATGTATGGATGGTGCAGCTTTTTGCATTGTATTATATATGTTTGATGTCCTGGGGGCCAACAGACAGAGTTCTGTTCTTGTGAGTTCAGTCAGACATAAAACACTTCCTACAAGAAAAGAGTTCCTGAGAAAACTGCCACACGCATTTGATTCACACTAAGCTATGAAGTCTGTCATACAAGTTTGCTGACAAGATCTGCTTGCTTGTTCCTAAAGTGACTGTAAGCTTGACAATCAAAGATGAAATGCTGTTCATCCTCTACACCCTGTAAAGGCACACATGACACAGCCTATCCTTCCTTTCTGTGCCTGTCCTACCTGCCGTGTCAGCGATGCGCAATTAGTTTTGTGATGTACAGAAGCTTTCAGCCTGAACACCAATATGCTGAATATCTTTCCACTGTCAACTGTTTTTCCAATGCAAGCCTATCCTGAGCATACTGTTGTCTCTTCACGAGACCTCATTTACGATTGCATCTGCAAGCCTCAAATGCATGCATACGACGTCTTCATATCACTTCTTGAAACACCCTCAGGATTGTATGAGCGGTGTCAATCAGGCTGGCAGGTGCAATAGCAAGCTCGGCCATCAACCTGATGCGTTCAATGGGAGGTCTTGTACGAAAGTTCATCAGCCATGCGAATGACAGGACCAATGATGCAAGGTCATCCACTTCTTTGTACGGCTCCCCTGATTGCCAGAGGGGAGACCAGAAATCTTCAGTTCCAACCCTCATTTGCAACACAGCATCTGAGCTGTTCACCAAGCAACTGATGTCAAAGTCATTCAGATGCAATTCATTGTTGACAACCAACATGTTGTCAGGCTTGATATTTCTGTGCAACACTCCAGTTATGTGCAAGCCTGTGACTGCCTGCAAGTCACCAGTAAAGTACTGCCATATGTGTGGTGATACAAGCCCTGTCACACGTGTTGCTTGTAACGCAAAAGGCAATGCAACACCTGGCACAAAGCAATCTGTAGGCTCCCAGTACACGAAGACATGACATACATATTACTGTACCTGGAATGCATTGCTCCAGAATCCAGGCAGCGTGCTAGGCGTGATTGCTGGCAACCTGTTGCCAAGGTGCTGCAATTTCAGAAAGCGCCAGCCAACACCTGCTCCCTTTACGGAGCCAAACACTTCAAGGTCGCTCTTGACAATAAATGACACTCTGTGATCTATCAAGCTGTGGATCATGAGTTCATTTGTAACCAGCTCATGATGCGCAATCTGCAAATCACAATACCATCTCGGCAGACACTGGCTAAACAATGCTATAGCACGCCATGGCATAGTCTAAGAAAAACCACTCTTACTACAGATACACACATTAGCATGAGAACAGCGCACCTTGTAAACTGCATCTTCATTTCCCAAATGCAGCACCAGCGACTTGTGCCCATGAGCAAGGACACGGGCATGTGAGGTATCTAGCGTCTGTTGGTTGTGCAGCTTGAGCTGAAACTGGACTTTGGGTACTGAGTGCAGATGGCACAGGGTGGCGACATATCGCACAAGCATGTGAAAGCCAGGTGTGGGGGCTGGATCGCCCGCCATGAGAAGCAAATCAGTCAAGCTGACACTGGCTGACGGCCCAAAGTATGTCAGCATGTCATCAAGGTGCTTGCACAGCACACCACTAGGTGGCATTGCTTTTGCTGGAATAGCTGGGCAAACTTGGCATGATCTCAGAATATGTATCTCAGTCTCATCCTTGCATTCAAACTCAAATTTGGCAATCCAGCAGCACTCGATCCGCACCACAAATGGGCAGAAGAATACTGCATCACGTCTTGACCTCAAAAATTTGGCCTTGATGACTTTGTACAACTGCAAAGCAAATTCACCCTGTGACCTGTGCCAATAGAAGCACAAGCGAACCAAACAAATGGTGACATTCAAGTCAACATGGTAGATATGGAGAGGAAGAACAAGCAGTGCGCACAACCAGTGACATGCAGAGCCTCACAGCTTGCCTTGCCAAAAGCATCTTTGTTGCTGTGGATCCCATCAGGATCTGCAATAGGGTTGGATGATACATTTCTAGGCTTTGCTTCACCAGGGTGACCTTCTACATTGCCCACAAAGCAGCGCAGGTCTTGTCGTGCTGTGTCTTGACGGGCAAAATCGTCCAGCTGAAACTGAACTTCAGGTTGACCTGCTGCAGCTGCCTGAACATGCAGGCAGACATGCTGCCTGAGTGCCAGCAGCTGGACATCACGGACATCAAGGATTATTGAGTGCATTCATATGAGCACTCAAAGAAACAAAAAATAAGGTACCACACAGCCACTTCCATGTCAAAGAGTCTCAGAGGCTTGCACCTGGAAAATTGTTAACATGTAAGGATAGTAATCCCTTTCTTCATCTGCTTGACCTCTGTTGCGACTCTGCTTCATACGAAGAAGATTTTTGGCATCCTGACGTCGCCCACCATAAAGCAGAGAGAGGTACCGCAGAGCTGCCAAGAGAGGGTCAATGGGTTGCAGCATGTCATCAATGTTTGCAATGCAACATGCAACCTTGCCTTGCACCTCCTGCTGCCACAGTACCCCCTCTGCACAGCATTAGGCATGCTGTGCTGCAGACTTGCGCAAATTGCCTGTAGAGGCAGTGCAAGACTACCATACAGGCCACAAACCTTGATTCTGGTGACATTGTGCAAACTTGCACACAAAGGGACAGCACTATCATATACTGTCCAGGGCTTAGTGCAGAGCATGTTGTTCAGGGAGCCCACAGAGCCAAGATGCAGCTACTCACCATCGCCAAGATGAATTGGAGTCTCTGTGAAGCCTGTCTTGTGTCTCTTGCCAGTTCGTTGCACGACATCCTCTGTAATTTCCTCTTTCAATTTTTGTGTAATTTGCAAAAGTGTCTGTTCTACCCTGGAGTCAGCTGCATGGCAAAAAATATTGTAGGTGTCAGCAACACAAGTCAATAACAGCCCCTCAACCTAAAATTGCTGCTGCTGAGAGGCATCAAGGCCAGACATGTGTATGCCACATTCAGGTCTGTCCAAATATATGCTATCATGCAATGCAGGATGTCATTTCAACTTGCAGGAAAGTAAGTAAACCCTGAACCAAATGACCTAGGCAGTGACCTGCCAAAAGGTACGTGACAGCTTATTAGTCGACTAGTCAATATCTTCTGTAGCGCGATAATGTCCAGCTCAGCGCTGAAAAGGTCTTCTGAAAACAATGCAAAGAGTTGTTCAGCAAGTGTTAATGAAGAATCTATTGGTGGGGATGCTGGCCCAGTGCCTGCAGTATCATTTTGAAGTATAGCTGATTGTGGGTATGTGTTGGATATGTTCATATGCTTTGCAACATGCCGAGCAAGCTGGGTAGGCCTCAAGCCACAGACAGCTCAGAGGCTGTGTTGAACCTGCTCTACAAGTACATGGCAATCCCTTCTAGACATGCTGTGAGATCAACAGTCAATCCTCAAGCCCCAGATGATGCTGAGACTGCATTGACTCTTCTCATAAGCAAAATGCAGATGCAGGCAAGCTGGGTATGCACAGAAGTCAGCAGAGATTCCCTCCGAGTCACACAAGAGGCTCACAGTCTGCTTTGTGATTTCTTAAATACTGTGCAATAGTGCATCCAAGGTCAGTGTGCACAGAAGTCCACAGACAAGGCTAAGATGCCACACAAACTCTCTGCAATCGCTAGAAGCACATGCAAAACGGATATGCACAAAATTCAACAGCAAATCCTGAAGTCGAGGTAGAGGCTACAAAGGTGCATCGATTGTGCCTAGTACAGACAGTACGTGGTATTGCAGCCCAATGTAATGTAAAGCCAAAAGCTCAAGCCGCAATTGAGGCGTAGAGGCTGCACCCACTGTTCTGGAATGCTTTGTAAAGATGCAGTGTGTTTGGTCCTGGTTCCGATGAATCACTAATCACTTGACCTGCAGGTCATATGCAAGAATTCAGCATGAGTATCACCTGTTGCTGTACGTTGCTGTATCAGCTTCTCTTCCATCAGCTGCTCCAGCACCTTCTGTTCTGCCAAGAGCAGCTGACCACACAGTGTCTTGCTCTCTTCATGTGCTGTTTTATACTCTGCCCGAGCCTCAATGACAGCAGCTTCAGCTTGCCGAAGCCTTGCTTCTAGGCCTGCCTCAGACATCTGTCGAGGCAGTGAATAGGTGTGGATCTGCAGGTTGGGAAGCAACCAGACTAAGACCTGCAGCAAGACTGCGCTGTCCAGTACATATATGTTTCTACTGTTACATGAAAAGTCGCGATGAGGCTGTCATCAAGTAGACCTGGTTTCTTTGTGGCGAGTTGTGTCCGAAGATCCTCCTTCAAAGCACCGGAGACTGCTGGTCACAGACACCGCGCCGAGCTGCGTGAAACCATAACGCAACAACAGAACCCTCAAATAGCCGCATCACATCGCCAGGACTGCAACGTAAAGCGTTAAACCTGGAGATGTGTCCCCACAGGAAGTTGATCAGTAGGTTCAGGTGTGGTTGCCATGGCCTACATATTGACATAGGCCGCTTTGGCAATTGCAAAGATAGTGAACATTGCAGCAGAGAGGACAGGGTCTGTCTTGTGTGCATGTCTGGCTCAGTAGAGGACGAACACTATTTTCTCTTTGACTGCCCCGCATACAGTCACATACGTCAGCAGTACAGCCACCTTTTCCATCAGGCTTCCCCTTCAGTAGCAGCTTTTCTGGCTACTGACCAACCCAATAGGGTAGACAGTTATCTCGGGACTTGTTTTGCTCAAAGACAATCTGTTTGAGCCAGTCCACTTTTAGCTTGGCTTCTGAGCTTTGTAGAGCTAGCTGGTTCTATAGATTGATGTAGAGCATGTGGCGTCGCGGTACAGTACCGCCGCCGGTACTAGCGCCTTCCTTCATTACAGCATCATGATGATGTGATCACACCAGCAATATGTCTGGTGCTCTAATGTCAAACGCCTTGAACATTAGTG
>JAABUP010001031.1_pt1 | contig 59738 bp, 79 predicted proteins | sample 5559201 | NCBI WGS metagenome assembly JAABUP01 (sample SAMN10711887, study PRJNA513373) | rock metagenome | isolation source: Antarctica rocks | place: Antarctica | reverse complement strand
GCCACGAGCTCAGACACAAAGCATGTAGGTCCGTCGCAGGATGAAGCAGTGTTTATACCTATATCAGCAGAGTAAAAAGCCCTCAGAATGTGTGTCAATGCTGATTTCCATGTGGTTTCCATGATGCATGAAGACGCCTGAGCTTTTACAGTTACAGGGCCGAGCAAAGAATCATTACGGACTGCGTGTTGCGTGGCCACCTATTGGTCTGCAGAGACCTACGGCATTTAAAGACCTGTCTCTCTCTCTCAAGTTGATGAGACAGGGTAAGTTTAGTCTGCGCATTACAAGCTACCAGTCACAAGCTTCTATACAAAGTCGTGGTTATCAGGCATCAAATTTGATAAAGCCCGTCACTCACGACATGCTGTCCATGGACTGGCCGGTCAGACTCAAGAGACCAGTATATACTATAATCAGTTAGGCAAATATATAGGAATATTCATGAATGTGGTTGACAGCTCAAGACTGAATGCCAAGCGTGCTTATAAAGCTTATTGATAGGACCATCACCAGACAGCAATGAGACTGGTTGGCCTTGCATTTCATCCTCTGGTGCACATGACTAATCATGTCATGAGTGCTGAAAGCCATACACTCGTGCCGTCGTGTCATCTGAACCAGCAACCAACATGCTGGCATCAGGACTCAATGCTATGCTTTGAACGCCCTTGATGTTGCCTGTCCTGTTCTGTATGCACACACCTGCCAGCCAAACAAACGCCTCAGTGCCATGAGACGCCATATCACTACAAACGCAATATGAAACAGCTACCGAGGCCAGTGCAAGCCACAATGTTTGGAAGTCTCAATGGATCACTTACTTTGCTGAGCTCTGCAGTCTGGTGAGTCTTTAGGAGCATGTGGCAGGATGCAACTTAGCAAACAAGGACCTTGGCGGTGGGGTGTCACATGCAACAAATAGTACTTGGCTGTCAGGCGGCAGGACCTGGTGCATACGGACCTGTTCGCAGGTCCCAGCACCTGACTGCACCATCAAGGCAGCCTGTGAAGATCAGAGGCTGGCTTGGGTGACATTGCAACGCCACAACCGCCTGCATCCACAACCAGTCCAGGTGGTCTCATGCAGACAACGGAATGTATTGCTGTTCCAGACGGTGATCCTTGCTCACAAGCTCTGACCAACAACAGCACCAGGAAAATCTAGGGAGACGACGATCCTCATGACTTGTATCTGAGTGGTTGATTCCAACTTTGTGATGCTTTATCAGCACAATCTGTTGCTTGTGCAGTTTGTGTTCTGCAGAAAGTCTGTTGATGGTTGACGCATTGTCCCCATCAACAGACTTTCTGCACAACACAAACTGCACAAGAACAGATTGTGCTGATAAGGCATCACAAAGTAGGCGATTGCAGTTTATGAAATCTGCATGGACATGGCATGCACCTTCTTCAACAACAAAATGCTCAAACAGCATGCAGGCAGCACTGCAACATGCAACAAGCTTCAGACAAAGCCTCACTTCAGGATGTTCACAGGTCCCTCTGACAGACAGAGTGGCGTTGTCCCAGATGAGGAGCTTGCCATCAATGCTAGCTGTCGCTGCTACTGGGAGGACAGAGGACAGCGCTACTGCCTCAACGGAGTCTGTGTGACCTGCACTCCTTTCAAACACAATCACATGATGCAGCTCTTGGGATTTCAGAACGTCATAAACCATCATAAACCATCATAAACCAGCGAACCAGCTTTTGACTGCATGGCAGCTTGAGAGTCACAGTCTGGCAGATCAAAGTTGTGGCTGTGAGTCATATCTCTGAGAATTCGCCGCACAGTGGTGCACATTGCTATGCACACACCACAGCTGACTTGACTGATATGCTGATCTTGAAGGCGAATGGATCCGGTCATTTGCAAAGGCCTACCTACAAAGGTACCCAGCACTTTGCCAGTATGAATATTACTGATTTTGGCAGTCATATCCTCAGAGCCAGTGATGGCGACAGTGGAGTCTGCACTGATGTCCAATGATGTCAAGCCTGCATGACAGCAGCAGCAGCTCTTGCCCAGCCCATTGCCCAGTACGTAAGTGCTACAAAAGTGAGCCAAAAGGCTTCGAAGTTACTCAACATGTGGAATTGTTGTCAGTGACACTCAAAATATGTCGTATTACCCAATCAGGCCGTAGGACACTGAAAATTCCTTGAAACTTTTGATACCGTAATTAAAACACCAACCATGACCAGCCGTCACCAGTCATAATTGCCAGAAGAATAAACACGCTGCTGCTCACATTGGCTTGTTTAGGAGCCAGGAAGCATTTGCCGACATGTCAAAACTCCCACTAAAAGAGGGCCCAAAATGGCAAATTGTTGTTTGCATCGACCAGCTTGTTGACAGGAAAAACAAGAAACAGGATGACCCTAATTTGAAGTGTGGGCCTCTCATAGGAGAGGTAGCCCATTACCTAGCCTCCTGAAGTTGAACAACTGGACAATTTGGATGTACAACAACGATATGCAGATCACAACACTGCATGAGCAGGCACATGCCTGTGCCAGCAATGTCATGATCACATGGCTGACAACAAGTATGGATGCTTTCTTCTCAAAGTTGCGGTTTTTGGCTGCATTCCCTTGCAGAATTGCTTACACAGAGCGTGCACACCTAAGTCGTGCCGGCATGCCTGTGGGTGCCACAAGCAGCATGCAACAAGCTGCAGAGCAGACACGCTGCACCCACCGAATCTGAGGGATATGAACAGCAAAACACATAAAGCGCTGGTCAGAAGACAGCACCTGCTTCATGAAAACCATGGCCTTGTATGGTCCCAGTACAGCTGCCAGACTTGGGATCCCACACTTTCAGGGTAGCATCACCCTCCCCACCACCAGTGACCACTGCCTTCCCATCTGGCGTGAATTGGCCACAGCGCACTGCGCCCGTGTGCCCATAGAACACCTGCAACTCTGAAGAGGCTGATTGTGAGCTTAGGAGTGCATCTGGTGTACCAGTGTAAGGCACACATACAATGAACAAAGGCCCCAGCTACATACAGTTGCAGCGCTGTGAGACTGACAAACACCAATGATGGCGCACCCCAGACGTCCAGATGAAATGTGCAACACTTTCGTTGCATTGTGTGATGAGGCATGTTAGGATGATAGCATATGACAGCAGCTTGACCATTGCCTCATACAAAGTTGCAGCTGTGAAGTAGAGGCATGATCTGAAGTGCACTGACCTGCATCATATCGCCAGACTGTGCGTTCCACATCCATGCTGTGAAATCCTCAGAGCCTGCTAGCACCACATCCCCCCTGGGGTGCCAGCTGACCCATTCGATAGCCTCCCCAGGGCCCTCTAGAGTGTGTGTACACCGTCCACTTGTGCTTTCCCATATTGACACCCTGCCTGACATGACCAGAGCTTGTCTAGTGCCAACTCAATGCATCACATGTGCAAATGCTCAACACATGCATCAGTAAGGATGGACACATCTGCTGAATGACTTTCCAAAAGTGTTGCAGTTTTACATATATTACTTGGAAGCAATGAGGCATGCATGTGTAGGCTGCCTGTGTATGATATGATTGGCACTGCTGGCCGACACAACATGCTCGGCATGCCTCATGTGAGGTGGCTACTATGAAATGGCATTGGGTGCTGCTCATGAGTGTCCACGCCAAAGCAGTCTTTTGCATTTGGAGGATACTTCTTACTGCTGAACAGGACATGGCATGCTGAGCAGGTCTGGAAATGCAATGCCACAGTGTGATATATATTGCATGCATGGCTCAGGATCAGCAGTGCCACAAGTGGGCGTGTCAAGTAGAAAGATGTGCTTACTGTCTAGGCTTCCAGATGCAAGCAGTGTGCCTGCACTGTTGAACGCCAGAGCAGCCACCTGTGACATAGCCATGAAGATGATGCAATTGCCTGGAAGATTACAAGGAAGCAGTCGCTAGCAGCAGGACTTACTGAATCTGTATGGCCTTCTAAGGCATGATGTCCTTCTTGGCCTATCTGCAGGCCAGGACTCCACATCACATTCAAGTCGCAACTGACTTTGAGCTGTGCATGCCAAGTGCAAAGCTAAGTACCTTCCAAATGTAGGCCTTGTCATCCCCGCCCCCTGAAGCTGCCATATCAGGCTGCGCCGGATTCCACGCAACAGCAAATACAGCGTCTGCACAAGCAACGAGTCTGATGACAGGAAGCGACACAGTGCAGAGGCTTCCAAGCAGGGTACAGTTGTCTGCATTAACCTGTGTGCTGAGAGAAGCAGTGGATCGCATCATCGGTGACCTCTGTTTGTCCCGTCTCGTTAGCTTCACCCTCCTCAGAATCACTCTCGTACCCACCATCTGGATTACAATTCGGCTTGCTCACAGGTGGGCCTCAAAACGGAGTACCCAAGCAAGCATTGATCGGGGTGCATGCAAGTCGGAGGTGCCGTAGCATAAAAGCATACCTGCTTCTGCACCTTGCAGATCTGCCACCTCCTGATCGTGTTGATCAACGTTGCCGGCTTCATCTCCCAGATATGCCTCCGACTCTGTATCGCTGACATCGTCGTGTTCGTCCATAGCGAATTCTCTTGCCGATGTACGGGGCAGGCAAGTCAACCGTGCAGTCAGATGCAATGTCACTGAGTTGTGCACAGACCGGAAGCCACAGCGATGAAAGCAAGTCGAGTGTCAAGCGTTGTGCACATTACATGCGGCCGTTACATTAAAAGCGGCTTTTACGGGCTAAGATCGTCCCACAGCCAGTCCCCAGCAAGGCTTATCCTACTGTCCGGCAGCCTTCCTGAGCCTGTGCAATTGTTGAGACTCCGGCATCAAGTAGGCAGCCCAAAGTCAGCTGCGCATGGCCGGGCGTTGTTAATTACAGATGCCGACCCCTGCCACCACTTCACTCTGTGGTCGAGGACTTGTTTCGCGTCAGAGCCTGTCGGCTTTCACTCAGACACCTCCCAGGTCCCACAGACTGGGTATGCTTTCATGCTGGCATATGCGCCAAACAATGGACGCAGGACGATGAGGCAAATTTTGGAAGCCACACGCTGCTGCAGTTGCACTCACACCGGTGCTTACTTGCAGCTGGCTGTACATTGAGGATCGAAGCAGCAGTAGCCACCCGGAAAGAAAGGACACAAAAACGGCACAAAGCCATCAGGAATAAAGTATGTGATCCAACCAGACCTAGCCATAAGCTTAGGCATTTCAAAAGCTACCAGTACTGATCACACTCAACGCGCATTGCAGGTCAACGGCAGTAGTGACCAACCCAGATTAGCTGTTTACAGATCAAACAATCACATCTATGCACAGGTATGATTCTTTGGAAATTTTGTGGCCAGGCAGGCGTATTACCACAGTAGCTGGTCACAGAATGTGAATCATCGTCTGCAATGACCTTTTGCAGGTAGTAGATGATGAGCAGCAGCATACACTTGTTGCTGCTTCCACCCTGATGCCAGAGATCCGAGGTCAACTGAATGGCACAGGCGGTGCAAACAAGGTCTGCATTGCAATCACATTCTAGCCAGCAAGACTGTAGCAGTTTGATCTACCTATGAGCCATAAGGGAGCGTGCTGATCCTCAATAACAATAGCCAGCTTGATACACAAGCAAGCCTGTGTGTCAAACGCACTGTGATGTCATACAGCTCAGCCTGTTTGAGAACTTGACTCCTTGACAGGCAGATGGGCCCCCACACCCAGTCTTTGACTTGTGACTGGTCATGCAGGAGGCTGCTGTCATGGTCGGCAAAAAGATTGCTGAGCTTTGTCTACAGAAAAACATAGGGAAGGTCTGCTTTGACAGAGGAGGCAACATCTACCATGGACGTGTACAGGTAAGACAGGCTGTCTTTACCTGGGATGTGCATCACTTGCTTAAATGTGGACCATGCCAAATACCGTTTCTGAGCAAGATATGAGAACTGGTTTGGTGCAGTAGGCGTCTGAAAGGCTGCATAAGGAATGAAGTACTTTTTGCACTTTCTTTTGTGACATTAACAAACAAGATTTTTGGCTGATTTTGCAGGCGTTGGCTGAGGCAGCTAGAGAAGTTGGGCTTGTCTTTTAAGTAACTTCTGACACAATCCAGCTTCCATCAAAGGCTGGTGTTGCTGGGCAGCCCTACTTGACGCAGTATCCCATTCCTCACAGGCTTTGAACAGCCAAGTCAAGTCCGCAGCGTGCTGCTAGTCTGACTTCTGAAGTTCTCTGTTCTGCACACCAATTTTCTAGCTTTACAGGTTTTGATTCAGAGCTGTCTTTGACCATGTTGTTGGTGTTGTAGTTGCTGTGTATAGATGGCATTTGTGAGGTCTTGACAGTGCAGCACCTTCAATTCCCACCAGGCATTACATCATGTCGAATCCTGCAACATCATCATGACCTAAGCATTTTCGGGGCATCCTGCACCACGTGGCTTCACTGTTGTATGTGGCTGCCCTAGGGCCTCTTAATGCATCTCAATGTGTTATGCTGTGCACGTGCTGGGATCTGACAGAGGAAACCTGCATCTTTGCTGTCCTGCTGCGGGTTTTCTGCAGATACACGTCTTCTTTGATTATGCCCACACATTCCTGCTTACTGTCAAATGCTGCACCCGTTTGCAACACTCTGGCCATGACATTCCAAGCCAGCCACAAACAGTAGCCAATCAGGGCACCTGCACTGGCTGATAAGTAGGCTGTGCATCAATAAGCGTGTAGATATTTGCGTGATAGATACTGGGCTGCCCAAGTGTCTGACACAAACTGAACTTCAGGGTTGAGACACCCTGATCAAAAATGCCTCTCTCATGGTAATGTAAATGCACCGGTGCAGAGGCCCATGGCCAAGGCTGCTTCTTCTTCAGCTTTATCCTTCTCTTTGGTCAGCAGCGCTCGCAGCTTCCTCTCTAAGTCCAACTGCAAGACACCCCTTGTTAGAAAAACATTTACAGACATCAACTGGCTTACAAACATTAGATGATTCATAACCCTTGTTGATGCATACATTACAAGTGATTATGGCATGTATGTGGTACAAGTGGGTACAGATCAGGTCACGCTCCAGCAAGATGGAGGCTGCTGCAAAAGATTGAAGTGACAGGGAAACACTTCAGTCTCTTGCCCATATGCCTGTAGATGCACGTCAAGATGATGGTGTTTTCTGGAACTTGGATTTTGCCAGATGCAAGCCTGGGGCATTACACCAATGTTCCTGTGTACCTGTCTACAGCTGCACAAACAAGATTCCCACTGATTCCATGCTGCAAGCTTAGATGCATCATATATGATAGTGTAACATGTTCTAGCCAGACAGCTTTGCTCTGGACTAGACAGCAAATGATAGGCTGATCTTCACTCCTTTGCGGATTGATAATGGGCCCACATTGAAAACTGCAGCACAGTCAATCACTCCTACATTGACTCTGCTGACATTGTAAAACTGACATTGCATACTGACATTGTATACTGAGATTGTAAACTGACGTATCATAGGCAGAATGCAGATCTGAGATGCCCACCTCTTCTCTGAGAGTGCTGACTGTCTGGTCCTTATCCAGCAGCTCCTTTTCCCTCTCTATCAGCTTCAGCTGCTTCTCGGCCAATTCCAACCTGCACCCAAATCCTCACTCAGTTATCTCAGACTTAACCAGGGCTGCAACTTAAGTCTACTACTAACAATGCAAGTCCACACGGCACATCTACCCTTTTGCCATATAATACTCTCATAGAGGTTGATGCCCGAGGTCAAATACAAAGTCATACTTCAACCCAGCATGGCCTGCTGTAATGGCAGCCGAGTTGCTAAAAGGCCCTGACCCAGCAATGATCTATCAGTACGGCCCTGACCCCGTAAGGATAGACTATCCAGAGCTGATCCTGAGGCTGCTGATGGTGCCCCTACATCTTTCTGGCCTGTCAATGCTGTTGAAAGAACCACCTGGTGCTGTGTGCCCCTCACAAGCCATATATTTGCATTTGCAGAACAGCACAGCACAGCACAGCACAGCACAGCACAGCACAGCACAGCACAGCACAGCACAGCACAGCACAGCACAGCACAGCACAGCACAGCACAGCACAGCATGGTCAGCTGAAAGGTCATATGCATACGCAAGGCAGACAGCCACACAGACAGGCAGCTAAACGCTGCTGATGCATGGGCGAAGGACAGTGCCACAAAGGCGTGGCGCAAGTCTGAGCTGACCTGGTGTCTTCAAGTTCTTTTATGCGGCTTCACCTCGTCTTCCTCAGCGATTTCCTCTGTTCTTCTTCTGTCTTCTGGGGGTCTTCAGGGGCAGCAGGGGTGGGCAGGGGTGCAGGGACGGGCCCTGAGGGGCTTGTCTCTGGTGGCGAGCTGCTAGTGCTTGGGGGGCCCTAACACAAGATACACAACAATTTGGTTCTCGCCAGCGCAGTGATGCACTCCAGCGAGGATATAAACACTATAACTCATTTAGCCAGTCACAATCTGCTCTCTCTTGCAACAAAATGAGTGCAAGATTTCCCACGATTCTCCAGCTGCATAGTATAAATGCATGCAAGTTGAAAGCTTGTTGATGCAACGAGCAGGTGTAAGTGACATGCAGAACTACCTGAACGTCTGGTTGGGAAGGTATTGAGAACTGTGGAGTTGATAATGGTTCATTGCTAGATGCAGGTGGCTGATTAGGTATGGCCTCATCTTGGCTCAGTGAGACTATGAGGTTGGGCGCCGACAGGTGCCCAAAGGTAAGCAGCGCTACATTGCTGCCTGCAAGCATCATTTTGCTGTCAATCTGAAGTAGATAAGACAGACAGATACACAAGCTGTCCAATTACCAGGTTGTTGAATGGCCATGGTCTGCTCTGTCGTTGGGGTGCCTTGTTGGGCATTGGGAAGCGTTTGAGCTAAGCTGGCTGGCTGTATCAGAAGCTGAGAACCTGCAAAGGTTGCTTGTCAACCTACCGTGTGAACTTGCTTTGGCTGACTAAGTGTTGATTTCACATACCTAATGCTGCGACCAGTGCTGCGCACGTTGACATGCCATGGTTATGTACCGGCGACTGCAGACGATGAGGGCACCTGCTGAAGTTCGGTTGAGGATGCCGAGGAAGATTTTGTGAATGGACGCTTGCTATGCAACCCGAAGCTCGGTCGACGAGCGCAGTCGACGGAGGCATCACACCTATACGTAGCTTGCAGTTGGCAAAGCTGTGCCGCGAAGGTCTACGCAACCTATTGCAGTTGCACTGATAAATGCAAGCGAACCACGGCTGCAAAGCAATCAACCGCACGACTTCCTCCCCGAATGCTCTCCCGACGCACTGATCGCATACGATTGGGTCATGTGTCAATTGAGTCACAGTTTGAGCAGAGTTCTGGTCAACGAATTGCAGCGACGATGACGCTTCTGCTGTTGCCAGCCTAATCGCGTGCGTGATGCGGTTTAGTGATCTTCGCTGACAGAGCTGTCCGTATGCTCTCGGCTAGAGGCTCACCCTTCGCGGCGAACCACAGTTCAATACAGCAGCCTACATCTGCACGCCAAGCAAAATCTACACAACTACGAACCCGCCGTGTCGCTGCTCTCACATACCGACATTGGCAAGGCGCAAAACAATATGCAGCCGTTGCCCGTGTGCATGCGATAGCCGCTGCACCCGCCACCTACTGTTGTAACGCCTGCTCAAGTCCTTCTCTGCTTCCCTCTATCAGTCACCGCACCCCTAGGCAATCTCGTGTGTCCTGCTCGACCACAGCCGAGGCTGCTCTTGTTACTGAGCAACAACTTGTCTTCCGAACCGCGTCCTCGACTTCAGACCTGCAGCAAGCTGCTACACTGAGAGCTGAGGCATATTATGAGGTGTTGTGTCCCATACGTAGCTTTTTTGTGTGTACTAAGCAAAATAGAGAAGCACCTTGCTGCTGCATCAGCTTCTGCCATGCTGTGCAAGTCACAGTGGACAGTTTAGATGATGCTTGCTCGACTGAGGTGGCAACGCTGTCTGCAGGAACAGCCTCATGCACGCTATGTTAGCAGCTTCAAGAGGCAGTTCATTGACCAGACAGTGCGCTTGCTCAGGCAGCAAACAGCCCGGTCCCTAAATGCTTTGCTGCCTGAATGTGTATGCCTAGTGGCAATGCTACCTGGCACCAAGCAGATTCTGGCAACGTGTGACATTCATCCACCAGAAGACGCTGCTGGCCAGCATCCCAAAGCAGTACCACCCCATGACAAGCATGCAGCGTATGTCACCAATGTTGCTGTTGACTCCAAAAGCCGTGGTCAGGGTCTAGGCTATCAACTGCTTGAAGCTGCAGCAGCGTTTGCCTTGGAGGAATGGCAGGCGCAGGCGGTGTATACCACTGTTGATTCTGCAAACAAGGTTGGCAATCTTTGTCATCTGTACACAATACATGCTGAACTCTTTTCATGTGTGTGCAAGACAGCAGCCTGTTGCTGCAGGCAGCCACAAATCTATATGCCAAGTGTGGATTTGAGGAGGCTCACAGCACACAAAATTCAGAGGGTGGCACAGGTGAGACATGCCAATCACAGTCAGGATGAAGTATCCCTGTTTCTCAAGTCCAAATATTATGTAAATACATGGGTTGTGGCCCTGCAGAGGATCATTTTATGCCAATGTGACTGTGCTGACATATGTACATGCAGTGATGTATTGATGCACGCCATGCAGTTACACAGGCCAGGTCATGGTTGTTACCAAGCACTCTCTGCTGAAGCAGCTTGCAACTTAGTGACCTCTTTGCAGGTCGACTAACACTTCTGCGAGCTACATTGCCGATGATGTGCAACATTGAGTGACAAAGCGCCAGGCTGCCAACACGTCACAAGCCTGAAGTGCACTACTCTGCACATAAAGTGTGTAAGTTTGCGGGTTTGGGGACATACTCTACAGGGCACAGTAGCAGCAACTACACCAACACACTACCTTGTCAAAAACGGCTACCAACCTCAACTTGAAAGTTTGCAAAGTCTGCTTGCAGCAGCACCAGAGGTGCATTGCATGGCACCAGGCACAAAAACCAGATGCAAATACTGTTCTACTGCAGATTAAATCACTGTGCAGAACAAAAGCAATGAGCTTCTGCAGCCCCTCGCATGACAAAATGCTTATTGAGCTTGTGGAAAACAGGCTAGTCAAGCCTGCACACAAAGCAGACAGACCAATGCATGAAACAAAGCAGCCTATATGTGGCTTTCTCTGTACTCTTCGTATTTGCCTCGCAGCTTCGACCCCCAAGACTTTGTCGCCTGGCCAAACCTTACCACAGCAGGATTCTGAAGCACCCCATTCCATGCTGACTGACCCTCAGGCATGTGAGCATGAGGCTCGCTGGATGAGCTGTGAGCATAGCTCTGCCTGCTGGCATTAGAATGCAGCAGACTTGCATCCTCCCTATCACTGCGGTTTCCCTGTTCTAGATCATCAGCGTCAAAGACATCCTCAAACTCCTCAAGCTGAGGGTCACCAGCGGCTGATACCCTTCTTGAGTGGATGGACTGACCCCCACTGATGCTGGTGGGGTGCATGGTGCTGAAGGCTGACTTCATGCTGCTGGCAGAGTCAGCTGATCTGGGGGTGTGCAAGGGGGAATCCTCCAGGGTGTCAAGCTCAGGAATGGCTGAGCCTGGCTGTAACCCACCAGCCCCTGCCTGGGGGGGTAGCAGCCCCAGCTTGGGGTGGACCAGGGGTCCTTGGAAAGTTGCAACCGGTCCAACGCCGCCTAAGCTGTTTGTGCCGTCAAAGCCACTGCAGCACAAGATGTTGCTCAGGAAAAGCAAGCAGTGCTGCATGGTGCCCCAATGACATTTCTGATAATGCTGTCATCAAGGGAGGAATTGAATCTGAATGTACAGCTTTGACCTTGCAATGATGATACATCAGTAAAGCAGTCAGATGTATTGCAACGGACTGCATGATGCCTCAATAAAATTGAATGTATGCTCTCACTGGACGACTGAGAAGAATCTGACCGCAAAACATTGACCTCAGAGCTATCAGACATCCTGACACATTGAATGCCACTCAGCTCTCTACCGGGTGTAAGACAACATGATTTGACTTGCATGTCATGATCCAGCATCACTGAAATTATGAAAAGGGCAGAAGGGTTCAGCCTGTCAACAACTGTGCAACAGCAGTGCCTCCCTCAGCAGACTTTCATGAAGTGCTGCTTGTGCATCAAGCAGGCACCAGAGCAAGCACATTGATGTCAGCCAACACACAAGGTGGTACCTGCTAGTGTCGCCAACTCGCATGCGCTGTTCCAAAGCTGCCATGTTGTGCTGCCAGTCTGACTGGGAGGTAGGGGCAGGAGCCGAGGACCCCCCATTGTGCAAGGGGAACATCCCCCCTGTCCCCAGAACTGAGGGGGGGTGCAAGGGATCCTCAAGTACAATGACATGTGAGATCATGGCATGCTGCTCACTGATGAATGCTGCACAGCCCATGAAAAGGGCTCCGCCAATGGCAAGCAGCATTCCCAGCAGCAGCCAGACTAGATTGTCTGACTCCATTGCCTGTGTACACAAACACACAACAGTCAAGACTTGCCGTTGCTCAGGGCTGTGCACTCTGTGAGCAATGCAGGTGGCACAGTATCTAAAGCACCTGCGATGCTCAGTAACAGAGCAATGCAGGTTGCACGTTATCTAGAGCACCTGCAATGCTCTGTCATAGAGACGCTGCAATTGGCTGCTGCAGGTCAGTCCTGCCTGTCACTGACCTCCAGACAGCAATCAAATGCAGAGCTGCGTCACAACAACACAATTAGCTAATGCACTTGACAAAAAGTGCTGCACATGAGCTAGTATGGTCGTCATTGCTCTGCCTAGAGAGTCCAAAGACTTTGCGCGGCGGCTGTCATACAGCACCGCATTCACTAATGAGTGGTCAGCTGCGGCATTGGAATTGGGTGCATGTCTTTCACCGCGCTGTCTTGCTGACTATCCACAAACACAAAGGAAGCCCTCTTGCCATGGCTGTCATCTAAGCAGATGCATGTCTCACTACTTGCTATGCCCATGGCAAAGCATGCATCAGCCACAGCAGGAGCTGCAAAGGCATCAGCGTACCTTGAACTCATCAAAGTAGATGCCCCCCTCAACGATGGACTGGGCAGTCCAACAAGCCTGCATGAGGGGGATGATGAGGGAAGAAGAGAAGAGGTGCAGGCCCTGATTGGTGGCCTTGATCCAGAAAGCAGCGCTGCCGACAAAGGCCAGCACACAGAACCAGCTGTACCAGTCCACCACCTGGCTTGGCCAGGCTGCTGTGATGATGTAGGTAATGGACTTGGAGAACAGCACACTCCATGCACCTGAACACATGGCATGTGGATCCAAGTTAACAAGATGGTTCGTTTTGTTGAACGAGGCAGCGATGCTGTCCAAAGGATCAACACAATGCTGATATGAATCAAGTGTGTCATGATGATCTGGGAATTGGACAGAACTGCTAGTTGTGCAAATCTGTTTGTTGGATGCCAAAGGCCCCTCAGACGGATTACACCTTTATGAGGTTGCTGATTTGCATTGTGAGTCCTGGCATGACCTGCAATGCATGGTACGCTCCCATGAGCCAGGTTTCACACAAGGCATAAGGGCAGCTGAATCGGCTCTCACCAATGAGACCAGCATAGGCAGAGAACAGCAGGGCATGGCTGAAGACCAGCAGCTGTGGCTCCTTCTTGGCCTTGCTCCTCCACCTGACACGCACACTGGCAGCCTGCGCCTCTGCCCTCAGTCCAGCTACATAACGCTTGCCCCAGTGCAGGCCCCCCAGCAGAATGCCCAGCACCACAATGAAGACTATCATGCTGGTGGTGGTCCACTGCAGCCGAAGCTGCTCTAGGGTGAACTTGACCTCTGCTGGGCCATACACTACGATGAGAGTGTTGCCTGTGTCAAAGCAACAAAAAGTGTTCAGAAGAGCAGGAGTGGTAGCAAGATACCAGACCATGAATGGATGTGTTGCAACCTGTGGTCTGCTGCAAGTCTTTTGGGACTGCGTAAGGTACAGTCAAGATGACGAGAATGAAAACACAAAGAAAACGTGTGCAAGTGGCGGATGTGACCATGAACAATGGCAGCATGGCACGCAGCATCTTTGGACTGCCTTGAAGCAGCCAGAAGGCAGACAAGCCAGGCAGCAATGAGACAGAGCTTGCTTCGCACCTCCAAGAATGATGACAATGCTCACAAAAGCCTCCCACGTGTACTTGTCTCCCAACAGGAAGTTGGACACAACAGGGATCATCACAAACTGCAGAGAGCCTAGGCCTGACAGGACCATTTGGGCAGCAAAACGCATGGCAGCGAACCGCAGCAGGTTGCCCACACCAAAAATAGACCACCCAAAGGTCATGCACAACCTTGAGCCCAGCTTCTGCTGCCGCCATTTGCCATCTGTGCTTCTCCTGCAGCGTCCCACAAGGTTTGTGGGCCGCACAACAGACTGCGAGCATGCAAAAGCAAAAAGGCACAATGGAGATACAGAGACTGTGTGTTGAGGCAAAGATGTCTTTTTGCTGCTGCACTGCAGCATACGGCTGCACTGCAGCATACATGCAGGCCATTTTGCCTTTTGCCTGTTGCTGTAGCCTGGGGCAATGCATGCTAGAGGCTGCATGATGTGTCATGGACTGCATGTGCATGGATGCAAGAAATCCAATATGGCGTATGATATGCAAACATGGACAATGTCAGCAGCTGTGCAAATCATGCAATCATGTAGTGAACAATATGCAAAGTGCACTTGTTAGCTAGGTGGACAGATACATGTTCAGTTATGCCACCTAGGCAGTGTGTGACCACTCAAGCGCGGTGATTACAGCATAAAAACTTACCATCGGTATCCCTCGCTGGTGGACATTGTGGGAGGAAGCTTCCAACATCTGCCAGCTTCAGATGTCTCTTCCATCAGCTGGGCTACCTACAGATATAGCGCTAGACCCCTGAGAGCTGGCAAATATACCAGGGGAATATGTACTCAGGCTGATTTACATTGACTGAGGGATTAACTGATTTGGTTGCTAACATGTTAGCTGGCTGCAACTGCATTTGCACACCTTCACAAGAGTTTGCCCATAGACAATGAGCAAGCTTCCTGCTATGTGCAGTCCAGCACCCAGAGCTGCCGTGCCTTGCAAAGCACTGAGCATTCCCATTGCGTATTCCTCAGCAGCTTCGTAACTCAGAGGAGCCAAGGGAATGTACTCGGCTGCTGGCGTCAGGCCTGGGGCTGGCAATAGTGCAGCATCTTGCATACGAGGTCAAGCCCGCAGCCGCCCTCGACACAACCAGGGGTCACTGCAAGCAGCGCCTTCACTACTCGGAAAAGTACACTTGCCCCCCCCAACCGGCACTGCTTGACCAAAAACCGTTGAGAATACGCAAACGAAGTTTTGGGCTATAGCGAGGGCCGCTGAGCTGGCTTTGCGGCACAGACACAACAGCGTGCGGGTGAACAGGTCGGAAAATGATAAGCTGCAGACCACGACCAAGCGGGTTAGCCGAGGTCTAATGACGCGCTCGGCCAAGTGCAATTAGGCACGGACCCAGTCGGGTAGCGTCGGGTGGCTTCAACGGGTCAAGCCTGGGGGGGGTTCAGGCCCCGTGACCCCCACCGCAAGACAGGTAACGCGCCAAGGAAGTCTTCCAGCTGTCAAGGGAACAGGTCCCCTCATGCAAATCAGTGTGAATGGGTCATGGGATTCATACCACTAGGAAAAAGGGAAGTACCTGTAGGCCCACTCATGCTGACCACCGGTGCCTGCAAGGTCAAGCAGCTGCAGCCTGCAGGCAAGGTGCTCAATATTGATCAAGATGCTTTGCCATCAACATCAATGCTCTGCCATCTGTGGCTCACTTAGCAGCTACATCAGCTGCCGGACAGGACTGCATATTGCGCTTGGCATGCTGCAGCCGCAAGATAAATCTGCCGCAGTGCCACTGCAATTCTCATGCGCATGCACGTGCATGCACCAGTTTGCGCAAGGAACCTTTTCCTTGACAGATTGGATCTCAGATACACGTCCCCAAGGATGCACTGATTTGCAGAGCCTGGTGAAATGCCTGGAACCTTTTGTACAGTGTTGAAATAAAAGTTGCTGTGCCACAATATCTGTATGATCCACGCATATGCATATATACAACCAAGCTCTGCTGATCAGTGCATCTTTCAGGACGTGTATCTGAGATCCGGTAGCTCCGAGCCTTAGGAGGCTCCCGTCATGATCGCCGACACGCGTAAACTTTTCTTTCTTTCTGAGATCCGGTCTATCAAGGAAATTTTCTATAACAAATTTGCTGACAACAACGAATCTGTGGATGCCTGCATGTCCAATTTGCAATTTGTTGTCGAGGATGCAATCAGATGTGCAACTATACAGCGCTGAAGCCACGCAGGCACCGTGCATCGGCTTTGTAAGGTGAGCATAGAAGTGATTACCGACAACAGCACCTGGCATGGATCCACGGAAACCAGTACTGCCAGGCCTGGTGCCTCACTAGTAATTACCTTTCAAAGTTTATAAATACCGAGACAGCATCATGCACAGGATGCAGCAAAATCTACACTTGCTTTAAGAGGCCCGTGTGCCTGTCGCAGACCCCTGAGAGTCCTCTGACTAGCAAATGTACTACAGTCTGCGAGACTGCAAAACTCTGCCCCCCATCTCTATCAAGGACAACTCTGATCCCAACAAATGGTTTCGGAGCTTTTATGATTCTTGTTTTTGTTACCTAATTTCTGTTCACTTAAGGATCATTATTGTTGGCTTCTATATACCTGACGAGAGATTGTATGCATCCAAGAGCCAGCGCGGTGCACGATGAAGGTGGCCCTGATCACAGGCTGCAGCTCAGGGCTTGGCAAAGCCCTTGCGCGCGCGTTGCATACCGGAAGCTGGAGTGCCCACAGCGCTTCCGGATTCAGAGTTTTTGCGACATCCAGGAGTATTGAGGACGTGCAGGACCTGAAGCTTGAGGGCATCGATACCTTGCAGCTGGACGTCACGGATGCTGAAAGCGTCAAGTCAGCTGTGGACCACATAGTGAAAGAGGCTGGAGGCATCGACCTGCTCGTTTGCAATGCTGGGATCCACAGGATTGGGCCAATCATTGAGCAACACATGTCTGAGGTGAAGGCTGTTGTCGACACAAATGTCTACGGCACACTGCTCTGTGCACGCGCTGTAGCTCCTGTCATGATGAGGCAAAGGTCAGGGGTCATAGCAGCAGTTGGTAGCATCTCTGCCAGCATTACAGCACCGTACTGTGGCATATACTCAGCCTCAAAAGCAGCTACACGCAGTATGATCGAAGCCATGCGGCTGGAATTGTCCCCCTACACCGTGAAGGCTACGTTCATAGAGGCTGGCATGTTTCGCAGCAGTATCATTCAAAAAAGTACCTTTGATATCAGCCAGTACACAGCAGAAAAGTCCTGGTGGAGCCGTGGTGCTAGCGGAATACAAGCTGTCGCACAGTACATTGAAGAAACACCAACAACAACCGCTGAGCAGGTAGCAGTGGCAGTTGCCAAGCAGCTTTGCCAAAAGCACGGCCCTCCTGCTCATTTCTTGGTTGCAGATAAGACGTGGATCAATAAGTTTCTGGGATTCATTTACACGTTTGTGTCTCCAGCTGCAATCCACAAAATTTTCACATCTTCTTTTGGCCTTGGCGAGAAGTGGTGATTGCAGAAGTTGTACTGGTACTTTAAAGGACCCAATGAGGGACGATAGAGTATCAAACTTCCACGTGACCTCCAATTGATCTTCATACTGAACACGCGACATAGCTTATTGGAGACAGTATAGCCTCCTCAGATGAACGAGATGGGTATTAGGAACGATGACATGTGCAGTAGTCAATACATGTTCGGACTTGTAGAGTTGGACTGGCTAGAATACTGCAGTGTCAGCTGAACATTGACAAGTAGGTGTATGCTTCTAGAGTTAACTACTCAGACACTTTTGTGCCAAGTGTATACATGTATGAACGTGCAGTTCAATGTCTGAAACATAGTGACAGTCAGGTCTTGATTCCAATGAGTATTCATGTGCAAATGTAACTTGCAATCATCATTCAGGTTGCAATTGGATGACATTTGTGGCCAACATCAAATGTCAGTTCGATAAAGGCTGACATGCAGAGAACATGGCAGCACTTGCATGAGCCTAGCACTGCGCTCATGTGCTCACAATGATTGCACACTTGCGTCAGTTAAGACAATCCCAGACATGCAGAAATGCGCATGTGCGCAGCAGAGTACAGCTTATCCACAGAAGAGCACGACCACCCAAACAAATGACGCCAGGCCACCTTCAGACAGCAAGTCACACTCACACTCAGGACTATCTGAAACAAGCGACTACTTCATTCATCTTCATTGTCCATGCTGTCATCAACTGCTGGCTCATCTTCGTCTTCCACTAAGTCATACACTACAGCTCGTTGCTTCCCAGAAGGCACACAAGCCACACCACGTGAGCCGCTCACAGCCAACGGGCCTTGTACCTGGCCGTAAGTACTGCTGCGCTGCCGTATGTCATCGGGCAGATCGCATACAGCTCCATCTTTCAGACATGCCTGAAGAAATGGAACAAGCAAGAATTCAAATTTTTGCATCTGCAAGGTTTCCTATATATCATGTGACATGGCAATGTCTAGACATGCAGTGGACAGACAGCGTTCGAGATGGATCATGCAGCACTCGCAATATACAGCTGCTACTGTTTCATGGGTCATCTCAATTATGTGCTGATCAAGCAGACATATCACTTTCCTTTGCCCAATCACAGCTGTGGCAGCACGAAGCTGCAGGTAGGATGCAACCTGAGACGCTAAGGACTATGAAACAGAGCTGACTGATCAGCAGAATACAGCTTTGAGTGACAGCAAGGACAGACTGATTCATGTCTGGTGCCTAAGTGCTAGCACTGAGCATCATATAGCTGTTATGCTTAGTCAAACAGCTGTCAGCTGATTCCCTGAGGGCTTGATGCTACACTGCTGACTACACAGGCCTCACCATCACTGCTTGCCGTCCTGGAATGCATATAGCATGTTGCATTCTGCTCACCTCAAAGACGTGCTGACTGAGCTGATTTGTGCCGTTGTTGTAGCGGTCCAGTAGCATAAAGGGCACATCTGAAAGGGAGAAGATGACCAGGCGGCAGCTGGTTGAGCCACCATGCGAGACTCGAGACTTGTCCTTTAGCAGCAGGGCTATCTGGCCGGCTTTGTAGAAGGCAAAGTCAACAATGGACTCATGACTGGGTGTGGTCACCAAGCATGCCTCCATCTGTAAGGCCACACATGTGTCATGCATCTCCTGACGTCAGTCAGTGTCCTCATGACTACAGCTGTTTGAAGGGGGAAGAGTGAGATGTGTTGTCATGACCAAGACATGGCAGATACTGGCACCTACCACCCTTACATTGTTGACACAAGATTGTATGCATGATGGAGCATGGACCAGCTGCAGCACCGTTGGAGAGGATAAACTGTGTCGCTTGGAATTGCAGTAAAGATACATAGTCAGACAGTGCATTTCACTATGTTGAAGTCACAGTGAACATGGACTCCAAGCAACACAGATATGTTGTCAAAGGGTGACAGTGGGGGTGGGAACATGGTCTCTCTCAGCTTAGTCAATGCTCAGAAGACTTGCTGAGATTTGTGCAACCTGAAGGAGGCCTGGCACCCCACAATTACAAAATGTCAACAAACCTCCACTCATATCTGCACATTATCCTCGTGCAGTCAAATGCAGGCTTGAAGTTGGCACAGGCTACTAGTGGACTCAAGCCTCTTGGCTGGCAGACCGAGCGCTCACCATGGTGAAATGTAGCTGAGGCTGATGTTGCTGACTGGGAGGAGGAGAAGGGGCCACCCTAAGTAGGCCCAGGTGTTGTTGACCCCTGGCCTTCTGGGCCAGAAAACAAGCACATGGCTGCCCCTCCCCCTCTGAGCCTGCACACATGACGGCAGTCATGACCAAGGACTCAAGGATCATGCTGCACGTCGTGTATTGTACAGAACAAGCACATGTGGATGGTCCCTGACAGGTTGCATACCCTACAGCTGTGACATGATTACCACTGAGATGTAGCAACATATAAGCATGGGAAGCACATCTTGCAGACTTGGCAAAAGCAGTGGTTGTGATCCAGGTGTGCATGGAGTCATGCTGAAGTTTCAGGCTTGCACTATAGCAAGGCCATCTGAATAAGCTAGTTGTCAAACTGTAGCATGTTTACAGCAACCCAGAGGCTGGCAGCTGGTGATGAGAATGAATCTAGCAGCCATGCTGAAGGGTCAGTGATGTAAAGCCACCACCGACATCAGGGACTGAGGTGAATGTGCAGCAGTGCTACACAGAGGACATCTGCAGCATCACCAATAGCAGAGATCTGGGCTGCCCGTAAAATTGTTGGACAAACCTGCAACATGTGCTGTGGGAACCCAGATGCTGGCAGCAGGTGGAAAGGGCGTTTTGGAGGCCAGGGCCAAGTGGGTCAGAGGCTTGATGGTGGTGGAGATAGCAGTAGGGCTACGGGCAAATGCCCCGGTGCAGAGCTGCACTGTGTGCTGCAGCATGTGGCGGATGGTTGCACTGGAGGGTAGGGATGCATGCGAGGGTGAGTCATTGCCAAGGATGGTCATGAGTGTCTTCAAAGGGCTGGTCAGCTCTGTTGCTGCCAAGAGGGACTCTGGGGCGGGCTCAGTGGATGTGACTGCCTGCAAATGGGCTCAAGCCAATCATATGGCTACAGCAGACACTGCTTGCCTGCTCAGAGGAATTGGCAGATGCCCAGTGTGCTGCAGCCTGTGGTGCATGGGAGCAGTGAGTGACTGTAGGACTGTGCATCAACAGTGCTCTGTAGCAGGAGATGGAGTGTCGATTGCTGTTGATTGCTGATCAAAACAACAGAAGCAGGGGCTGACATAGGCCTTGCATATGCATTACTTGTTGCACTGACCACGCCTGAGGCAGAATGCATGCTCTAGGAGTTGGCGTTTGCGGAATGTGCTGTGATTACCAGCAGTATGTGGTGACCTTTGTGTAGGTGAGTCTTTTCCACAGCTTCTGGTTGCATAGCCTGCCCATACATAAGATGCCATATGCACAGCATTATGTAGTTAGCCCAGATTTAGAAGACTTGCATTGAGGCTGCAATGCATGCTTTACCTTGAGTTCAGGCCCGACCATGTCTGTGCAGAATTGACCGTGTAAGAACGCTGCAACATTAGAAGGGTCCACTTTGATGGCAGCAGCCTCAGTTGCTGCTGATGGGTTTTCGTCATTCAGGCGGCGGACTGTGCGCAGCAGCCAGGCAAAGAAGTGCCGATATTGCACTCCTGCTTGGCAAACTCCCATCCGCAAGCTCTCAGCCCTGACTAATAGACGCTCGCATAGCTCCTGTGCTGCTGCCAGAGGCTCTTGCTGCATACACACTGCTATTAGCCATAGCTCTTTGATTGGAATTGATGGTGATCAAAGCTCACTGTGAAAAGCATTAAAGAGGTTGCTTGTGCAGCTCAAACGCTACCAGTGGTGCTGCTGCATGTGTGTGAAGTGTCATGCTATTTGCCAAGTACTTTGCTCCTGGTAAGCTTCAGGGTGCCTTCTGGTCTAGCGCAGTCATATGGGGAGAGCATGCATCAGCCCAATTTGCATCAGTTTGCTGTATGGCATGCTGACAGATCCCAGATGTGAGGTGCTGACACCACTATGTGAGGCAGAGAATGTCAAACTGCACTGTAGCTGCTGACCTTATGTAGCTCAGTCAGCATTGCAAAAGACTGACTCAAATGTGACATGGGGTCACAAGCTGATCATCTCAACAGACACACTGCAGCAAGATGGTGTGATGAAGTACCTGCAAACCCAGGGGCTGCAGCTGGCGGGTGCACTTGGCTAGGCTGTGCAATTCATTCAGCTTGAATGCAGCAGCTTGAAGGCTGGGCTGCAAGTGGTCCACCAGGATGTTGCCAATGCTGCCGACAGCGCTGTCCATTGCCTTGCTCAGCTTCTTCACTCCGCTCTCACCTGAACACTAAGCACAGTCTTATCACGGGTTTGTCGGCTGCATTCAGGTACACCGTGAATTATGATCACAACAGACGCTTCATTGTCAGCCCAGATGTCTCTGCCTGCCTCCTGTTCGCCTCAGAGATGGTTAAGCAAAGCTGGGAGTGAAGTGCACATCTGAGCTGAGCTCTGAGGACCTTTCACAGAGGCTGTCACTTAGGAGACAGACAGTGAGCTGCTTTGGAAGTGCATGTAGTAGGGGTAAAGAAGAGGGCAATCTTGAAGAAGCAGAGACTTAGTCCAAAAAACGACAAAAGACAAAGGTGCTAAATACTGGACACCCCTGACTTTCACATGGGTGTCCACGTCTGATCTCATAGTCATCAACATGGGGGTCAAGGGGCTACAGGTGCAGTCACATGAAGAGACAAATCACAAGAAGGGCACACCTAGGGTGGAGGTGAGGAACTGGTGCATGGCAGGAGAGAGAGAGCCTGAGGCCAGCAGGGCCTTGAATTCATCCCTGGGACTGGAATCCTCTTTGCCATGGTCTTGCATCAGCCTCTGCATTGCCTGCAACCACACTTATATTTCAGTTTGCTGCACAGAAGTTTGAAACTTGAGCTGATGCTGTCTGACTCTGCCGTGTGTGTGATGTCAGTTGTTGATGTCCATGTTGTGAAATGGTTCAATAACTTGCATCTGCATTGCCTGCAAGCTTGTTCAAGAATGCCTGCAGTCACTGCTGACAATTAACTTTGTCCTAGTTGTTTTGGACCTGGTAGTCACTAGGCGTCAGCGCTCTTCAGTGCATGATTGCCCAAGCTAGATTCTCTGCAACAATGTGTGATGCTGTTGACACAGCAGAAATGTTTGTGATGAGCGAATGACACGTGAGATGATTGCAGAGGGCACTTCTGCATCGCTTTGAGGCCATGTTCCAATGAGGTTGGGGGCTGCCCATGCCACTTTAGCTGATTTTGTTGGTATACGTAGTGTGGGTGTAAGGCACGTCAAGATCAATTGCTGCTGTTATTGCCAGCTGATTGTGCAGTGGGCTGCTAACAGCACAGCGCTCCATAACACAAGGAAGCCCCTATGTCGCCAACTAAGTTGTGCAAAAACATCTTGTATGCGTTTGATACACTACCTAGAGCATGGCTAACACTGCAGCATTACTGCAGTCAATGCAGTACACAGGGTCAGCATACGAACTGCAGATGTAAGAAAAGCACAAGGGTCCCAAAGGGAAAACAATGCAGGAATCAAGTGGTGAGGGCTTGCCTGAAGCTTGTCGTCCAACACCTTCATAGCGTCATTCCATTGCTGCTCTGCACCTGCCAGGCTGGACTCAGCACCTGCGACCATCAATGCGCAAAGACTCAGCAATGATTGAAGCAAATGCATAGCCAGCACAGACAGACATCGTGTGCTGCTTTGTTGACATGGTAGCAGAAGCACATCATCGTGATTTCCTGATGGTGTGCAAGCATGCATGCTGACAAGCAGGCCTTTGCATACACATACAGTCTCAAATCTGCAGCCATGCTGATCCTGCCATGACAAAGCTTTGGAGAGCAAGCAGGTATCGCACAGTGTGCTGCTGATGCTGTGTCATGTATACTGCATGTGCCACATCACACTGCAAAATGCAGCGCCATGCAACAGTATGCACACACTCTGATGAAAGAGTCATAGCATGCATACAGTGTGTAACTACCATTGAGCAGGGACATGGTGTAGGTTGCCATCTGGGCTAGCATATGCAGCTCCCGCCGCCGGTCTGCCAATGTACTTGTGTCACATATAGTCAAGCTCAGATGACCTGCACACTGGCAACCTTCATGAATTTCTATGTACATATGTGCTGCAAAGCTGTTGGTCTGAAAAACTGGATCAGAGACAGGGTACTGCATGTTTGCATTCTTCATGCAATGCCTAATGGGCAGCAGGTTCTGCCTGCTGTGGCTATGCGAATCTGCTGTTGTGCAAAGAAGCGCATGACAAATGCCTACAAATCTGGCTGACATCAATGCAGGGAAGGGTTTTTTGAGGTTGCACAAGGTGGGAACTGACCTGAGCTGTTGCCTTGTCTGCTTTCATACCAAAGGAGATACAGTTGCTTCAAGTCTGGCGTCATGGTAGCCTGCACACATATGTACCACTGGTACAAAATGCCCATAGCTGACAAAATAAAGCATGCATGATGAGCTAGTGTAGACACAAAATGGCTTCCTGCAAAGAATGATTGCACAATGAATGCATGCATCTAATTTGCAGCCCAGTCTGCATTGAGCTCGACTATGTACCTTCACAATGCTGACTTGTGTTTGTGCTGCTGGTTTGTTGGCAACAGGGGAGACATCCAGACCAGCTAAAGGAAAGAGCCCAAAGGTTGCAATTGATAGTGCGCTACCACTAGCAACACACATCATGTCTAGCCTCTTAGGCAGCACAGGCCACTGTGGCTGCTGGTGGTCGGCTCTGCTTTGAGCATAAACTTGTCTCGGGGCTGACCCAGGTGCAGGTGTTGCAGAGACAGGTGCCTGGCAGAAGCGTGCTGTGCGTGCTTGGTATGCTAAGCTGCCCTCTGGTATGACATTGTCTGCCTGCTCTTCCACCCAACCAATGGCTGATGCAACACCTGAAGAGAGGCAATGGTCACGTCTTACAGCAGGTTGCTTTGACCAAGTTGACCATGCGCTGCAGTGCTGTGCTGTGGTCAGCTGTACCTGCAACCATCTTGCCCCTTTGCATAGTTTCACCGTTCTCGACGTCAAGCAAAGATATGTACCCGTCCTCGTAGCCGCAAGCCAAGACCTTGCCGTCAGGGCGCCAGCACAGAGAGGTCACCGGTGACTCAGGCGATACTGCCCATAGTCGCTGCCAGTTTAACCGGTGCAAGCAAAGCTGACCATCAGCAGTTGACAGAGCCAAAAGATCCATGGTAGGACACCATGTTGCTATCTTAATGTCTGCTGTCAAGCTTTTGTCGGCCAACTGCGTGAAATGTTCTGCGCCAGCGTCCATTCCGGTGACCCTAGAAGATCTTGAGGTTTGATCCACTACAGCACGGTGCAATCCCTGTGCGCATTCATGGCATGTGCGATAGGTTGCAAGTCCCTTCCATCAGTCAGACACCTTTGCTTCCCACTGCAGCTTCGAACGATCTGAATTCAGCGAGGCTTGCAAGCAGGTGCTCAGGTGTGATCTGACTTCGCAAAGTCGCCTTGCAAATTCAAGTCGTAATACTGGCTTGTGCGCTTTGCCTGTGAGCATGTCCCCAGTCGATGCACGACGTCTGTGCACAGAGTGAGGCAAGACAGGCAAACAAAGCTTCCGACACAGCCTTTGGCAGAACAAGAGGCAGAACAAGAGGCAGAACAAGGGTTTCTTCGTTTAACCTGCTTGCAACTCACCGCCAGGGACAAGACAAGCCTGGGAACCATTTGCGCCCTCCCCAAGAACACATCCCTTGTGTCACTGTGAGCTCAGACTTTGCTTGCTAGACAACAGGTGTACGGCTTGAAGCCAGAGACTTCAACCTTCCAGACTAACCCGATCAGCTTTCTTACAAGACAGATCAGAGACTTCGTCACTTAGTACACGTGCCTTCGGGCGTTTGAGCAGTCATGAGCCAGGGGGCAGCGCTGCAAATCCAGGGAAGCAGAGAGTCCGGGCAAGATGTCAGGGGTCAGAACGTTACCGCAGTAGCGGCCATCGCAAATATTGTCAAGAGTTCTTTGGGTCCAGTCGGGCTGGACAAGGTAGCTCCTCGCACAAATATGGCAGCTTTTCTCTAGGCGCACTGCTGCTGGCTCAGCACAATTAGCTTTTGGTCGTGCAGATGCTCGTCGACGACATAGGTGATGTAACCATCACCAACGATGGAGCGACTATTCTCAAGCTGCTTGAAGTAGAGCACCCAGCAGCCAAGGCAAGCCTGGCTAGATCCTCTAATATCTCTGCACAATTGCAACAGCAAGCTGCACTGTTGCTCGTCAGGTTTTGGTCTAACTCTGCTTGGCTCCCCGCAGATACTAGTAGAGCTTGCAGAACTGCAAGACCAGGAAGTTGGTGATGGTACGACTTCAGTTGTCATTGTTGCTGCTGAAATCTTGAAACGGGCCAATGACCTTGTCAGGAACAAGATCCACCCAACATCCATCATCAGTGGCTTCAGGCTGGCCATGCGCGAGGTACAACTAGCCTCTGAGATTTTCAACCCTGTACACTGATAGCATGGTCACTGATTCTTTTTGCTTGCCAGCACTGCTATCTGTGCAATATATGGCAATGAGGTGCATCAAATGCACAGCCAGACTTAGAGCAGATGCCGCTGCTCCAATCACAGAGTCCCTGGTATAAGCAAGCATGCAAGTACAGACATTGGCTCCTTGTCTCTTCTTGCTGTCTTACTGCACAATGCAACAGGCACCATGGCGGTCCTTGGATGGCCACCATGTCTCGTTTGAAAGTCAGAGTATCATAGCAAGCATGATCTTGCTGTAGGCCTGCAAGTTCATTGAGGAGAATCTGTCCATGCGGGTGGAGACCCTGGGCAAGGAGGCCCTCATCAACTGTGCAAAGACTGCCATGTCATCCAAGATTGTAGGTGCAGAAAGCGAGTTCTTCTCGCAGCTGGTGGTTGATGCAGTGACATCTGTCAAGACTGAACCCAGAGGTGAGATCTGCCCACAGTGCAGTCTGCGTCTGACTTTGCTGTCCTTGCATTTGCTTGTGCAGTTTGTTGTGCATGTCTTCTTCAGAGACACAAAGGCAGCTTGACATCCAGCAGGACATGGGTTGGGTCAGTATGCCAATCGCTGAGTTGGGTGCTTGATGTCAGCTGCACAGGGTTCATGCTGTCTTACCTTTGTGCAACAAATAAATCCAACCGTAGCACTGATGCCACAGTGTCAGTGTATCAGCTGCAGAGATCTCAGCTCACACTCTTTGGGCTGCTGCAGATGGCGAGAAAGCCAAGTATCCCATCAAGGCCATCAATGTGCTGAAAGCTCATGGTAAGAGTGCCAGGGAGAGCACTCTATTGAATGGGTACGCCCTGAATATGGGCAGAGCATCACAGGGCATGGCCAAGAAGGTCACCAAGGCCAAGATTGCCTGTTTGGACATGAACTTGCAGAAAGCGCGCATGCACATGGGAGTCCAGGTCAGGGCATGCCCTGTCTACATCTCCGTGCTGCTCAAAATGCTGTTCACATCAGCCCAAGCTTTGATCAATGAGCTGCACACACCACAACATACTGCTTGTTTTCACTTATTCTGGCATTCACACATATACCTGTCTGTCTGTTTGTCTGGCTGTCTGTCTGTCTGTCTGTCTGTCTATCGGTCAGATCCATGTGCAAGATTGCACATCTGTGTCAAAAGCTCGACCAGCTGACGCTGTCCACTCGATGCTGCTTGGCATATGTTCATTTCCCAATCCGTATGCACGTCTGGTTGTTGACATGCCATGGTGCGTGCAGGTTTTGGTCTCTGACCCCAAGGAGCTTGACAAAATCAGGGAGCGGGAGTTTGACATCACCAAGGAAAGAATTGAGAAGATCCTTGCTGTCGGAGCCAATGTCATCCTTACCACCAAGGGTATTGATGACATGTCGCTCAAGTACTTTGTTGAGGCAGGCGCAATAGCGTGTCGCCGGGTTCCCAAAGAGGACCTCAGGTACCAACCACTCTCAGTGCCAGTGTGATGACTCCAGTTCTGCCATTGTACTGACTTCTGAACTGTCCTATCAAGCATGTACTTGGAGCTTCTTGGATAGCTGACTGGTAAACATGGGTGTCTGGTCAAGCCAAATCAGAATGCTGTGCATCTGTTGATCATGTATTGTGACATGTCAGATAGCTGAGCCTGTCAAGCGCAGTCCTCCTGTCAGGCAGCAGATGGTGAGAAAGCAAAGCTACATGATTTGCATGTGTTGTCATAGCTCTGTTCTGCTGGTGTGAAAACTGTGGTCAATTGAAGCTGTTGAGCGTCCTGACCTCATGTGCTGAGATGCAAGCAGGAAAGCAGGAATGTCAAAAAGGTCTAGCATTTTTAATCTGAGGTTTGATGGGCCTGAGATGCCTCACAGGCAAATGAGACATCCACATGTGCATCTGTGATCAAGGCCTTTGACTAATGCCCCTGTGATCAATGCCTGTGAGTAATGCTTTGCAGGAGAGTGGCCAAGTCTACAGGTGCATCTGTGGTAACCACTCTGGCTGACATGGATGGCAAGGAGAGCTTTGACGCCTCAAGCCTTGGACAATGTGATGAGGTACCTGCAGCACGGCCTTGCATGCTATCAGCACGTTGGACAAATTTGTGTTATGTGTCAGCTGCTTGCAGTGGCTCAACTGCATTGCATCTGCGGGTGGGGCTTGTATTGTCCTTGTTTTCTATCAGTGCCATCAATGCAATCATCATCATCATCGAGCATATGCTGGTATAGCTGCATTGCCTGTCTATGTAGCTACAAAGACAAGTCATCGTTCTGTACATCTGTGCGCCAAGCACTGTTTTGGTGATGTGGCATTTGCACATGAAACCCTTGCGCTGCCTGGCAAAGCATGTACAACATCAGAGTGCATTAAAGCCCAGTTGCAGCATATACTCAAGCAAACCATAGTGGTACGTGAGTGGGAGCGTGATCTGTTATTTTGTGATTGCAGCTGTTCATTCAAACGCAACAACTGCTCTGCTGGCATGGTGACAGCATTGCTGGTGGCATGCTTAGACTAGACACTCACTGCAGCTGCCAATGCCAAGTTCTTCATCGCTGATGGTCAATGCTTAAACTTGTAGGCAGAATGACTCTTCTGCTCTAGCTGTGGTGTAGTGGCGTCAGCATTCACACTCTTCTTGCAGGTTGTAGAAGAAACAGTGGCAGACGATGACATGATCATGCTGAAGGGATGCAAGAGCACACGGGCAGTGACTGTGCTGCTGCGCGGTGCCAATGACTACATGCTTGATGAGATGGACCGCTCTCTGCATGATGCCTTCTGCATTGTCAAGAGGGTGCTGGAGTCAGGCACAGTAGTTCCAGGTACACCTGGACAGCTTGTTGCATCCCCTGCTGAGCTGTTGGCTGTCTCGTGCTGTGTGTGTGGTACCACTGCTGTGTGGAGTGACTATACCGTGTGCCATCTCATTGCCTGACACCTGCATTTGCCTTGTGCATGACTGATTTCCATCTACCATGCAGAGTGATTCAGGCAATTGATGAAGCAAACCCACATAAGCAACATAGGAAAATGTTTCAGCACGGTTTTGAAAATCTTTGTCTTGCTGGCAGTACACAATAGCTCAGCTTCCAAGTAGATAGTCATGCATGGCTGCTTGATCTCAGTACACTGGTGAGGTCAAGTTTTGGCATGTACAACTGTTCAGACAGCTGTTGAGCATGTGCATCAGCTGACTAGACTGCAAAGTTGAGTGAGAGGGATGTTTGTTGACTCCCCTGATGAGTCCTAGAGACAAGAAATGTAAATTGATTGATTGGTTGGTTGGTTGCTTGATTGCATGATTGATTGATTGCATGTATGATTGGTTGATTGATTGATTGATTGAGTGGTCTTGCAGGTGGAGGGGCAGTGGAAGCAGCTCTGTCAATCTACCTAGAGAACTTTGCCAACACGCTAGGATCACGAGAGCAGCTGGCCATTGCTGAGTTCGCTGATGCTCTGCTGGTCATCCCCAAGACACTAGCAGTCAACGCTGCCAAGGATGCAACAGAGCTAGTTGCCAAGCTCCGTGCATATCACTACACCGCCCAGGTATGTCGTTTCAAACAACAACATCAAATCGAGTGGTAGCCTCTTCCAGCCTGATCAGTTGCGGGTGTAAGCAACATTGCAGATGGAATGCTGATGTGTGCTTAACTTGGCGTCGATTCATGTCGGCACAGCAGCTCCAGCGGCATCGCAGCAAGGCAGGCAGAAAGCCTGGCGCAAACTAAAGACCAAGCTGGTTCTAAGCACCATAGGAAGGCATCAAGTGCAGAAAGCGACTGTCTTGGCATTTTGATAATTGCTTCTTGTGTGAGACTCTGATAAAAGGTTGATCCTGATGGTGATACAAGCAGAGTTGTGCTGATGTTTGTCTTGATGGTCATTCTTGTGGAAAGCCAGAATGAACTCAGACAGACCAAACAAAGTCTCGTGTGTGCTGCAGACACGCCCAGAGAAGAAGCACCTTGCGCAATTTGGCCTTGATTTGATCAAGGGCGAGGTGAGAAATAATGTGCAGGCAGGAGTCCTAGAACCAGTGCTAGCCAAGACCAAAATTATTCAGGTAATTGCTGCATTGCCAGCTGTCTGCCACAGGCTGTACATGAAACATTGTTGCACAATCTGTGATGCAATTAGAAGAAACTATTGCTAGCACCATGTTGACTTGAGAGATGCAAACATGGTCTATTTTGCGGTGGTCTTAATGAAGCATCTCTTCAATGCTCTTTGCCTTGTGCTGCAGTTTGCCACAGAGGCAGCCATCACAATTCTGAGAATAGATGACATGATCAGAATTGCAAAGGCAGAGGATGATGGCATAAAAGGGTAGACACTAGCTACAAAGAAGTCCAACAGTTTTGACCAAACTTCGTCTGCATATCTATACAGTATAGATGCAATGTTGCTGACTTGCAATGTCGCTGAATGTTTGCATGCTCTTCTGTTGCAACAGCACATACTTAATCACTGGTTTGTTCAGCATGTGACGACATCATACAAGTAATTCCCAGGAAGGGTAAACGCTGCAAAACAGTATCTTGGGTGCATTGCACAAAATTCCCTGAAGATTTAAGCTTGACTTCAAGTGATCCAGCGTATGACACAGAGCAACCTGCTGCTTTCCTCAGCTATCAATTGTGAAAACGACTGTAAAGAGCACAATTGGGAGATACAATTTCGAAAACACTAGCCTTACAGGGTAATGCCTCTGCCTTCCACGCTAACTTTAGCTGCACGTCCAGCACCAACGGGCTTTTTCTTTAGCAGCTTGCGCATCAATGAGCTCTTAGCAGCTTTGCCCGTTGGGTTGACATCAGCTGCAATCTTGCTCTGAGGTTGCCTGCATGAATGGCAGACGGTCCATCATTGCTACTGATGCATCAAAGATGCCTCTGAACACAGACACATTGCTTTGGCATTCAAGTCAGTGTTCAACAGGCCCTGGTCGCTGAATGCTTGTGGTGCAGAGACAGCCAAACACAATGGCCACAGAACAATGTAGCTTATTCATGACACATTGCAAACATCCTGTTGAGTTCTGGTCAGCCCTTGTGGAGGTGTGCACAAGAGAGGCTAATGTCAAGTGCGTGGCGTCGTCTGTGAACTCACTTGATGTAGTCCAAAGTTGCACGTTCTGGAATGCTGGCATGCCACCGGAAGTCTGGATCACCAGGAGCTGGAGCCTTCTTCTGCTCATCATCGTTTCCTAGCAAACAATATGTAACTTTTGAATGGCTGCAGAAGACTGATCTTGACGCATGGTCTCCACCATGCACCAGTCCATTGGACAGAAGACAAAATTGTAGTGTGTGTTGACACACGTTACAGTTCATTGAGAAGCCTCACCAGAGAGACACATGCCACACAACACTCATGAGCTGCTGCCAACTCAAAGCAACTGACAGAGCAGCTGCTGCAAACATCATGCGTTGCCAAATACATTCATGGCCTCACAGCACAGACAATGTGTTGAAACCATGTTGCTCAATTTTTGGGGCCTTATGAGGGTATTGCAAACGACATTGGGTTGTACAAACATTGCATTGTGCCAAAACTGCTGGCAGAGCCTCCTTGCTACACATGAGGAACGCATCATTCAAAGCATACCTGGAGCAGCGTGAGGAGCAGCCTTGGCCTCTTTGCGCTGCCTTCGCTGCCGTGCTTTGGCAAACTCGTCTTCACGCTGCCGCCTCAGCTCGTCAGGATTCTGTTCCCTGTACTGGTCAAAGATTGGCCTGCTCCACTTCTCCACCAGCTCCCTTGCAATGCGCCTATGTTGAAAGCAACACCATGGTACCATTTCTTTGTTTGGTATTATTCTGTGTCCTTACAGTCTGAGGTGTGGAGTCATTTGTGACTCATTGGATATGCTGGCTTAAAAGAACAGGTGTGCTTGAAAGGGAGGTGACCATTGCTTTGAGGCTGGGAGTCAACACTCACTTGCTCAGACTGTCCATCTGAGTCAGCTTATTTACAATCAGGTGTACCAAGCCTTACACCAAAGCAAGTGTGCCTGCGCTTGGCTTAGTTTCTCAACCCTGTTGTTCTTTGCCGAATGTCTTTTGCTGACTGCAACATGCAGATTTCATGTTGGTGCACCGCAAACAACAGTACATACATGCTTTGGAGAGCAAGCCATCTATTTAAGTGTGCCAGATTTGAGCAGATGCAAAGCAACCCAAAGACCAGGCTGCTTGCTTGATTGCATGCACCGCAGGCCACCAGATGCTTTGGTGTGTTGTGAGTCACGCACATGCAGAAAATAAGCATACCTGTTAGCTGCAGTCTCATCAGGCAGCTTGAACAAGAACATGACAACCTTGCCAAGCCCTGACTTCTTCAGCTGCTCCTTACGACCCTCGTATGATATGTCAATAGGCAACTGAGCCAGCAACTTCAAGACTGCACTTCTGACTGTGATGTTTGGCAGGCTGCCATCGGGCATGGGCTCGATCCAGGCTTTGAATACACCTAGCAAGCCTCCATCCAGAAATTCATTGTGCACATTCTGATTGGACAGGATGTCTTGCACATCTGGCAGCATACGCAGCTTCTGAATGGCAGGCTTGTTTCTGGAATTTGCATCCATGTCGCCCTCGGCCGCAGCCTCCATGCGAGCAAGAAAGCTTTCCACTGTTGCCTGGATGTCCTGTAGTGTCTGCTCATGCGCACGACGCTTCTTCTTGTCAAACATCCTGTCAATTTCATCATCATCCTCTGCTGCCTCCAGCATGTCACCCATCTCCCCTTCTCCCTCTTCTTCATCACCAAAGACATCCTCAGCAGGGTCTGCGCCCTCGTCATCTATGAAGGCTTCATCTTCCGCTGTTCTTGGAGCCTCTACAGGCTCCTCATCACTGTTTTGATCGCCAAAGACATCTGCTGTGGTTGCGTCTACAGATGGTACTGCGGTCTGCTCAGGCTCTGCACTGGCCTCAAGCTGACGCCTTCGCTTCTTCTTTTCAGAACGCTCTTGATCTTGAGCAGCTGCCTGAGCTTGAGCTTCCTGCGCAGACACAGGACCGTAAGAACCAAGCAAGTAAGGCCGTACGCTTCAAGTACTATTGAGCAGTGATGTGGTTCACCATTTCCTTTCTCTTCTTGTTGGCAAGCTCAGCCAGCTTATTGACTTTGGGCCTTGATGGCTCCTGGACTGGAGCTGCTGCAGGCGAAGCTTCAGGTTCTTCATCGCTCTCGTCAAAAACATTGGCGCCGGGTGCAGGGGTTTCGCCAATGTCTACCTGCAGCAGCAAATGCGGATGTGGCATGCAACCTGCTTTTCCTATGCACGGATTTGACCCAGGTGAAAAGTCCCTACCTCCTCGTCAAACAAATCATCAGCTGCGGACATGTTCAATCGGTGAGCGGGGTACGCGAGTCTGGTGAGCTTGCAGGTCGAAATGAGCAGAATTGCACTAGGGAGTCAGTCACTCACACACTCACACACACGCTTACTCAACTGAGGGACACGTGGGGATTGTTGACAGCACGGTTTCCTTAGTGGTATGAATGCGATGATCAGTTCCCGAAACTGCACTATTCAGCAAAGCTCGGTAAACTGTCGGGATCAGTGTGTACATAGAGAGTGTGACAGCACGGTTTGCAGCAATCCATGGTTTGTGCCATTTTCTGCGTGTAAATGTCAATGTGACCACCTGCGGACATGTATAGGGTGCGTTTGTGTGTCCGTGCCCGCCTGCCTTTCATGTGATGGAACCAGCCCCTGTGCGGCCCACAGGGACACAATATAATTGCCAACTACAATGTAGTAATTGCTCAAGATGGTTTGAAAGCAACAAGACGTTCATGTCCGCAAGGCGACTTCGTTGCTTCAGCTTCAGGAGGATGTTTCTCTCACCCCCAATATATGGACATGTTTTGGGACCTATGAGGTTGGCAGACCAGCCCTAAAGAAGTATAGGAATAGCACAGACAGCAGAGCAATATGGCCCCGAGAATACTGAGGTGCATATTGTCCACAGCAATCACCACGATGGACTAGCCCGTGGGTACTGCGTTCAGTGTACTGTGTGTTTACACGGTGATTAGAAGTCAGAACATCAATTGTCTCTGAATGGCATACTTTCTCACTGAGACAGGTAGCTGAAGCAAACACTGATGACGCATGCATGCAAATAATCATTGCGAAGCATGAACTTTCCAGTTGGAGAAAGCGCTGTGCATCTCTTCTTGGGGCGCCATACTTCTCTGAGCATGGCGCAAAGCATATACGTGTCTCGCCAGGCCACTGCGAGCGGCTCTCATTGAAAGGGTTCAACGTAACCTGACCTGGGCCCTTACATGAGAAGAAGTCTCCTGCAGCAGCATAAAGTACTGCCAGTGAAAGTTAGACTTCGTCAACAGCTGCAGGGACCTGAAACTCGACGGTCAAAATACGTCTAAAAGGACACTGTTTCTTGCTCGTCAGAGCAGAAGACAGCGGAATACGCGGAAGGCCAGCTGTTTTGTGTGTCAGCGCGCTGCTTCGCCCGTGACGTGAGCGTCTCGCGTTTAGTCGCTGTGGCGAAGATGGGCTCCCCAACAACGCAGTAGTAGGCGCGATCTACGGCCGTGGCAGACTTGCACGACACATCTCCCATTCAGGTATGTTTCCCTCAGTCTCCGTGTGACCGGATGCGGTGCATGCCCGTCACCGCCCTCACTCTTGCCTCGGCACTGCACATGTCAGCTGATCAGAGTCCAACCCTAACGACCCAAGTTTAAGCACAATGAAACGAACAACTCAAAGCCTTTGTCTGTTACAGGTGACTGCCCAAGTCTGCGGCCTTAACTGCGTGCTGCTTTAGGGATCGCGCTGATACCGCATATCAGCTCTGCAGGCATCGCTGGTGCAGCCCACAGGCCCAACTACCGGCATGAAGTTGTCGTCCTGGCGCAAAGCCGGGCGCATATGTAAAAAGAAGCAAACCAAGGAAGCACACGCTGTCTGCCCCGAGGGCAGCCAATTGTCCTTACCTAAGCACCAGTTGCCCCAGAAAGAGCAAAGTGACCTAAGCTTTGTTAAAGACTGTTACTCACAAGGCAAAGGTGCTGCAGAAGCACAGTGGCTGCCCACGAAGAAGCAGTCTGTCCTCAAGAGGCTGGTGACGTTCCCACTCAAAGCACTGTGCAGCCGCTCAGGAGCAGAGGTACACGACAGCGCAGGCCTTGAGGAAGCAGTAGCATACTATGTGTCTGCCACTTTGCATGGCGAGGACAGCTTATGGCCAGCTGGTGGACCACATGACCCAGCAAGACACATGTGGGTTTGAGCATGCACATCTTGTCCAATATGAAGGCCCTGCCAACTTCAGATATTTCTGCCTCAGCGTTGCAAACTAGATTCTGCCTCTGTTGTTACAAAGCAACGATGTAACTGATAGGACAGATGCTCGTCAAGTTTCTGTGGGCCGCCCATTGTTGAATGGCATTGATTGCATGATTTTGCATTGTTCTGCTTACTAATTTGTATCTCTGTTTATTGTCACTAGGAGCCACTGATTACTAGCGCGGTTGTTGTAGTCTTATAAATTCAGTAGTGTTTTGTAGAACTGTGTCAGATGATGATTCAGCCAATGAGAACGTGCTTCAGATGAACAGAATATGCGCATTGGTGATTGTGATAAATTTTGCTGTACATTCTTTGTGCAAGATGACTTTCGGCAACACAGTATATATGATTGTATTAAAGGCGTCTGCAATGCTTATTCTTTTTTGATATATATGCACACGTGCTCTGTGTGGGTACATTTTGTTACATCGACTGTCACGTATAGTAACAACACGTTACCTGTTGTGTAAGCCTCTGATTGCAACGCTGCCTGTCTCTACATCAACCTTTGTCTTGTGAATACGAAGACAACTTCGAAGAGGGGAAAATTCTCTAGCTTGCATGAGCCAGCAAGCTTGATGAAGTGCATGGATCGGTGTGGAGCATTGAGTGACAATCTTATGGAAGTCAACTTGAAGGCGTAATACGCTATATATACCATAACCGTTGCATGCCAATGCAACAAGCCTTGAAGACCAATCCCTCACAACATAATGTTGCCCTCTTGCACTGCAGGACTGTGCACAATGTGCATGCCATGATATGCATTATTGATGTACAGTTTGTACAAACAGGTCTAATGTCATGTCTGTATGCAAGCCTGCACCATTGCCATCGTCTTGCACAACCACATGGCATGCTCCTTGCCAGTGCTGGGCTAAGCAAGAGTCTGTAGACCTTATAAGTGGGAACTGTTAAGCGCCTGATCACAATCAAAAAAACCTTATTGTATTGTTCATTGTCAGCCCAGCATCACCATGATATATTTACACTTCTTAATTAGAGCCCAAATTTTGTAACACATCTCCCAAGGCATCCAAAGCCTCATCATCTGATTCATCATCATCATTGCCAGCTGCAGGTGTGTCAAACGCAGACACTGCATCAGGAAACAGCTTCCCAAAGGCTTGCTTAGCATGCCTGATTGCAGAGTCTACATCTATGCTGCCATCCGGCGGCAAGCAACAGGCTACATTCGATGGCAATGCCTGGTCATCATCATTTTTCTGTTGACACTGCTGGTGGAAAAAGGCCACTAGCAATGCTTCTGGACAGTCACGGGCAAAATGCTGTGTCTGCTCTGATGGGTTTGCATTGGCAGCACTGGGTGAGGGGGTACAGTCTCTGGTGGTGGTGTTTGCAAACACTGTTTCAGTCTGGACAAGCACTGAGACAGCATCTGCCAAGTCCTCTGCAGCTGTTGCTGCTGTGCTTGGGGTGGACAGGTAAAGAAGATGTCTGCAAGTGCGCCAGCAAGGGGTGTAAGAGTGACTGTACTGTTGGAGCGCACACACTCTCGTTGCATGTTGTGCAGGACATGTGATGCATTGCAGCAGCCAGGCATGACAAGCTGCACCACGTGAATTGAATAATTGATTGATTGACAACGTCGCAGTGCCTGCAATAAATGTATGCAGAAATCCAATGCTGTTGATCGCCTGCCAAACGCAAATTGACTGGCAGTGGCTGACAGTTCAAGTCAGAATTGCAAAGGGGTCTCTTGTTCAAGACTGTGACAGATGTGTGAGTGTGTGCTGACCTGTTGCTAGGGCACACTGCTGCAGCAGGGCCAAGCTGAATGGCCCTGATGGCATGTGGGTTGTGTAACAAAGGCGTGTTGGGAGGAATGATGATGAGCAGCTGTGACTCACCCTCCTGTAGCACAAGCATACAAATCATGGTCAGCACGCTATGGCCCTGACACCTGATGACATGGTGATTATGGGCCTCATCGGGCAGATGTTTATAATGCAGTTTATTGTGCATTTCATTCTGCATTATGATTTGCAGTGATGTTCTTTTTGATTTTTTCTGCAGTTGGCCACTAGTGCTGCAGCTGAAGGGTTGTGTCTCCATTGGCAGGCAGATGAGTGGCAGGCTCTGAGGAATGCAGCAAACATAAGCAGGAACAACAGAGGGAGATCTGGCAAGTTTATCCAGGCTATCCAAGGTCAGAATCCATGAGAAAGTATGCCTACTAGCAAAACGGCGCCCCCGCGGCATCAGGCATCTGCTCTGCACACAACATCCTACAGCACTAGCAGGAGAGTGCAGACTTGATTGCACACCTGTATGGGGCCATCTAAGATGCAGATTGCCCTCGATATGCGACTTGCAGGCGTAGAGCTGGCTGGCTGTTGCTCTACTGGCAAAGCTGACCGAGACAGCTTGAGAAGGCTGTACAAGACGGCAGCACTGGCGGCTAAAGCAGAGCATCTGACTACCTGAACAACACACACAATGGTATGGTTGCAAGCCTTTTCAGCCCCTGAACCAGCACACACGCCCAACAGCTTGCTTTGGTCCACAACAGTCATCAAGGGAGCAGGAGCTGTGTCTACACTTACGCATCACAACTAACTTGTGCCATCTCACAGACTTGGCATGATTGCTTGTGTGGGTGAACAAGGATCACGTGCAAGGAGCACAAAAGCTGTGTCAGTAGAATCTGCTCTCATCTGACAACTGTGCTGCAATCAGGCCAGGATACAAGCTGCAACAAAAGTGAACATTGAATCATACACACAGTCTGCTCGTGACCATGAGCAGCAATAAATGGTGGGCCGATGCAAACCCATGGCAGCAGCTCATGACAGATTGTGACTCTGCAGTGCATGTGCAAAAGAAGTGCACATGGTGCTATCGGGCATCCATGGCCGAGCAGACAGGATATTTACCTGTCCGGTGTCTGTCTGTATCCCTCGGCAATCATACGTCTCAGGGTCCAGCAGTAGACTTTCAATAGGTTGTCGCAAGACATATACAGCCCCATGCACAGCAGCCATTCTGCAGGCAATGCGGCTGTATATGAGAATATGAGAATTGCTATGACTCTGTTTCCAGTGATGCAACCAGTGATGGTACTGACGTCACTACATGGCAGGGAACTCTGCGTTTGCAGCAGCAAGCAGCAACAGCATCTCAAAAGTCATTGTGAGAGCGCAAAAGGCAAGAAACCTGCTTCAGGCTGGCATGAGCGATACCTCAATAAAATGACACGCAAGCCACATGCATTCAATACAGTAGCCCAGCAAAACTGTGCACATGAAGCAATCATCATGTGGTCTGATGCAACATGCATGCTGAGGATGTGCATTCCGCAAGACAGCAAGCCAGTGTGCACCTGCAGAATGCCTGTGGCAGCTCAGCACAGCCATACATGGGGGTCAGACAAGCCCCACTGGAAGGGCCATGCCGTCCCACTGAGCTCAAGTACTGCCTCAAGGCCTGCACACCTTGCTCAACGGTCATCGTCCCAGAATTTGAGGCAGACGCCGCTGCTGCAGGTTCTCCTGCAGCTAGCTGATGCTCAGCAGCTGCAGCTGCAGGTGCTGATTGCGAAGCTGCTGAGGCAGGGGAGGCTGCAGATGATGACATGCTGGGCTGCAAACCTGCTGTAGCAGCTGGTGGTGAAGTTGATGACATGACTGATGCTGAAGCTGAGTCTGAAGGCGCTGCTGCAGATGCATGCTGGGATACAGCAGGTGGCTTCAGCCGCGATGATGCTTGTGTAGGTTGCGACTGGGAAGGAGAAGGGGCAGGTTGATCTGTGACCAGGCTTTCCTGGTCTGAATCAGCCATGGCGACTGCATACATGATGAACTGGCGCATCAGCAGTGAGAGGCCTTGCGATCTCAGCAAAGTGACCAGAGGCTGGTGTGGGGCTGCCTGCAGCACAGCAACAAGGTTCAGTGCGTTGGTCTGCCAGTAGTTAGATGTGTAACAGCACCATAGCAGTAGGACATGCAAATATTGCACAAGGCATGAATTGCTACATGTGCAATCATGTAACTGGGTACTGCTAGCTTGTACTTGCACCTGTGTAGTACCTGCGGGAAGGGGTTATCTTGCATGCTGTTGCCTAGCTGCATCAGGAACCTGGTCAGCAGCCTCTTATCCATGGGCCCTAAAGTCCTGTCTCTGAAGACTGCTGCTCGAGATGCTGGCACACTAGTCAGCTTGCCATCTGTATAGGTGTAACTGCAACCCAACACAAGCTTTGCATGCTGCGGATCACTTTGCAGAGGACATGTTTTGTGATGCTGTTGATGCGCCTTTTACGCTGACAATATGGCAAAACCAAGTGGACATAAAAAAGACTCACCTGCCCTGAAGCAGCTTGAACTCTAAATAGTTTTGGACGCCAAATGACAACATGGTGTCTATTGTGTCTGATGCGCAGAACACTACCTGTAGTTGCCAGATTGCTGGTCATGTGGATTTCCAATTCAGAAAACAAAACGCAAGCGACGAGTACCTGCCTTGCCAGCAAGATCCAGACTGAACTCCCGAGATGATCCCAGTCCTACAGGCTGCTGATGCAGTTGTGTATTGCTGTATGTCTGCGCTTGCTCATGTGTCATAGGCACTTGCAAGAAGTCAGCATCAACAGCGTCAGCTGCTGTGGTACTTGCAGACTCCTGCAGGCCTGTCTGCTGCCGTAGAGGTGGCATAGCTGTGGAACTAGATGTTCGATCCGCCCACACCAAGAACTGATCCATATTGAGACTGCTCCACGCAGAGCCATAACTATCTGCCTGATCAAGATGTAAAACGGTCTTGCCAGACCTTGCCGCTGACCTGCAGATGATTGTGGTTGTTTTGAATTGCATTGTGTAAATTCATCCAAAGACTGTTCGATCTTTGACACCGTTGGCAGTCTACATGACGGGGGTACTCACGCTGCAACGAGAGACTCTTCCAGACCAGTTCCAATGACGATGAGGTCGAAAGACTCCGGCTGAATTGAAGTCATGCCAGCACGCTACCCTCGGATCTGCGCACCCACCTGTCTGAAAGGCAGATTTCGATGCATAATGTCGTCGATGGCCTGTTGGCAATGTTGGAAGTCCTTGGTTCTGCCTTTCTGACTAAAAGCACGATGACTAAAGCTCTGCTGTTGTCGCTCGGGGAAAACAAAAATGGTGCTGCATCCCGTGCATGTTTGTCCGCTGCATTCCCCTTTGCAGTTCCCCGTGTTCTCCGAGGTTGAGATGCAGTCAATCTTGCGGCAGGACAGCCACTGCAAAGTCTTGCCGCTGTTATCGCTTCTTGATCACTAGCTGTAGATGCTCACGCGGGTCGCCCTTGCTGGGAGTGCGTATGGCCGGGAACCCATTTGCTGTGTTGAGTGATCAGGACGGTTCCGGTAGCGTCGGCAGCCCTGGCCAGCCTGGCCCAGCGGACAAATTCGACACTTCAACCTTGTCTGCAGCTTTGAAGGGAGCCAGGTGAGAGGCACCTGAACTAAGTCGGCGTCACGCTCTTTGCACTTGTTGTGCAATCTATTTACCTCTGCCATTTACCGTTCTCATATGTCCTCCCGTGCCACGCAGTGTTGGTCAAGAGGCTGAAGTACCAGCAGATGCTGCTGCAGCAGCAGGACAAAAGAGACCTCAAAGGCTCCCAAGTACACACAAGCAGCCGCTTGTATGGGTGGACTTGGAAATGACAGGTGCATTTATGCTCAAGAGTACCGAAACATTTGACTTGTCGAAGTACGCAGTTTTGCTTGTGTGTTTTTGTTCTTGCCCTTCAACCAGCTCTGTGCTGCAGGTCTCGACCTGCAAAAAGACAAAGTAATTGAAATTGCATGTTTGATAACAGATGGCCGGCTGCGGGACCCTGTTGAGGTGAGCAGCTATCATGTGTGCAAACGACCTGAGTGAGGGCTTTGCAAACCTGGTGAGAGAGTTGCTCATGCAGGGCCCCAATATTGCTATACATCAGCCTGATGAGGTGCTGGATGGCATGAACGCATGGTGTGTGGATCATCACGGTGCAAGTGGGCTGACACAGAGAGTGCGTGAGAGTACCATAAGCATGCAAGAAGCAGAAGAGCAGGTGCTCACATTCATCAAAAAGCATGTGCCAGAGCCAAAGATGGCTCTTCTTGCAGGAAACTCAGTGCATGTTGATCTGGCTTTCCTTCGGCAGTGCATGCCCAGACTGGTCGACCACTTGCATTACCGTATTGTGGATGTCTCTAGCATCGCTGAGGTCTGTAGACGCTGGTGTCCAGATCTTGCAAGGAAAGCACCCAGAAAGGAGAGGCTGCACACTGCTTTGGCAGATATCAAAGAAAGCATACAAGAGCTGCGATATTACAAAAGGACATGCTTCAAAGGACTCAAAGAATGATGTTGCTCATATATGTGTAAGTGCTGTGTTTGCTAAATCAGAAGCGGCCTACAGTGCACATATTGACTTATCAGCGCGACCCAAACGTATGATTGTCCCTGCTCCTTCAAACCTGCTTGTACATGGTGCATTGAGGTTACAAGCAAAGTATGTTTCATGCAAGCATGCCAACAGTGACATTGCTATTGACCAAGCGCAATTGAGTCATCAACATGCCCGGTGATTCAGACCTTTGGCCAGAATCTGTTGATATACGCATTATCAGGCAAGGCATTATTTGTCCCAATCTTGCCAGATACCAGGTCGTGCATTGTAGTACAATCGCTCACCAAAGTTGTTGAGGCTCTTCACAGCAAGCATCTGATCAAGACACAAGGTGTTGACATGTTCGTTGACAACGCTGGCATCCTTGCGATGTGGTGCTGAACGCATTACACAGTTTAGCCTTCCAAATCCATGTGGTAACGTCATACATTGCTGTTTGAATAGGTACTCAGTGGGCTGGCTGATACAAATCAATTGGCTGATCAATGTGTGGGCATCAAGCTCACCACAGCACACAAAAGCAATGCCTGTCATCAGTAAAATAGTACAGTGCAGTAGCAGCAACACAAGCTTGAGATGAAGTGCACAGAGTCTGTCTGTGCATAAGATTGCATGAAGAAACCACCAGGCTGGAAAACAGAACTAGTGCTTGCAACTCCACAAGGACCAATTGCAATGATAGGCAACATCAATGTGACCTCATTCACACAGCAAAACAGCAGCACAACAATGAGCAGCCACAAAAAGAGACTTTCAAGACGTATGCAACAGTGCATTGCGGTATATATTCAGGCTAATCCACACCAGAAAGAGCCAAAATGGGATCAATTAAACAGTGAACTCATGGGGATGCAGCACTTTGTTGAACGTGGTGATGAGTTCGATGTGGCATTTCATGTCTGCTACCAGTATCGCTGACGTTTTGCACGTCAAGACCCTGAGCATGGGCATCGCTTAACTGGTTTGCTGCTCCAGATACCGCTGCATCCTGCCATGATGCTGTGCGCACATCAGTGCTATTGCTCTCAGCAATAAAAGCGACATCATTGTCATATAGCATGCTTCCCAGTTTGCTACTATGCTCCACTCCATGCTGATGGGCAGCATGCTTGACCAGCAAGAGGTGCTGTTGCAGCTGATGTAACTCCTTCTGTACAGCCATGAACACTTTCAGCAATGTGCCTGAGGCATTTGCATTAGAAGTGGCAACCAACAGCTTGCAATACATCATGCAACCACTGCATGAAGCATCACATCACCTCGAGCCTTTCGTTAGATTTGCTTAGCTCCAAGATGATCTGCAAGAGCAGAAGCTGTGAGCACAGCTATACAGTAACCTGTTGCATGATAGGACAGAAGGGAGAAAATGGTGGACATACGCGCTCCTTCGTGACATCTTTTGCAGGTGCCGCTGCATCCTCGGTTGTTGACTCTGGTCTCGACGGAACAAGGTCAGACTGCATCCCCAAGAAGACCAGCAGGAGTATCAACCCGACAACAAACGGTCGTGAGATCCCTTGACCACCGTTCACAGGTATGAACATGGCTAGGGGTGTCTGGCCTTCATAGATGCTGTCAATTTGTTTATCAGGCACTTGCTCACAGCTGAAGTCAAGCAGTAGGTGTGTTATTGCAGACCAGCCTGCACTTGTTCTCACAACACTCTTTTTCCAACTGACTTTCTGCAAGCCTCTCGCCGGTGTGGGGCTGTGGAACTACAGCGTGATTGAGCTGTCATGAGCTCTCATATTGATCAATATAGATCTGTAGTGCTCGGAACCTATGCATGGCTCTCACACTAAACACACTTCTGCTCTGGGCAATCATTGATAGGGCCGTGCCAAATTGTTTTAGGTTTCGCAATTTAGAAGAGTTCTCGCGTGCACAGTGTGCACTGCACACAGGAATGCTGTCGACAAGCAAGTGAAGGTGCACGTATCCCCAGCAGGTTTGCGCAAGGTCTGGAAGTCGATCCGAGGTTCCGGTGCCTCATTTGGAGGTACTCAGCTTGAGCCGTAGTCCGTTTCGACATGTTTCTGACAAGAAGCGAATACGATCGAGGAGTCAACACTTTCAGTCCGGAAGGCAGACTGTTTCAGGTTGAATACGCCATAGAAGCTATCAAGGTCAGAGCCGATCTGCGCTGCACGTTTTCCCAATTCAGCTTGATCAACCAACTTCACATCCTGCGTGCAGCTTGGATCAACTGCTATCGGCGTTAAGACACCTGAAGGAGTTGTTCTGGTAGTCGAGAAGCGTGTCACGTCACCATTGCTGGTCAGCCATCAAGATCACAACTAATCTTCCGGCTGTATCTTTGGTTGCTTTGCTAGATGTGCTTTCTGGTCTGTCGCAGGAACCCAGCAGCATACAAAAGATTGCAGAGATCGATCAACACATAGGTGTTGCCATGAGTGGTCTGACAGCAGATGCAAAGACTTTGATAGATCGTGCGCGAGTGGAGACACAGGTATCACAACAGCAGCAGCCTGCAACACACTTGTACTGTTTGTCGCTGCAGTACGCCAACATCCTCGTCTAAAATTGGACTTCCGTGACTTGCCTGCTTTGCTTGCAGCAACATCGATTCAGCTATGATGAGCCAATGCCTGTTGAGTCATGCACACAAGCCTTGTGTGATGTAGCTCTTTCTTTTGGTGAGGATGATGAAAAAGAGGGCAGCATGGTAAGATTTGCCTGACCGACTTTCAATACCTCTGTCTGCTCACAGTCTAGATCAGCAAGCACCCTAATTGATGGTCTGAAATGCAGAGCCGACCTTTTGGTGTGGCGCTCCTGCTGGCTGGATGGGATAGTGACGGTCCTACTCTGTGAGTGATCTGTTCCCCCCCCCTTCTTCCCAAAGTTGCACTGCATGGAAGTGTCATACCTGTGTTCATTTAAACAGCAAGTGTGCAGCTCAATGCAAGAACTCAGTGGAAGGCAGAGTGCTGGTATGTGACTCTCATATGACTAACAAACCTGAAGGCAAAGCCATGTTGGCTACACGGCAGTGCTGCACTTCCCTGACGCTCAGGTTGGGCTGATTATCTTGCTGTGGTTGTGTACACAGGTTTCACACAGACCCCTCTGGCACTTTTGTGACATACGAGGCAAAGGCAATAGGTAGTGGTAGTGAAGGTGCTCAGACCAGCCTGCAGGTACCTCATTTGTGCCAATCATCAAGTATCAGCACACCCTGCCGTTCTTGCCGTCTACTCTTCACTAGACGACCAAATGCGCCGACCAAGCCTGCTGTTCCTCTTATTAGGCTGCTGCCCACATCCTAATATGTGGCAGCAGCACTGCTGCTTTTCATGCTTCATGCACTGGCCATTGTCTGCACCAAAACAGAGTTTGTCAAAAGCAGCATGACTGAACAAAATTTGTTTGGCAGCCAGCTTGCACTGCTGTTTAGGCTGTCTATATGGTCTTATGGATCAAGCCTGCACGCTTTACGTCAATGCTAGGACTCTGCGTGAATGCTGCTTTTTGTGCAGGAGAATTATCAAAAAGACATGTCTCTGAAAGATGCAGAGGTGATGGCGCTGTCCACTCTGAAGGAGGTCATGGAAGAGAAGGTAATCTTGACACGCTTGATGTGACATGCCATATGTGCTGACCTTGACTGCATATGAGCGACATTGCTTGCCGTGATTTTAGACCTTTATGATGGTCTTGTTTGTGTTGTGTCTGCACACTGTCTGGCTTAAATTAGATGTTGCATGCCAAGGGCAAAGCAGAGCTCAGAATCAGACGCCATGATTGCTACTGCTCATGGGTCATGACTGTCGATTGTGTCTTTGGCATCAGATCAATTTCAGCAGTTGCACCTGATTGGTCACCTGCAACACACAGACTGTCAATGTTTTCATCATGGGCTGGCATGTGCAGGTGACATCAACAAACGTGGACATTGCCACTGTTGCACCAAGCTATCACCTGTATGATCAGTCGGAGGTAGAGGACGTGATCTCACGGCTATGATGACACTTCTTCAGATACATTCAGCCAGACCCGTGAGCAATAACTCTTTGCTACCCTGCTTGCATGATGTGCGTCTGCTATTCAGCATTAGTACTGTGCATGTATGTGCTCTGGTCATGAATATTGCTGCTGCTGGCTGTGCATGTAGTGGCTGCTCTGTTGAATCTACTAGACATAAAGACTCAAGCAGAAGACAGAACGATCCTGTCACAATCAGCAAGCAGGGGGACAGGCTAGCAAGAGTCCTGCTGCTCTTTGGGCAAAGCATGTCCACCGGTCACTGATCCTCCACAGCACATGCCTACCCGTCGACTTTACCTGTTATCTACTTGGTTTCGAATGTACCGCACGCCTAAGTATGCATAATGCTGTCCATAATGCATAGGTTCGGAATGCTTGCACACAAGTGTGGTTAAACAGGTCTCTAGATTGATACTTGCTAGACTACAAAATAGCAGGTGGAGGCTGTTTGCAAGATCATACAGAGACTTTCACAATCTGGGACATAACACAACGCAACAGATGTCTAATACTGCAGTTGAGCCATGCGTCAAGTGTTACTGACTCTGAGCAAAATGCTCAGTGGTATGAGTAACTAGACAGCAATAAATGTGAAGGCACTGCATCTATACCTGTAGTAGCTATATTTGCTGTATAGGGCATGCCTAAGTCCTATGTCAATTTGAAGTTAACCATGCCCTGCAACAAGCTTTGGCAAGCAAAATGGAAAACAAAGCAGCCCAAACGGGATTATTGCAGGTAAGAACTTCCAAGCCGAAGGTGCTAACAAGCTATCAGCAGCTGCATGCATGCCAGCTGGTATCCAGACCTAGACACGAGATGTCTTACGTCGCAAGGCAACATACACCAACACACGCAACAACACCAATGTAAAGATCAAAATGCACGGGTTGATAATCTTCCATGTCTTTGAATTAACCCCCTGCTGAAGACCCAAAGCTGACTGAATGTTTGTCACAAGAACACACCTGGGGTCAGTCTGAGGATTAGAAACGTCAATGGAGGCGGCTGCACCTGCAAAAGAACAACATCATCCTGAGCAACAACATTCACCTGCAGCTGCTGTTACTGCAACAAAGTCTGTTACATCCAATTTAGGCCTGCTGAGTACGCACCTAACACAAGCACAGGCAACAATCTAACTGTAGATTGCTATGTGCAGAACATCCAACAGCAAATCAACAGAGAAATTTGTTGCACAACAAGCACAACATTCAATGGTCCCATGTGCTAAATTCTGTGACTAAGCAGAGCCCTTTGCAAAGACTTGAAGACATGTGTGCACTGTCTGGCAAGGCAGATCACTCAGGACAGCAGATTGGCAGATCAGTTGGACAGCAAAAGCAACTTACTTCCAGCTGCATTTGGATCAGTGCAGGTGTACAAGTTTCGGTCTTTGAATTCAATGTGTACCAGCTGTCCATATCCTGCAGCCACACAAGATGTCAAAGCACTCCCTGCTGCACAACAAGAAGCTTGTATCGCACTGACGGCTACTGCAAATTACATTCTCTGAAAGCTACAAACAAGGCGTTGATGGACAGAAGCTTGCTGACAGACCAGGGCTCATCAGAATGCGTTAGACAGATGCGCATGCATTCAAAAGAGAGCTTATCAGCAAGCGAAACTAGAAACCATAAGCTGTTGGTGCAGAGCTCAACATTGCAAGCTGAAGCGCAGCAATGTCTGTAAGAGTCTCATGAAACAGCAAGAGCCAGACAGACTGGGGGGTGGCCCCCAGTCTGGGGCCACCCCTGTATGCAAGAAGACAAGCAGAATAGCTCAAGCTGACTCACCATAGAAGATGAATGAAAGGTACTTGAACCAGGAGATCCACACAGGGATTCCTGCAGAACAGGGCACACTCAGACCCTTCTGGTAACTGAGCAATTCTACAATGATGTATGGCAACGTCAGCAGCACCCAATGCTTTCCACACAAGCTCTATGCAGCCAGCCAGAAATCTTGACCAGTCAACTCTCTGCGTCACCGTCATGCAGCATTGCACACAAGACTTGGGTGCACAGGCATGCCTTGACTCAATGCAGCGCTCTTTTTGCGATGAGCGTCATTATCATACACTGGCTGCCAAAACATAATCTATTGCAGGGAGCTACTTAGGACTGCAGGTAGCTGAACCTAGGGGAAAACACATCCTAGATGACGAAATGTTTCTCATATGAAAATGCAAATGAACCTAGACCAAGAAACGAATCCAGCTGATGCATGTATGACTGATCACCTCGGACAAAGTAGCCTCCTGTGAGGATGAAGGTGAGCATGATGATGGCTGCCAGGGTCTGCGCCGTCTTGGGGACCATCACAATGGTTCCTAGCAACAGCCCATATGACTGCGCCACCTGCAACCCCACAGAAATGAGTTAGCTCCCAGGTGGCAGCGTGAACTGCTGCTCAAGAGGTTGCAGTGCACGCAAGCACTCATCAAAGCTGGCCCTGACAGCACTGGCCGGAATCAGGAAGCACAGTGGAGCAGATAGAGCTTCAAAGCATAGGCATGTAACAGTGCTGCAGTCGGATATGAACCCTAGAGTGGCTTCTCATTAGAATAATATTAACAATATTAGTGGTGATAATGATGATGATAATAATAACAGCAACAACAGCAACAGCAACAATTGATTGACACCGGAAGGTGTAGATTTTTTTCTTCTTTCCCTTCTGTGAACCCTAGGGTGCAGAACCTACCAGCATGACCAGGATGACGGTGAAGAAGTTGGCGAAGAAGGCAGCAGCCGTGTAGCGCAGGTGGCCCATGAAGTAGACCAGCAGCAGGAACAGCGTGGGGATGGCCATGTCCATGGGCAAATCGGAGGCTGTGCGGGCGAAGTAGAAGGCTGACAGGCGGTACATGCCGGAGGCGCGCTCCTTCAGCAGCATCTTGAACTCGTCTGGGAAGGTGAATAGGGCCACGAACAGCTGGCGGAAGGACAGGAAGAGCAACTCGAAGAAGAGGAGACCTGCAGCAACGGTTGGGGAGAGTCATGTGCGTGTGTGTTCCATGAACAGGACTTGAAGGGAAGGTGAACCGAATCCCACGCAAAGACCAGAGGAACAGCATCAACAGCTGAGAAACGGAGGACTCTGCAGCACAAGCAGATCTTGAGGCTTGAGTGCTTGAGTTTTTGAGCCGATGTGTCAATCTTGGTCACAAAAGTAGTGCAAACTACAAGTTGCAAGCATCAACTGTAAGGAGTGGCATCACAGGGCACCAAAGGGTGAGAGCAAAGGTTAAAAAGGACAAGGGCTCCACACTCACATTTCTGGCTGGAATGTCACTAAGCTCAAGACATCATGACAGGAGTTGCCACTGCATTTACAGCACTCTCAGTGCTTTCAGAACAGCACTTGCATATACATGTCACAACTGCATGCATATACCTAGAGTATCAGAGGCTGCAGCTGTGGTGCTAGACTTAGCCCTCTGCAGCCAGAACAGTCCACTCAGCACTCCAACAATCAAGAACTGGCACAGATCCTGCGTGCTCAGGGACTGGAATCTTCGTGTGCGCACAGACCTGCACCACAACAGCCATCTCAGGCTCTCTGACACACACAACACGCATGTGTGCAAATGGAGTCATCCATCCTGACAGACACATCAGCACAGACAGTGGGGGGGGGGGGAGGGGGGGCAATTGGACCCTTGCCATAGATGGGCTTACTATATGGCGTTGGAAGCAGATTGAACTGCTTCACTGAGTCTCAGTTTTACACTGAGCTACATGGTCTTACAGTCTCGTACATACTCACAGACTTTCAGAGGGTCACTATCGCAGTTGCAAATCTCATGATGGTTCCTGCAGCTTACAAACTCGGTACAAACCAAAGTCTCCTTTTGGGAAACAACACAGCCAAAAAATGACAGGGCATGAGAGCACCTGTGACAATGTTGGTGACATAAAACGTTGGGCTGCCAAGCCAGCCAGTTGGTGCTGTGCATCAGATGCACAGACGTACCTGATGAACAGGATGCGGATCTGGTTGGGGTAGGTGGCTCCCCACCGGCGCTGGTTGGCCTGTGGCACAGCTGCAACCTTGCCACTCACCCCCGCCTGCATTGCTCATGCCATGTCACTCACACAGCATCTCATATACATTCAACACAAGCCTGTAACAAAGTTATGGACAGAACAAGGCAACAAATCTTTACCAAAGGTGTCTATATCCAGCTTTTAAATGGTCATCTGGACATGGACACACATTACATGGGACACATTCATTGCGTATGACACCTGTATGTGAACGACTGTCATACTTTGGTCCAAGTGGGCAGGCAGGGCCCTTGCACTGTACAAGTTGTACAACTGCACAGGTACACAGATTTTGGCATACAGTGGTATGAGCTGCGCTGCAACTACAAAGCACCAAGTTAGGCAACCTTTCATGGTGTCTCAGGACAGCAGCAACACCAAACATCAAGGCCAGAAGACTTGCTTGTGGAAGAGCCAACTGTCAACAGCACAAAGTGTCAAAAGATAGCATGCACGGCACAGCGTGAGCATGTGAGAAGATCCGCCTTCAGCAAAGGTCAGGAGAGCATGCCTGGTTGCCCTGTTCTATGTCCAGGCCATGCGCTCCAGCACGATCACCCTCTTCTTCATCCGCATCTTCATCATTACTGTCATCCATTGCCGGCAGCATAGATGCTGCAATCCCTGTCTCATCCTGCAGACCAACAGCACCTGAATGACACCTGATAGTATGAGCACAAACAGTACATACAGCGTACCAAGAGCAGCACGTGACCATGTGCCGGTGTTCACTGACTTCTTGTCACATCATGGTGCTGACCCTCATATTGACATGTCAAGCACTCAAAACCCTGCGCATACCTAGCTCATCATGAGCTGAACAACCATTTCATTATTGTCATTGTGGTTGTTACTATTACCATCATTATTTTTGTTGTTGTTGTTATTGTCACTGTTGTTGTTATCATTACTAAGCACTCAAAACGAGCTGGCATGATGGTGTGAGACACAACTTCTGGACTGTAGTGTTTGGTCAAACAGCAACACCAGCATCCAGTCTCAGCAAACCTTCAAGCAAAACATATCAAATGCTGACATTCTCAGGGACTGCACTGACTGCAAAGCTTCTCGACACAACAGAGCGCATGTCACTGTGACTGTCATCAGCTGACACCTCATTCATACAGAGAGCTATTCAGGACTGTATATACCTCATCCTAGGGAAAAGCATGTGGCTAATGGAAATGAAAGGCTGTCAAAGCATGTCGGTGTGTGCTTACATGATGGCTTCTGCCATTAGGCAAAAACTGGTCACGTTTGAGAGCCTGTTGGTCTATGGAGGGGCGCAGCCAGGAAAGGTTGCTGTCTGATTTGCTGGGGTCATAGCCATCAGTAGGATGCTTGGCTAGGTAAGCCTCAGTGCAAGTAATGAGATACGTTCGACTCTCCTCTCCACCCCTGCACCGAAGCATGAAGATCATGTCCCATGCTGGTGATGCGCTGAGTGTCTGCTCTGAGCTGTTGCTGAAAGAGCAAACAAAAGCGTGTTGCATGCATGCGCCAAATGCAACATTGCTGTGTTTTTGGCAGAAACCCAAGAAGCAAGGTGCAGCACAAGGCTGGATGACAGCACTTGCCCTCTGCGCAGCTTTCAGTCAAATCTGCTTTGCAACATTGCTGTGTTTGTGCAGCAAGGTGTAGCATAAGGCTGGATGACAGTACCTGCCCTCTGTATAGACATCAGCGCTGGACAGGTCCAGGATGAAGTCTGCAACATTGACTCGGTAGGGCAGAGTGTACCCAAGCTTGTCAAAGTACTCGTCTGCTAGTTCGCCTCTTCCATAGTATAGGGCATGCCCCTGAACAACATCACCACCAACCTTGTGTTGTATGCTTTGGCACACATCATTGGTACACGTCAATGGTACAGGTCATAAGTACAGGACAAACATATATTGCTGCAGCTAAACCTACCAGGGGGAATGTAACATCACTCGTAACTTTCGCCCTGAGCACACTAACCAATGAAGTATAGTGAGAACCTAGGGCAGTGAAATAGACGCAAGGCCACTCTTACACCGGTGAAAAGCTTGTCCTGGATTTACAAGGTCTTGGCACCAACACGAAGATGACTTTCAAAGACTGAAAAGACTGCTCATATGCACATCAAGTAAAGTCATGATTAGACAAGCTATAAAAGGGAAAGTCAACCAGACACAGAGTATATAGATCAAAGGACTCCCCTGATACCTAATAATGCCGAAGCACTGGTTATCTTTACATTCTAATGCATGATTACAACCATACTCTGTGCAAGTCAAGGGAAAGCAGACCTGACTGAGAAGTAGTAGCTTGTCCAGCTGCTGGTACAGGCGGCTGGAGGGCTGGTGGATGGTGGTCACAATGGCCCTGCCCCCTTGCGACAGCTGCCGCAGCAGCTGCAGCAAGTGCATGGCAGTTGTGCTGTCCAGACCCTGTGAACACAACAGATCAGAAGGCAATTTTGGGCAGATATTGGCAACTTGCAATGCAACATTGAGCATCATGATCTGTGCCTGGCTGCGCCATGGCACACATGTCAGGACACTACCAGTGATGGATGTACAGTATACATCCAGATGTGTTACAACCAGATGCAGCCCACCAAAGGTCAGTGATGCCACAGCAGCCTGTGATGTTGAACAAGATCTGCAACAGAAGCAGTACAATTAATCAGCACAACGACATGACTAGGCACAACGACATGACTAGGCTGCCGAGAAGGTCACACAGCTGTTATTACATTTGTACATGCTCAGCATGTTGTTATGAATAACATGTCACTGGGTTCAAATACAAGCTGGAGCAAACCTGCCGCATCTTGTCTGCTGCTGCTGGAGCTTCTGTTTGTCTGGTGGCGCTGCTTTTGAAAGTGGGTATAGAAAGCTTGGGCAAGCTTGGCAATATGCTAGCACCGCCTGGTGCCATGGCCGGTACCCAGGCTCTGACATTGCTGTACTCTAAATAAAGCTGATTGTCCTGAGGCACCTCCTCCAACAAGTCCACTGTGTTCTTGTCGGGCTTCCCAATTGAGACCTGATGCTGTCCTGCCTTCTGTCTCTTGAATGAGCTTGGTGTCTGCTCAAAGTCTACCGGGCTACTGTTGGACAGGCCAGACAGTTGCCTCCCGCTGGTCGAGACACCATCGCCCAGGGAAGCACGAGCACGTCGGTTTCTGTCGATTTCGGACATCTCGCTGCTGGACATCCGTTCCACGCTCTAGCGATACGAGGTGTGTATGACGTAACCAGTGATCCACAAAAAACGGCAACGGTGCTCGTGGTGGACGTGACCGATAATCAGTGCTGCACTTGGATCACTATCAAGTACATGTTTTGTATGACGCGAACGCTTGCGATATCAAGTTGTGGACGGAGCTCTGCTGGTGACACGCGCGAGGGACCTCGAGTCACACATAACTACTGGCCTGCAGTAAGGTCTTGCATTACATAGCCAAGTGACTAACCCAGACAACGATGCGGCACCCTTTAGATTCACACTGTATGGACATCCCCACGCTTGGGCCAATCACTCAAAGCGCAGCCCCAAAGCGCAATTCGTCACCAAACTTAGTCAGCAGCAGCAGCAGCTTGCGCAAGCGTCATGCTGTTCTGCTAGAAATACATGCCAAAAGCAGATCCACACAGGAGAGAATTGACCTGACTGATTAGCAGCCTGCCATGCATGTATTGCGCAGCCAGAGTCGACGCTGGAAGATTCAGACTTTCCACGTCAACAATGCTATTTGCAAAGCTCAGGACTCTGCAGTCAAGGCACACTACTGCTGCAATCACCACATCCCAGCACATATATTTCAATTATGCCAAGCACAGCCAGCCAAATGGTATTCCTGTGACGTGGATTTCTCTGATATCCAGCACCTGCACATCTGGTTAGATTTTTCTTGCCCAGGCCTGTAGATCTTGAGCACCCAACGAAAGCTGCAACTGCGTGTGTGGGCAGACCGCAAGTGTGATCTTTGAATGCCACTATCTCCCAAGCACTTCAGACTGAGTTGAGGGAATGTGCTGACATGCATATACAGCAAAGCCAGTAGAGCATGCAATGAGTTTCGTTTCAGTTGCAATCAATTCATCAGAGCCACCAGGCACAGCTTTGATGGCTGAAATTGTATCGAAGACCAGGGTGGACCAACATCAGGGCATTCTTACGTGAATACAAGCAAAATACTTCAGCACACCTGTTGACAAGTCATCATGTCAGACATATAATGTACATCTTGTGGTGGTACAGCAGCAAGATCAGTAGGTGTAGTCTGCAATGTGAAGTGACTCGCCCTGGCCATCTGTTGAGTGATACGTGCCCATGGTGGCTTCACTATTAGCCTTGGCACGCTTGATGAAGGCTGCAGCCCCAGCTTTCAAGTTCTCCTCTTTGCCACCCCAGGCCTTGAGGGCGCTTGCTTGCAGAGCTCGCCCATAAGAGAAAGACAGGTTCCAGGGTCTGCGTGACAAACAGCTTTGATCATGCCCAACAATCTGTGAATCAACACAACCATAAGCTGGCCTGCAAGCCATTGATGCAGTCACCAGAACTGAAGTCAAGAACATGAGAGCTATGTGCTACCTCTTCAGGCCAGGCAAGCTGTTCTATCTACACACCAGTAGCCCATTGCGACCAGCAATTGTAATCAGCAACTGGAAACAGCAACCGCAACCAACCCAAAATCAGTGAGAGTCAACAATGGCAGCATGCTAAACAAGCACACCTTTTGGTGGGTATCTGGTTCATTGCATTCAGGTGCAGGGTGGCATTTTCCTCACTTTGTCCTCCAGACAGAAACACCACTCCGGGCACAGCTGCAGGTACTGTGCGCTGCAGTGCACGCACCGTCAGCATAGCAGCATCATCAGGCCTAGCTTGCTGCCCACTCACACCTGTACAATCACCTCAGCATATAAGCGCAAGAGACATCATGCTTGCAGGGCAGCTGTCACGAAAAGACACACCAGTTGAGTTGGCATGCAGCACTAGGTGCGCTTGTTTTGCAATCATTGGACCCTGGACATGTCAACTATAGGGCTGCACACATGTGCAGGGTGTGCAGGGTGACTAGGGGGTGAGTGTAGGGGATGTGTGAAGGGCAGACACACATATGCAGGATGTGCGGAGGGTGTGTGGAGGGCAAACACACATGTACAGGCTGCTTGTGGGGTGTGAACACATGCACTGGGTGTGTGTATCGGGTGTGTGCAGACTGTGTGCAGGGTGTGTGCAGAGTGTGTGTAGAGTGTGTATAGGGTGAGTGTAGGGTGTGTAAAGAGTGTGAGTAGGGTATGTATAGAGTGAGTGTAGGGTGTGTAAAGAGTTTGAGTAGAGCGTGCATAGAGTGTGAATAGAGTGAGTGTAGGGTGTGTGAAGTCTTTGCAGAATGTGTGTAAGCTGTGTGTAGGCTGTGTGTAGACAGCAGGGCAGCAAGAATCTCAGCCAGCATATGAGCAAGCCTTGAAATGACAAACACACTATCAGATCAGCCATGCAGCTGTGCGCTGCATGCTCTCTGTGCAGATGTCAACTTGGCATCATGTGGCAAGAACCGGACTGACAAGCAGGCATGTGGACTGACATTGCAGCTGGTTGGTTGCTCACCTGCTAAGACCATGTTTGGCTTGAGCAGTGTGCCTTCCAACAACACTTTGTGGTCACTCAGTGCCTTGTACACGGCTGCCAGAACACGCTCTGTCACCTCAACACACCTGCAGAAACCTACACAAGTACTGCGCACATGTGGACAAGTGTATATATGCAACATGCATGTGATCTCATGATATAAGATTGATTATGCCTGTCAGCAAGGCGGTGACAAAATACATGGCTGCATGACAAGACAATCAGGACAGGCCCTGTCGAGTCTGAAACTGAAAACACAATCTGGCTGTTAATACCAGCCATGTACACATGGGAAGGAAATTTCAGGTGTACATGGCATCAAGAGTGATGGCGCAGAGGTTGGCTTGCCCAGCAGCCACTGACCTGCCTGTGTCATGCGTGCCATCCGTCAAGATCTCTGGCTCCACAATTGGCACTAGTCCATTCTCCTGGCAAATGACTGCATATCTGGCTAGGCCATATGCATTCTCATGGATGGCCTGTATAGCAGCAGTCACCGCACAATCAGTACAATCAAGCCAGCGCCCAGTCAAACCAACTCTCATACATACACGCATGAGCTGCTGATGCATATATGTACAAGCATGTGTATATACATCAGCAACTTTATATGTCTCAAATGCTGGCATCTGCTTGGGTTCACAACATGCTGTCTGGTCAGGTCACTGCTTAGCTGAAGCTGCAGCTTGAAGATAAGATAGCCTGCAGCATGCTGCTATGTGAACAGCTCACAGACCAACATCCTGCTCAATCTTGGGCATGGAAGCAGCCAGCATGTCAGTGCAGAGAGCTGTCTCGTGCACAGGCAGCACTCAAAGATGAGTTTATCTGTTGCAAACACAGTGCCTCACAAGCTCAGAAGGGCTGCTGTCATCAATCTTCAGAACAGCTCTCCACTTTGCAAACCGTGCTCCTGCCTGGTAGTATTCAGCACAGCGCTTACCAAGGTCATCAAGGCCCTGAGTGGTTGTTTCCTCTGAGGTGCCGGGCAGTTTCACAACACCCTTATCGACCTGTACATGTGCAGTGACAATCTGCTGGCTACATTCTGCGACCCTGAATCATGGCGCCAGCTGAGAATTTTCAATTCAGGTGCTAGCATGTTTTAAGCAACCACTCTCGTGGCTGTCAGTATGGCATATATATGGCAAAACCTGATGACTGCACATAGATAGGCCTTGCCACTGTGGTAAAGACATGGAGAAGAAAAGCTCAAATCACCCTGTTCTGTCAGACTAGGTGTTGTTTTCCCAAGCATGCTTTCAACCTACCTTGATTCCAGGTAGAATGCCTTTGGTCTTCAGCGTCTCTGCAAACAGCTTCCCATCAGAGCCTTTCTGGAACAAGGTCTCTTCAAACATGATCTGCACTGCAACACAAGATGAGAGCTGGCATCAACTGCCTCACAGCGAGAAGCCTTCCCACCATGCACTTACCACACCACTAATGTATTGCTCAACCTCAGGAGCAGTGAACAGCATCTCTCTGAGCACTCTCCTGTTGGTTTCGTCATTATCAACCCCAATGCTAGACAGCTACAAACAGCGCAATATTGTCAGACTCTGCTGATGCGTTTAAGCACTGTACATATCTTCGTCGGTACGCATCCTAGTATCAATGGCAGTCCAAAGTACGTACCCTTTTGCCAATGGTGCCTGTGCTTTCATCGGCTGCCAGGATTCCCTTGCCACGCACAACAAGTGAAGCAGCTGTTTGGATCAGTTCTCCTGCATACTTGTTCGTGAAAGCGTTTCCAGGGTGCTGTGAGAGCAGGTGCATATTATGCCGGATCTGTGGCCAAGGACCAAATCACTCTAGAGCTGGCTAGCGTGCAGTTTGCTGCGACAGTGTGGCATGCAGTTCCAGGTCAGCGCTTGGGAAGGAATCTCAAACTGGACAAGCGTAATTTTCAACGATGTACATCATTCCGCCGTAATTACTAGGACGGGATTGCGAGTTGTCAACTTTGCCCTCAGCATTCACAGAACTTTCCCTCAGTACAAATCATCTGTTGCCTTTTGGATCTGCCTGAGGAGTGAGGTTGCACGTCAACCCATCAAAAGAACTCTTTTGGGCGTTGCAGTAGCGTATCTCCATCTTATCCTCCTAACTTTCAGCTTTGAGCCATGAATATTTTGGGCAGTGGAAGCTCGCACATGCAGGGCAGCATGAGGGTGAGCCACCTAAATAGCTTCCTCTCTTTCATTCTGCCAACCTTGTCAATGGAACTGTTCTCAGTCTGGGCTACCCACTGCAGATGCGTGCACCCGCAGCTTCAGCTGCAGCAGCCAATGCTAGGTGTCAGAAATGTCAACAGCAAGGCCATTGGACGTATGAATGCAATCAAGACTATTTGTACAAATCGAGGCCAACGAGAACACAGCAGCTGTTGGATCCGAAGGTATGCCTGGGTTTCACACAAGCTAATGACCAGAAAACCTCGTCAGGTGTATTGCTCTGTCAAATTGTCAGCTGACAACTTTGTAAAAGTCTGTGCGTTACAAGGATTTTTGCAAGGTGCCAACTGAACGCCTCACCAAATGTGCTGACCCTGACTGGCATATGTGTGCAGTATCGTCCAAAGTTTATGGATGCAAGAGAAGTTTTACCTGAGGATCAGCCTGCTCAGGCTGAGCCTGCTAAAGCACCCAGAAAACGACGCAGGCATCAAAGCGACTCCAGCTCATCTGATTCTGACAGCTCATCATCATCAGACTCTGGCTCATCATCTTCTTCAGATTCAGACAGCAGCTCTAGCTCGGATGGCAGCACATCCTCAGGTATCCTCGCAATGATCCTGCACAACCTAATGCTGTGTTTGGCGTTACCTAGGCGCATAAGCACTCATTTTGATTGTGTGCATCTGCCAACCTGCCTGGTACAAGCTTTTGGCTGGAAGCTGCTGTCCTTTGCATTGAGCAGTACTTCTGACCATCTCAACAATGTCACCTGGAAGTTTTGCCTGACAGTGTGCTCACTAACAGGTAGCACCTCTTCCTCAGGCTCAGACTCAAGCAGCAGTTCAGGCTCAAGCAGCTCAGATGCCAGCTCAAGCAGCGAGTCAAGCAGTGACAGCGAGGAGGACAAACCTCCTCGCCGGTCTCACAAGCGCTTGCAAGAATACCCAGTAAAGGAGTCTCGGCAGAATGGCATGCCGGATTCTGACAGGCAACATTACGCCAGGCATGAGCGAGGATCCGATAGAAGAATGCAAAGCACTTCTAGGAGAGTTACAGAGCATTATAATGATGAAGCAGCATACAGGGGTGACAGCAGACGTGCTGACTATGAGAGACATAGGCAGAGTGAAAGACGCAGTGTGGATAGACATGTTAGACCGGATTCAGAGAGACAGGACACTCGTAGGCGTATTGCTAGCAAAATCAGTGTGCCTGATACCTATACAGCTGCAAGACAGGAGCCTCATCTGCATGCGACGGACATCAGCCGTGAGCAGCCCTTTGGGGACAGATGGGATGGCTGCTATGAGCCTTTCAATGGCTCACATGCACACCATGAGGAAAGGGCACACAAAAGTCGCTCTCGTCAGCAACATAGGGCAGCCTCGGGAAGCTCTGATTATACTGGCAGCAGTGGTGCTACTGATAGCTCAGCTTCAAGTGGACGGTCATAGATCAGAACAGTTTCGCTACATCAACGCTCGCTAGATCAAATAAGGTACCAAACGGTGTTAAAAAAAAAAAAAAAAAAAAGCCCTCAAAATGCAGCATAGCCCATGTTGGCTGCCTTGGGGTGGAGCAGGCTTTAGCCCATGCTTGCCTTGTAAGCAGGACTTAGGCGAGGCACCGAGCGAAGCGAGGGTGCCTCGCCCTGGTGGGAGCATGCAAGCTTAAGTGTTGCAACATGCACATGTGCGTTGTACAAGGCGAGGAAGCGAGCGAAGCGAAGCTGCCTCGCCTTGGTGAAGGCCAACAAGGCACCAACATGACAATGCCGCACACATGCATCTGCTGCACCAATGCAAGTGCCGCACTCATGCATATGCCGCCACCATGCACATGCTGCACCCATGCATATGCCGCCACTATGCACATGCTGCAACCATGC